>Ga0209010_1000040_pt1 | contig 63636 bp, 88 predicted proteins | sample BlaSpr_A8_OM1_O3_FD_187985 | JGI IMG/M metagenome (GOLD analysis project Ga0209010, IMG submission 187985) | Forest soil microbial communities from Thunder Bay, Ontario, Canada - Black Spruce, Ontario site 2_A8_OM1_O3 (SPAdes) (version 2) | ecosystem: Environmental > Terrestrial > Soil > Boreal...
GGTGACATCCCCTGCCGCCGTATCCGCTCCGAACGCGCCAAAATGCTGCACGCCTCTCGCCATTTATGCTTCCTCCTCTTGCCCTTCTTCTTCGCCTTCGTGCTCGGAAGGTTTCATGCCCATTGTGTCGGCAATGTGGGACATCGCTTCTTCGCCTTGCTCCGGCCCGAAAGGATGCGGCTCAGGATCATGGTATGGCCCCGGCCCGCTATTTACGAAGTGGTGCGTAACGATATGCCCACCTTCCGCACCTTGAGCAACTTCGATGTGATGCAGCGATTTGGCCGGCGCATGGCTTTCACCCCGCGCCGATCTCATTTTCTTCATAAGACTCCCCCAGCGTCATTCATAGGTATTTTACGACACGCCGCTGTAGGTAATTTGGGAGATACCAAACAATCGCCCACAGTACGGTTTGCAGTCTAGTGTTTTTAGGCGCTGGCTTAACCGCTAGAGGAAGCAGCAGCGCAGAGCAATTACACATTGAACGCTCCCTGAAAAGATGCCGGAGAGCTAATCTGCACCCTCCGGCTGTTCATTTGGAGGATGAAACTTAGAACGTGACCGCAGCCGTCCCAGACTTCGTGGGGTCCGTGACGCTCGTCGCGATCACTGTATCCGTTCCGCCCGGTGTCGTTGGAGGCGCATAGAGGCCAGCCGCGCTGATCGTCCCCGTCAGCGCAGGAGCGACCACTGGAGCCAAGGACCACGTTACGCCCGCATTCTTGGCATCATTGGAGACTGTCGCGGAAAACTGCTGCGTCGTCCCTTGTGCCACAGTCGCTGTAGCGGGAGTCACGCTCACGCTGATGGCCGGTGGATTCAGAGCGGTCCCGATGTTTGCTGTCTGAGTGGTCAAATCTGCCACTACGGGCTTAATTCCATTCGAGGCCGTAGTCAACTGTGCGACCAAAGCTTCCACGGCTGCCGGAGCTACTCCCTGTCCAGCGGACTGCGCTGCCAGAAGCGTCGCCAAAGCTGCGTCAATGTTCGTGTCTGCGGTTTGCAGGCCAGTTACTCCTGCCTGTACCGACTGTACCGCTGCGGTAAGGTCGGCTAATGCTTGCGTTGCTGTTGCGGTAGACATAAGAATTCTCCTTGTTTGATAGAGCAAAACGATTTCGAGTCCCAGCACAAGTGCCAGAACGATGGCTATGGCAGTCATTTCTTCAGCCTACCGCTTTCCTTTGCACGCGACTGAGCAAAATGACTCTTACTTCAAGCGAGTCCGAATTGAGTCCAAGTGCGCCAGCGTCGGGAACTTTCCCGTTTTCTTGGCGTTGTAATCCACTGGAGGCTTGTAGTTCGCCGACAGCGGGTTGTGCACGTCATTGAAGTGCTTTTTGAAGTCTGCCTCGCTGGTAAACGTCATTCCGCAGCACTGGTGCCCGCTATTCACTGCGGAGTTGACAATCTGGTGGTTCGACGGTGTAGGTGTAGCTGAGGGATGATGATACTTGCCCTCAAGTACTGGACTCGGCATATTCTGTTCTCCTTTGGAAAGTCTGGTCACTGCCTCAATTCTTGCTTCGCGCTCTATCGTGCGGAATTTCAAAGCCTTTCGGCAACGGTTCGTTGCTAACGTATTTTTGCGCCTTCTCTACCGTGGTAAAAAGCCTGTGATTGACGATCTCGCCCTTGGCGTTGAGCATTTGGACGAGTTGGATGATTGCGCTAGACATTCATCCAGCCTAAGTCTTCTTGCCCAGCGTACCTGAACTCCGGTTTCGGCTCAGGCTTCCTCGGCGCGGCGATCTTCACTTGGAATGTCATCGCCAGCATATCCCCGCAGTCAGGAGAATTCAACCCTCTCGCCTTCATGTCATCCTTGGATTCAAGTTGTATCTGGCTCTTTGAGGAAAAATAGTACTCAGGTCCGCACAAATCAGAAGCTAGTTCAGGGTCGTCAGGAATCTCCGCTCCGGTCTGTAGCCATTCTCTCATCAATCCCCAAAGCTCGGACCTGCGGTTAAAGTACGCCTGCTCATTGTCTGCCTTGGCTCCCGGCGCGTATTCAAACAACCTCGTCCCAAATCCTCGGAACCTGACTTGATCGACTACCCCAGCCCCCACCCCGATTCCGTCAATGATCGTCGCGTCCGGCGTCTCTGACTGGATAAACTCAATCAGTCGCTCGGCCAGCTGCACCGTACTGAGGCCACGATACCGCGCCAAAATCTTTGCTTTCCGGCCCTGCCGGGTTCCAACGACTGCCTGATCGTCGCCATACCTCGCTACATCGCAGCTAAGAATCTTGGGCAAGGTCTCATATCCGACTGCATGATATTTGCGGCAGTTTTCCACTATATCCGATGGAATGAACTGGGAACTCCCAGACCTCGGAAACTCCCCCTTGACGCGCACTCTGACAAAGTCCGAATCCTCGCCGTAGTCATCAATCCACTTCTGAATCTGAGCCTTGTTCGTGCCTTCTACTGTGCGAGAGTCGATCTGAAACGTCTTCCAGCGATGTTTAAACTTGCCGAAACACTCTCGAAAACGCCCTGTGTTCTGCGTAGGATTGCCAAACACCAGCCAGATGATTTCCGTGTTCTCATCCGTCATGGCGCCTTCGGCGGTCTCGTAAATCTTGTCCGAAATGGCTGATCCTTCATCGAACATCAGAACTACGCGCTTGCCTTCGTTGTGCAAGCCAGCGAAAGCTTCTACGTTATAGTCAGACCACGGGATTAAGTCCGTCCGCCACGTCGCCTCAGAACCTTTTGCCTTGATGGACGTTATCGCCAAATCCCACCAGTGCGCGTTTATGCTCATCCGGTACCACTTGAATAACTCCGGCTGAGTTTTAGTGTCTAACTGCGTCTTGGTGTTGGCGGTTATGACGATCTTGCAGTCTCGGCAGGTACTCGAAGCCCACTCATCAATCCAGCTAATCAGGCATGACTTCCCTACACCATGGCCGGATGCGACCGCGATCTTGCAAGGCTCAAATCTCGTAGCTGGATTCCTTAAGTGAGCGCCGATGTGATTCAGAATCTCGCTTTGCCAAGGTCGCGGGCCTCCATGCTTCGCGATCTCCGCGCCAGTTTCACCCCACGGGTATGCATAGTTCACAAATCCTTCAGGATCGTGCCGATAGGAGTAAATGCGCTCAACTAACTCTTGCTCAAGCTGCGGATCGACTGCAATCACTCCGAAACCTCTGTGCGCTCCGCCGCTTTCTTCATTCTCTCTGCAAGGGTCAGCGTTATTTCTCCGCTATGTTCCATTGCCTGCACTACTTTGCCCTCGATACGCTCCGCCGCCTCTTTCAATGTCAGCACTGATCCCATGCGACCGGAAAGAATTGTCTTAAGTATCGCCGCTTCAATTAGTTCCAAGTTGCCAGAATCGGCGAAGATGCGCTCATAAATCTCAGTGATTGGTGTCTTTTTTGGCCTGCCACCTGGGTTACGTACCTCTCCGGGTTGAATCTGTGTAGCCTTCCCTACAGAGGGGTCAACCGTATAGCCAAATCCATGCTTTTTCTGAGGCGAATTTTGCTCATCCGCCATAACTTAAAATCCTCACAATGTGAGCCTTGAATTCTGGGACGGAGAGATCGGATTTCATGACATTGCATAGCCGTTCGCATAAATCGCCTGTTCCTGTGCAAATCTTGGGTCTTGTTGCTTGCGCAACTTCACAATGAGGGGGTTGTCTTGATGCTTGATGCGGAATTTAATGCCGAGGAGTTCTGGAGATGGGAAGCCAGAAGGGATGTAATCTGTGCGCTGAATTGTTTCTTGCCGAGCGCGGATGAATGCAATTCTCTGCGGGGTCTCAATCCTTGGTTGCGCGTATCGCTGCCGTATGCAAGACCATGGAGTATCTACAGTTAGCTGTATGCCAGCAAAGAATGGATCGCCCCCTTGACTCAGCGTGCGTGCGAATAATCCTGAGACCACAAGCGCAGCTAATCGCCGTGAGCAATTGTGCGCTGCACGCTCAGTTTTTGGATTTTGATGTGCTGCGAAGACAGAGATTCTCAAGGACGGGTTCTAACGCCGATTGGCTCGGGTGAGGGCCTGATGCTTTGCGAGATATAGCCCAAAGGCTTAGAAAATGCAAACTAAATCTGCAACTTTCGTAATCTAGACTGATTTATGCTGCCAGTAACGTTCTTTGAGCGAGTCTGGGGGATGCTCGAAAGAATCGACGCGCAGGCCCAAAGGAATTTCATGACGGGAATTCCTGAATCATTAGATCAGGTGGGATTAAAGCCTTGCCCTCATCGGGAGTTCTTGCGGACATTTGCTTCATAAAGAACGGGATGTTTCTGTCTCGGCATTCTTTGAGCAAATTCCGTGCCCACGCTTCTTCGCAAGGTCGTCTGCCATTCCCACTTTCCCCGCCGAATACGAACCAGTTCGGCTTGTGCCAGACTTTGAATGTGGTCAGGGGTCCGATGGCTGGCTCGTAGCTGCACCAGGTAATCCCCGGCCATCTTTTCATCTGGTGCCAGCGTTCGTCGTAGCGCTCCTGATCTTCTGCGGTGAAACCTTTCCAAACGGAGAGATTTTCGAGGATGTCCAAGGGCATCGCTTCGTAACCTTCCACCCGCTTCGTGAGTAGCTGCCAAATGAGATTCGGCGTTCCGCGAATCAATTCCCACAGGCGTTCTCGCTGGCCTTCAGGAGCCTCTACGTCGAATATGTCCGCCATTGACGCGCAGAACACTTTTCTCCCAAACTCGCCCGCAGCAGCCTTGGCATCCCATTTCAGCGGTTCGTTCCAGTGCTTTATCCCAAACTCCCTCCGAGGCTTCCCTGGGCCCCAATGATCCCCGCCCACGCGCTTGTCGAACGTTTCCGCATAACAGTTCACGCATCCCGGCGAGACTCGAGTGCATCCATGCCAGGGATTAAAAGTATGGTCGGTCCACGAGATAGAAGTTTTCTCACCCATTGGAATCCACCTTTCGTCTCAATCTCCACGCCCGCCACCACATAGCGGTGCGCTTTCTTTTCTTCTGAACTCTCCGACAAGCTCTACATTCGCGCGTTCCATTGCGCCGCCGATGTGTATTGCCCTCGGTATATTCATGGCCATTTTTGCAATGCGTTAAGACCGGATGATGTCTGGAGTGGTGACACTTGGTGCAAAGAGATACAACCTTAAACGCACCCTCCTGCGAATACCCAGAATCGTGGTGGTACTCGTGCCTTCTCTCACTCTCCGACCATTGATGACCACAATCAGCGCATAGCAAATCGTTTGGGTCAGGCCGAAGCCCAAGATTTACCTGAATGTTGACGAACTGCCGAGCGGCTTCTTTCTCCGCATCCGTCCACGAAATTCCTGTCGTTTCGCCCATAGTTTCTCCCTATCTGTGAAAACGTTCCCATTTCGCCCAAGCCTTCTCCAGCCACTCCGGAAACGTACACGGAAATTCATCGTCCGGCAGTACTAAAGCCTGCTCCAATTTTACCGCTGTACGCCAGTCGTGTCTCTGTAAAGCTGCATTCATCTGATCTAAAATAGTCATAAGCCTCCAGTTTTCTTCATGTAATTATCGTGCGCTTGCTTGTCCGTGAGCGGCGGTTTCTTCGGCGCCGGGCATGGTTTACTCACGTCGCGTGCTGCGGTTTTCAATGACCAGATCACGGCGAAACATCGCGGAAGGTAGAGATATTCAGTGTCGGTTTTCATTTGCCGATGGCCTCTATCGCCTCCTGAATCTTCTCGGCTGACATCAACGCTGCCAGATATGCGTTGCCTGTGAGCTGTTTGGCGAGAACGCGAATCTCCAGTTTGATTCGCGCGAGTTCTTTGGCAACCGCCCGTTCTTGATCTGTCATCCACGCATCTCCCGTCTGTGAAATTTACCCCGTGAACGCTCAAAGAATACTGGCACCGACCCGGTCGGGCCTTCCCGCTGCTTGCCGATGATAATATCGTCTTCGCCTGTGGGCGCTCCCCGATCATCTACTGGGCCGTAGAGCAAGAGAACGACGTGCGCGTGCGCTTCTATGTCTCCAGACTCTTTCAGGTCAATCATGCTGGGACGGTCATTAAGCCTCTCAGGGCGACGAAGCTGAGAAAGGGCCAACACGGGTACCCCCGTGTCCTTTGCCAGCCTCCTGAGGGCATCTGTGGCATCTCCTACACGGTCTCTGCGATCCCTGCCTGCCCCGCGAATCAATTGCAGGTAGTCCACCACCACCAAACTGATTCCGTACCGCGCAATCTTGATCCTCGCGTGCGCTGTGAGCTCTGAAATTTCCATGGAGGACGAGTCGTTGATGTGCAGCGGGATGGTCCTCAGGTCCGCCGCATATTCCAAAGCTGCTTTAGCAAACTTGTCCGAGCGGTCAATGACAGAAGGCCCAAACTGAGTTTTGAGATTTCGTCGGAAGATTTCCTCCGCACTCATTTCGAGCGAGATGAAATATACGGGAAATCCCTGCCCCGCCACGTTCAACGCTACTTGAATCGCGAAGGCTGTTTTTCCCCGCCCCGGCATCGCGCCGACGACCCATAACTCCCCGGCATTAATCCCCGTCGTAGTCACGTCGAGGTCTTCCACGCCAGTCTGCAATCCCCGCTTGGAATAATCTCCCGCCGCGCGATCCGCCAGAGCGTTCAGCACTGGCATCGCCACATCGCACAGCATTTGATCGTCATTCGATTGTTTGTCTGATTCGATGGTCTCTATGTCGAAAACCAAGTCGGCCTTGACTTCCGTAACGCTTTGACCCTCGGATAATCTCTCGTTCGCCAGCCCAATAGTGCGCTCCAGTTTCCTTGATCGCGAGAGTTCTTTCACCCGCCTTACATAGCCGGGGACATCCGGGAGGGGGGCGCTTTCGATGATCGTCGCGTCCGCCATAAGCACGGCCTGTTCGGAGGTCTCGCCCATGATTTCCAGTTCCGCTACCAATCCGCACAGGTCCAACGGTTTAGCGGCCTTTCGCATCCGAACTAGCGCGGTAAACACCTTGCGGGGAAATTCTTCCGCAAAGTCATCCGTACTTAACGCCGTCGCGGCTTCATCAAGATGAATCGCCGCGGACTCGGGATTGCCACCGAAAAAAAACATCGCGCCCAACAAATTAGCTTCCACGCTGTAATTCATCAGTCGCCCGCCTCCCGCATCTGTCTTCGTTTTTCCTCAACCGCACTCACCATCGGCGCTATACGCTTTTCTTTGGGATCGTTGTACCCCGCCCGTCGCATCCAACCCGGCCCAACTTTCTTCCCGGCAGCTACACACTTCCGATATTGACCAATAGCCCAATCCAGCGCAGCCTTACAGATTAATTTTTCTTGCCCCATGATCGCCTCGATCCCGGCCCGAGTATCTTTTAACTCGAATTCACTTGCTGGAATATTCACGTCTTCGTGACAGAGAAACATTCGCGCTGCCTCAATGGGGGTTAGATTTGAAAAAATCGGGGGAGTACTTTCCCCTCCTTTCCTCTCCAAGTCCACGTCCACATCCGGGGGCGTTCCCTCAGCGTGCGTTCGGCGAACATTCGGCGTTGCAACGGCTGGTGCCCGCCGTTTATCGGGCGTGCTTGGGACACTCCCAGAAGGTAAAGGGTGCTTGAATGTCGGTTGGTCTATCTTCTGGTGTTTCCAACCAGTTACCTGCCAATACCGCACCCCCAAAACCTCGTATTCTTCCAATAATCCAGATGCAACCAACTCAGCGATCATGGACTTGATTTGGGTGTCGGTGAATTCATCGGCGGGGAAGACTTCCATTTTTAGGCGCTTCGTTGAGGCAGGGTGAACACCGGAATCATCACAAAATGACCACATGCCAATGAACACTAGGCGTGCGTTCGGCGAACATTCGGCGATTTGCTCCGATGTCCAAAACTCCGGTTTTATGCAACGGATTCGTGCCAAGATTTCGACCCTACTAAGCCCTCTCGCTGGCCGGGGTCGAATCGGCCAACAGAGAGAGCTTGAATTGGCTTGGGAGCCAACTGTCTTCTACCGCAATTCACTCGTTGGTTCAAGTACAAAATGCTGTGCAAAACTCAGTAGGCAGTGCATAACTTGGTTGCGCGCCGAAATCATCCTCGCCCCACCCTATAGACCCTCACCCCAGACTTAATTATCGCTCTACGGGCAAGGAAACCTAGCTGGCGTCGGGATTACCGCCCTTCCTCATCTACTTCTCCGTCTCCCTTGCGAATAGCAGCCCTCAGTATGCTTCCTTGCCGTCCTTTGCGTTGCATCCAATCCGCGACTTTCTTCTTGTGGCATTCCACTGTCGCCATATCCTTGCGCGTTAAAAATATCCGCAGCAACATGAGTGCATCCTGTAAATCACGTGTATCTCGTTCGTCCGCAGTCCTTCCTGCGGAGTAAGCGGCCTGCCAAAGTTCCTGCATGCAACCGTGAATCCACGCCGGGTCAGTGGTCACCGGGGTATCGGTCGTGTCGGGATAGTGCATCGCCTGATTCGCGAACTTGCAGATCAATTCTTCCTGCTCCGGCGTCGTCTCTGGGATTGGATCGGGGCTAGGATTCATATCTGCCCTTTGAATCGCTCGGTCATTATCCGCAAGGCCACAGTGCTACACCAGATAGATAGCAGGCTGGTCAACTGATCGACCTCTGCGATCAGCCGCTTATCCGTGGCATGTCGCCGCTTGAAGCGAGCCTCGGCCTCTAGGTACTTATCTCCGCACAATTTCTTTCCCGCTCTATTCTTTCTCTCTGCCATTAGAGCCTCCCCGCCAATCCACACAACGCAATTCCCAGCATTACACCGAGAATCAGACTAAGGTACATCCAGAATGCTATGCCCATATCACTTCCCCTCCTGCCCTCGGACGTTCTCCCGACACTCCTCATCGTGCAAATCGTCGCTTATCCAGCCAATCCCCAAGCCGAGAAGCAGGCCGCCAACGAATGCTAGTATCACCAAGAAATCAATTTGTCCCTGCGTCATTCCTTCTCCTCCTTGGCTGGCGCGGATGCCGCTATTACATCCTCTGTGATCTTGTCGATATCGTGCGTGATGTGGGCGAAGTCGGCTGGTGCGGACGCCAGAGCCTCAGCCAATCCGCAGGTGCATAAGTACGGCCCCTTGTAGGTGCTGCATCCGTCCAAATGCGCTCCGTACTTTCGCAGCGCCGCTTCCCGCTGATCGGCCAACGCCTTTTGCTCGTCATATAGCTCTTGGCGCACCCAACTTGCTACGCCCTCTATCCGCTGTCCGAAGCACATATCTTTCCCGCATTTGTCCAGTTCCTTGCGGGCCTCGGCAAGCTCTGCACACACGCCAACATGGGCTGAGCCTAATGTCTCCAATCGCGTGCGGGCCTCGGCAAGCTCCCGCTCCGCCTTCTCGACACACTTCAGCAAACGATCTACCGCAGATGTAGCGAGTCCCAAAGAGGCTTTCGGAGTTGGGCATGATTTTCCTTCAATCATCTCGTACAGTACTTCATGTCCGCGCCAGCCGATGCGGTCATGCTCTCGGAGCAACACTATTTCGCGTGGCTCCCCTGTGGCGCTGGGCGATGCGTGACGCACTCCGTTGACCGCCGCAACTATCAGGCTGGCGTCAAATTCTGAGTGGCACTGGCAGACCGGGCGTTCTCCGGCGTAGACGTTCGTTCTTACTTTCCTGCCCACTCGCCAATCCTCGTCGCCATACACGGTGCTGAGCGATGCGGAGAGAGCCTGTCGCAACTTCTGCGCCGCACGTCGATACGTGTCCGCCTTGGCAGAATGCCAGTGCTGGTTTATTTCCAGCTCGGCAGTGTCTGCCCGCCTAGAATTTTCCTCTGCGCGTTCCTCAAAATACGCTGGCAGTTTTTCAAGGGCGCTCCGTTCTGCTGGCCGGGGAGCCGCCTCTTTTAGTATGTTTCCGATAAGTACTTCCCCATCCGTTATCGTGGCAGCACCATTTCTCAAAACGCCGACGTACAGCGTCCGCAACTGCAAGGCTATCGCGTGAATTATTCCCTCCGGCTGTCCCTTCCCTGATTCGTAAGGTTTCGGATTGACACAATCGAGTTTCTGTGCGTGGCCATATCTTGTGCCAGTTGCGCTCGTATGGTAATCGCATTTCACCATCGGCTCAATCTCCGTCTGTCCATTCCCCTTCGTCTCCATGCTGCCTCCGTCGTTCCTCGTAATACTCCTCGTCGCTGTCCACTCCTATTTGATGGGCATACTTCTCGAAGAACTCCCTGTTCGATAATGAGCCGAATATCCGCTGTCCCTTCCGCTGTCCCTTCCCTGATTCAGTCATCGAAATATCCCTCACTCAATATCGTTGGTATCCGCCGCATTTCACGGCTCCGCTCTCAGCGGCCTGCTTACCGATGCGCTCAATATCATCAGCAGTCAGCACTCGCGCTTCAACCCAATCGCGGCATCGCTTGCCTTGGGGATGAGCGTCCGAAGTCTTGTGTGCCGTTTTGCAATAACCCAGCTTGACATCCTGAGGCCATCCGCCATCAGTAGTTCGTTGTCCCTTCCCTGCCGCCCCGGTCTCAGTCATCGCGTTGGCTCCTGTGAAAGTTTGAATTGTTCTCCGATGTAGCGGCTGTATGCAGGCGGCACGGCTTGCGTTAATTCTTCCCACGTCATCCAGTCGATGCCCATATCCCTTGGTGCTCGATCAAGCGTGCCGCGCAAAGTGTCTTTATTGCCGCGTTTCTTTGCCCTGAAAGCTTCGCGTCCCCATGCGCCATAGTAAGCCCGTACTTCTCGACCTGCGTGATCGCAACTACTTGGCGCTGAGATCGGAAAGTTGGCCTCGAATTTTCTATGCCGCCGGACTCCAAGATCGAACATTGATCCGCACAAAACTACTGGGTTCAGAAGAGGCGCACCAACAACGTTCTCAATTACAAACGGAAGTCCAGTCATTCTCAGATGTTCGCGTACCGGGCCTATCAACTTCGGGTGATTCTTGCCGCTAACCTTTCCCTGATTCGTATACGCTTGGCAGGGAGGACTCGCCCAGATAAAATCGAACTCATAAACACAGTAACAAAATCCCAAATACCACACCGCATCCGCTTGCACGAACGTAAATGGGTAATGCGGCTGCGATTCAATGTCCACACCTACAATCTCAGCGTCGGGGAATGCTTGGTGCAGCCCCATCGCCGCGCCGCCAGCCTTGCAGAAGAGATCAAGCACCCGCATGCTTCTCCGTCCCGCTCTCTCCCGCTTGTCAGCCATCACGCCCGCCCTCTTCTGCGCTGTTTCGGCGGGTCAATACCGAGCACCCACGCCAGCGTTCGGGCTTGCGTTTCTAGCACCGTCTGAATAAGCGCCAGCGGGGCATTCGTCTCGATAATTGCGGGCGGATAGTGATAGCGCGGGTCGGCATCAACCTCGGCCATCCGGGCCTCGATTTCCGCTTGCGTCTTCATTGTTTTGTCAGCCATCATGCCCCTCGCTTGTTAATGCCGTCGATGCAGTGCCAAGGAATGAACTGAGTGCCATCGTCAGTCCACATGCCGGAATTCTGTACCGCGCGTTGAACATACTCGGCGGCTTGCGCTTCGTTTGCGAACGTCATTGATAGCACGTCGCTATCGCCGCGGCGATAGAGAAACCAAATATCGAGCGTAACCTTCATCGGCGTCTTGTTCTCATCCACGGTCTACTCTCCTCTCTGGGCCTTTAGCGCCATTTTCGCCAGATTTATGACGTACTCGACCTGATATCCGCGTAGCGCCTTCGCCCGCTTAACTCCCGGCGCTTCTAACAGCCACAAACAACGCGCAAGAGCATCAACTAATTTCGCATGTGGTTCCTTCGGTACGGGAACTACCCCGCGCTCATAAACTTCGTAATCCTCATGGCTCACGATTTTCTTCCTCGCTTCCCGGAGTCAGCCACGGTCAGCCTCCCCGCGTGCGATATTTTCCAATATGACTGAAATCCTCTGCTCGGGCGTTGGATGGAGGTTCTGTCGGAATCCGCACCATCGACACCAGCGTTGGTAGTTGCGGCCATCTTCGCTAGGAGGACTCAGCGGGCCGATTACTGGCGCATAGTGCCAATCGAAGCGATGCGCCAACTTCATTAGCGAGCGGTAGAGATATCCTCGAATGCTCACTTTGCTTCCTCCCTGTCATGCCAAGCATGAATACGTGCGGACGGGCCTTGATATCCGGCTACAGAGGATTAGGCTGCTTAATTACCGAGCGCATTTTGACGCCCAGCCCCGTAGCTATTTCGGCAGATGCCTATAGCATTCCGCCCCTCCGCATCATTGCCCTCTTCGCGTCCTTCCGCGATGCCGCACGTTTACACTTTCCAGAATTTAAGGTCGCCCCACCACGCGTACCGCAAACCAGCCAGGAAGCCAATGGCTAATCCTGCCAAGCCGCCGATAAACGCCATCGCAAATTCTCTCAGCATGTCATTGCCTCCGCCAATCAAGGAGCCAAACTAGTCTTGGACTTCTAGCATCCGGACTGTTAGCAAGCCCGCCCTCAATTTCAATCGCCACGCGCCCCCTCTCGTTCCACGCCAAATAATCGAAGCGCCACTTACGTGCGGGATGGAACCAGTGCTCCGGTATCCACGAAAACCCCAGTTCTTCCAAGTGTTTGGTCAGGAGGATGCCCGCTTCGTTCTTTACTAAGCCTTTCGCCACTGGTTTACTCTTTCTCCCAGAGTCTATGCAGATCGTTGATTTCGTCCGCGCCCTCGGTAATAGAAAAAGCCAGCATTCGCTCGATATCCAGCACGAATACGCGACCGACAGTCCGCGCCTCTTTCGCATTGTGCGAACGCACTGCACGCATGTTTTCGAGGTCTTGATACGCAGCAAGGTATCTTTCCTTGTGCCGCTTCGATGCTTGGACCCCCGCCCACGTCTGGACCCAAGTACACCAGAAAATCTTCCCTTGGTGCATCTCTACCACAAGCCAGTTCCCTCGCGGGCTGCGCCGTGTGGCCTTTTTGGTGCTTACTAAGCCTTCGCTCACAAACTCAGTCTCCTGCTTCTATTTGATGACGGCACACGTGAGCCGTTTCGAGCCTTACAGGAATTCTTCGCCTTCCGGAAGTTTTTCTACCTGCGTCCACGCGAGAAGGCTTTGGGGCATGATGCCCATAAACTTCTCGAATCGGTCATTGGCGGCTTGGAAATCTTCCGCTTCGATATACAACGTGTCGCCTTCTGCTTCAACTTTCCAAATTTGCATACCCCCCTCCTCGGTTGAGATTCACCCGCGCCCCCAACGTGCCCCTACAGGAATCTACGCCGATCATCCGCGGAAACTTCGATTCCGGCCCGTTCCAGCAATTCGTAAATTAGGCTAAGTGCGATATTGCACGCGGCCCCTTCGCAATGTTCGCGGTGTTGGTCCGCAAGTCGTAGTGCGTTATCGAGAAGTAATTTTTCCTTGGCTATCATCAACGGCATAATTTTTCCTTTTCCCTTCCCTCGGTTCCCCCTGAGACTTACTCGGATTCAAGTGACTCTTTGCACGCGCGGAGATTCGGAAAAAGTTCACCGCCAAAGTTCTGACCCTTAGGCCAGTAGCGCCAAACGCCCCGCTCACTACGAATATCGCCCGTCCGTTTTCCATCCACGTAGACCGGAATCCCAGTTAGCGTGTTCAGCCCGTATTCGATCCCCATAACCTTCCCTCTCCGGTTGAGATTCACTGCCCGTCTACCGCTGTCACTCGGACGGGCTACAGTTGCACAGCAGCGTGATTGGCTTCGTATCTGCGTCGAATAGGCCGCTCACGTTGTTCTTCCTCGATAAACGGGAGCAAGCCCTTCGCCATGTCATAGCGCCCGAACCAGCAATTAGCCGAAGTTGCTCGACTGCAAGCCTTTGAAAGAACGGCCAGTTCGTCATCTGTCAGAGCCTTCATTTCTTCGATTATGCCTTCTGCGAGACGATCCAAAACCGCACTACCTGCACCACGCTCCGAAGCTGCTTTAGAAAACCATGCGCTCATTATGTCCTCCGTTGAATCTCCGGTCACTGCCCGTCTACCGCACCCCTATCGGCCTTCTCTGCGAAGTTGCTCAAAAAACTCATCCGAAGGCATCTTGAGTTCAGGATTAACCTCGCGCAATTCGTGGGAGCCAGAAACTACCAACTGATAGGTGGCAAGCGCTTGATGTATAACCTTCGCTGGACGCAGCTCCTGTTTGGCGGAGATTTCGGAGATAACAAGTTTCTCTTTCTCCGAAAATTCCAGGCCTATGTCGTCTGTAGCGGGTACTGCCGCCACCTTGCCTTTGGTGGGGATCAACTTGCGGATGAACTCATCGTTGCCGAAATACATGTTGAGCGTGCCTGTCTTCTTCTCTAGCTCGAATACATGACCGCGTTCACACCAAAAGATAAAATCGTTGGTCGATAGCGGCTCAGAGCACTTTGGACACGCGAACTTGAGTGCATGCTCTAGCTGTTGAATGCAGGTAGTGCGGTAAGCGCCCTCGTTCTCTGGCATGCGCCGCAGACACTCCAACGCATCCTTTGCGGATTCGTACAGCGATGGCCAAATTCGTTCTAAATTCTTGTTCGTGTGCGTCATATATTCCTTTCTGACCCTCGGTTACGTGAGAAGTTCGTCTACCAGTTCGCCCTGCCAACCTGTCGCGGCATTGCCGAGAATCGCCACGTTGTAAACGATGCTGCCATCGCTGAGGCACTCCGCTTCTAGCGCGATCCGGCCTTCTGTGTGGATCACGTCCGCAATCTGGTTGCTCACAAGTTCGGCCTTGGCAATCGCCAGTTTCAAATCCTCTAGCGTGTTAAAGTAATCCGCGAACATCTTGCGGTGCTCACCCGGCTTCATGTTCAAATCGTTTCGCATATGTTCCTTTCTGACTGCCCCCTCACAGGACTCTCCGGCTGCCAACTTGTTGATTGCAAATAGCATGAGCCGCGCAGTTCATCGGATTTCCGTGTTCGTCTACGATGCGGTCGTCCTGTTTTCCCGCGCCGCGCTTGTTGACGTGCTCGAAGGTCATGTCGAATATCTGCATTAACTTGCCGGGGGTCAGGCAATGCCCCGATTCCTCGAAGCCGCATACACCAAACTGCCGCGCTGCCATCGCGACCGTTCTCCGTGAATATTCTTCCCGGACCGCCTTATTGCTTTGGCAGACCTCGCGGCCTGTATCAAAGTATCGTCGCACTCCCAGCATTGATCGACTTCGCCTTTATCCACGAGAGACCAGAATCGCTCGACCTTTTCCGTATGATTCAACCATCGGAACGCTTTCCCTTTGTAGGTAGTTCCGTTTCCAGTCTGCGATCTCTTGAGGGGTGAACGCTTCACGATTTAGAGACAGTATACGAATTTACTTGACGTGTCAACTAAAATAAGCGTACAGTGCTTTTCATGACGCACGAACAAATGGTTGAGGTTCTAAAGAAGCATCAGGGAACATTGAGTTTGCGGCAATTCGCAGAGAAGATTGGATTCTCCGCCGCCTACGTATCCGATATTATGCGGGGCAACAGACAGGCTGGGCGCGGAATTCTCAAGAAGGTCGGCATGACCAAAACGGTGACTGTCTCGGTCAGCTACCAGCAATCCAACGGGAGGACGCGATGATCGACCAAGTTTATGACGGCCATCTTCTCGACGGACTCGCCGCAATGGTGGATGCGCGCCTGAACCAACAGCAGGAAGCGGACTACCTCGCGGGCAACATGCTTCGGCGCGATCCGTGGGAGATTTTGTTGCGGGCGAAGTACAGATTGGCGGAGTTGGGGATGGGTATGGAAGAAGCCGACATGCAGGCATTCCGAAAGCTGGACGAGATTCAGAGTTCTTTGGTATGACTGCGCGAAGAAGGAACAGCGAATGAGTAAAAAGAAAGTCGAATCTGGCTTTAACGGCTTACAGGCAGCCATAACTGCGGCGTGCGGCGAAATGGACCGCCTGCGAAAAGTGCGGAAGGAAGCACTGGAAGCAATCGCTGGTTACAGTGACGAGCGCATGGTGCGCTTTATCATGGAAAATCCGCCTGAGATGGTCGCGATTCGCGGCAAAGAATTGGAGGAGTGGGCTTACGATCTTACGATGGGAGAGTTGCGAATGATGGTGGCAATCGCCGCCTTAGGCAAGGAGGGCGAATAATCCGCGACTACTGGCTATGGCTGGCCGTGCTGTTGGTTATTGCGTTCTGTTTTGTGACGCTTTATTTCATGCCGAGAATGCCGTACTGAAAGGATTTATGAGCGAAACGCACGTGGAATATTACTGCCAAGATTGCGGCTTCGTAACGCACGACGGTTATCAAGCGGAGGAGCACAACCGTGTCACGGATCACTGCATGGATGAGCGTACGCGCACGGATGCAGCGTGTGAATGCGATCTCAAAGATTTCGATTGAAAGGACTTATGCCCCACGACTTTGACGATCTGGTAGAGATGGACGAGAACGAGCCAGTGCCAGAACTGAGTTTCCGCAGCTTCGTGATTGCGCTGGTTGTCTGTGCGGCGGCGGTAGGCGGGCTTCTGAGCTTACTGGCGAGGTTTCATAAATAATTCTGTCGGCTTGGAGGTGGCTATGGCATGGAGGGGGTCGGATTGGTTCCTCTACTACATCATTGTGGGAATGATAAATTTCGCTATTTACTGTGCGTGGGGCACTATATTTTGCTTGTTCGTGGCAGTGTTCGCCGTGACCTTCGCTTTCATTCCTCGGAGGGACCTATGAAACTTACTGAATCTCAGGTGGAAGAACTGTGGAAAACTGGCCTTCTTTGAAGCTTATTCGTCATCCCGGAAACAAAATGTACAGACCCGGAGAGTTCGTGCCGTTAAGCAAGAATCAGGCTGTGCGGATCATGCTGGAGAAATCTGCGCTGGACAAAGAGAACGTGCCGTTACTTCGCGGCCTTCTCTGGTTGGCAAGGAGGGTAATCCGATGAGCTACTCCGAGAAGGACGGGCAGGTGATCCTCACCCTGAGCCGGGAGGAACGATGAGCGTGAACACTTTAGGACATGCAGTCAATCAGAGCACCGGTGAAACGGTCGCGCAGTTTTTCGGCCCGCCGAACGCTTTCTCGAATGAGGGCGATGTGCTTTCCCGGTGTCTCTATCACTTGTCTGAAGTTATCATTCGCGGCATTCAGCCTGACAAGCGCGGCGGGTTCCTTGGTGGGGAGTTTGGGTACGGAGCCGACTACGAAAACGACGTATTCCTCATGCACCCAGATTATCAGGACGTGGAATGCGATTGCGGAGTTTCTAAACTAAGGGAAAGGTGGGATCGGCACGGCGGATGCGTTAAAACGTGTTTCAGTCGTCTCTGCTTGAAAGCGCGCAAGGACGCGGAAAAGCCGTATCGCGCAATTATTGATTGGCTTTGTTGGGGGCGGAACCAACTCCCGTGGCTCAGCAAGGAAACGGAGTCGTGGCAGCGCCAGATTGAATCATTCAGCAAGCAGGAGCGTGCTGCCGAGGCTAAAGCACAAGCCGATCTCGCAAAGCAGATGGGGGTCGGAGGCGGCGATGCTTGGGCGTGTACTTGCGGCGGCAAAGAGCGCTGGGCCAAGTGGCGGGAACTGCATCCGCACGCCGAACGTTGCGCGATTATGCTCCCGAACTTCTGGTACAAACCGAACGGACTGAGGATTACTTGGTACAAGTGGATCGGACGCGATATGAAAATGAAGCCAGCGACGATCAGCGGCGAGGAGTGGGGCAATCTCTTTCACGAATGCCTCAATTCTCTGCCACCAGATGCGGTTAGTAAGGCTAAAACGGAGGCCGAAGCCGAACACGTTGAGAGCAACGGGCCGGAATATAAGGAAGCTCAGCAGGCGGGCATGGCTCGGATGATGGAAGTCCTTAGCGCCCCGGAGTCGCATGGAGCACCCCCGGAAAAGCGCGTCTGCAACACTTGTAAGAAAGTAGAATTCGGCCCTCCAAGTTGGAGCACTCCGCTCTTTTGGGAATGCGATGATTGCCAGAAGAAACGCGGCGCGGCGATCAAGAGAAAAGCTATGAAAGCCGCGAGAGAACTAGGAATAGTCTTAAATGTGGTGACCGCCTGAACGCGGGCAACCCCAACTACACGCCGTACCGGGTGGAGGAAAAACGTGGATAGAGATGAAGGGCTTTTAGAAATAGTGCGCGCGCTTTACTGCAATCTTGCGGTTATCATGGATCAGATAGATTCATGCGGGCCAACCGAGATGATTGGCGCGGCTTTCGATGGGCGTGAACTGGAAACGGCTCGACACTTGATCGCGCAACACCGTGAGCTTGTCTACGGAAAATATCTTAGCCCCTCACCCCATTGCACACCCAATGCGGGCAACCCCAATTACGCGCGCCAAATCACTGAAAGGAATAGCCGTGCACAACGAGACTAGAAAATCTATCGAGGAGTTGCAGAGCGCGGTAAACGCTCTAGGCGGGGCTTTTGAAGCATTCAACCGCGACAGAGAAAACAATCCGCAGTTCATCGACCTAGCGGGTAGCGTGGGTGCAGTCGAAGGCTGCATGCGGGCGCTGCAAACCGCCATAGCGATTTACGATCCGCCCGAGCCGCTTTATGCCAACGAAAAAATGCAGGACGCGGCGATCCGCAGAATGGACGAAGGGCAATGAGAGTGCATCTCTATTCCTCCATTGAGCCAATCAAGAAGTGGGAAGGATCAAGGGTAGCGTTGTGCGGCACTGAGATTGCCGAGGCGCGGCCAGTCTTAACTCTGAATTTAGCTTCTGGAGAGCTTGAGGCGATGAGCACTTTGTTACTTTGCAAGGAGTGTTTGGCGGGGGCAAGGATTACCGTGGAAACGCGAACGTGGATTTACGGCATTGCGCCCGCAGATGAGGCTTTGAAGATCAACCGCAAAATAGGAGGACCGGATGAGTAAGGCACCTTACGTCAAAGTGCTTGCGAAGGCGTTAAATCAGCCGCCTATCGCCAATAACAAGCGCAGCCGAGCCGAACTAGAGAAGGCCGCTGAGGAAATAAGCGCCATGCTAAAAGGGCCAATGTGCTACGAGGAACGATTAATGCTTGTGGCCGACCGTTCCGCGATCCGCGCAACGATTGCAGAAATAGACAAGGAAATCTCCGAACGCGCGGAACTGGTCCGCCTGACACAGAAATACGCTATCAATCGCAAGCTGGGAGAAGGAGAAGTATGAGCAACGAACAAGAATTAATCCTGACGCCTCCGGAACCAGTTCCTTCGGAGGATAAGTGGGAGCGGTTGATGCGCGTGGCGATTGAGCGCGGATCGGGGGCGGAGCAGTTCGCAATGCTGGTAGATGCAATAACCAAGGCCCAGCGAGAGGATGCGCGGCGGGAATTCGAGGCCGCACTCGGGCGTTTCAAGGATCATCTTCCTGTCGTATTCAAAACGAAGAAAGTTACTTTCCCCACCAAAGATGGGAAGGAAACTGGATACTCTCACGCCGAACTTGAGCTAGCTTCCGAGATTTGCGGCGACGAACTCCGCAAAGAAGGATTGATTCATACTTGGCGACCGAGCGAAGGGGCAAATGGACGCACTGTAGTGACCTGCGTGTTCCGTCATTCCGCGTCCGGCCACGTAGAAGATATGGCGACGTTAGGCGGACCACCGGATACTTCGGGATCGAAGAACAGCGTCCAGGCTATCGGGTCGACAACCTACTATCTTCAACGTTATACGCTATTAGCGGGATGCGGAATTGTGGCCAAAGGCATTGACGACGATGGCCGAAGCGCCGAAGGCATGGGAGAGAACGCGATCACCGATTACTGTATCCAGATGCAGGATGCGACGAAGATTGGACCGAAGGATGAAAAAGCTACTTTGCAATTCGTTTTCGGGGAATGCTACGCGAAGGCCAACCAAATGGGGGATAAGTCGGCGCGAGATCGCTTCGTCAAAGTCTATCAAGGCAGATTGCGCGAGTTGAGGGAGGTAAGACAATGAGCGACCACGAGCAGGGGACTGACGGCTGGAAAGATGAACGCGCCGGTAACATAACTGCGTCCCGAATCGACGACGTAATGGCAAAAGGCAAGAGCGGGAAGGAATCAGTCACCCGAAAAGCCTACCTCGCGCAGATTGTTTTCGAGCGGCTTGGGCATAAATCGCTTGAAGATGATAAGGGCAATTACTGGGACATTAAGCGCGGCAAAGATTTAGAGGGTATAGCGCGGGTCGAATACGGTTTGCGGAATGACTACATCGTGGACACGGCGGGATTCATCAAGCACCCTCGACTTCCGTGGGCGGGATGCAGTCCAGACGGGCTGATCGGGAAATTGGGGATGGCTCAATTCAAATGTCCCCGCCGTCACGTCCATCTCGATTGGTACATGCGGGGAGCCGTCCCGGCAGAACATCGCGATCAGATGCTATTTGAACTGGCCTGTCATCCCGAGCGCGAGTGGAGCGACTTTGTTTCTTATGTGGACGATCTAGCGGAACTCCCGCAATATCAATTATTTGTAGTTCGGCTCAAGCGGGACGCAGCGCGGATCGCGGAACTGGAAGCGGGAGCCGCCAAGTTTAATGCCGAAGTTGAGGCGCTTCTAGCCCGCCTAGCGAACAAAGAGAAGAGCTTGGAGGAATTACTGGGCGAAAGCCTAAAGATGGCCCAGAACGAACAGGAGCAGCCGGAAACCACAGTCTAAGGAGAGAGCGCAATGGCAAAGTGCTATTTCAGCCGGGGAACAAACTGAACTTGCGGAAGGTTGAGGAGGAGGCATGACCGGAGCGGTTCTTTACGAAGATTGCCCTATGCGCACCAAGTGGGGCGGTCGAGTCTGCCGATGCGGGCGTTGTAAACAGTGCGGCCATCGCAAACACACGGCGATCCATGGACCGTTCGACGGCGGGGCTGAGGGATCAAGACCATTCGGGCATGAGTTTGTAGAGCGGGGGCCTGAGCATGAAGAATGAATGGAAGCTCGGTTTGTGGTGGTCGGGATTTATTTTAGGCTGGCTATTGGGGGTAGTGGCGATGGGGGCTTTGTGCTTCCATATAACTTATGGACGCTGGCCATAGGGCAGGGCTAACTTTCATCAGACAAGAGTGTGCCGCCCACTCACTCTGGAATACGGAAACAGGAAAGGAAGCACGAATGGCGAAGCATGAATTGCAGCCGACCATTGAATCGACTTTACGCTGGCCTGATGGCTGGCCGCGAACGCTTATCGAGCATCGCGCCTCTCGCACGGCGTGGAAGAAGCCTGTTATGGACTATCAGAAGGCGATCACACGTGAACTGGTAGCGATGAAGGTCACTGCTGCGAGCATTACATTCAATCCGGGCAGTTCGCGCGATCCGGGCGTTGCCGTCTGGTATTCCTTGGAATCGGCTGAGGATGTGTCTTGGCAGATTGGCTTGCAAATCGACAATCCCGCTCCGACACTCAGCGAGATTGATTCGGCCTTTAAGCGATTGGCCCTGAAATGCCACCCGGACACGCATCCGAACGATCTTAGCGCCCTTGAGATGTTTAAGAAGCTTACGATCTTCCGAGAATCGGCCCGCTCTTACATTCTCGGAACCGCCGCTCCGAAGTTGGAAAACTGCATTCCGATGGATCAGTTTGTAGATGTGAAACAGAACTTGGCAGGAGTCCGCTTGTTTATTTCTTACCTGCGAGGGATGGAGCGTCTGGGCGGTCCGGCTGTCGTCAAACGAATTATGGAACGTACATTCCGCACCGCGTTAACCGCTGGTGCATCTACGGAGGAAACTAATGTCACTACCGCAGCTTAACGGCGTCGTGGAGCCGGAATACGTGGAACCCGGCTCCGATCTAGGCAACGAAGTCGAGATGCTCCGCGCGCAGGTGACTGAGATGCAAGAGGATTTAAATATGCTCAAGAACATTCTGATGCGGCAGTACGGCGCATTTAAGGCGTCCTTCGGCGATCAGGTCATTATGACTACGGACTCAGCAGACAAGTGGACGGCGATCAAGGCCAGACTCGCTCCGCGTCTCCGTGAAGCCGTGGAAATGTTGCAGTTACAGGGCAGCATGAAGCGCACGCAAATCGCCTCCGCGCTAAGGATGGATTATTCTAACTGCACGAAGAATGTTATCGGCGTGCTTAAGGCCCAAGGCTGGATCATCGAGAACAACGGTAGTCTCTCGCTCAAGCAACTATGATCTGCTCCAAATGCTCTCGCGACAAGCATCCGCAACTGTTCGCGGAATCACAAAGGAAACTCAGATCAGAAGGACTTTACGGCCTTTGTATGGCGTGTAAGAAACTGGAACGAGAGAGGATTGACCGCTACAATCTACGCTCTGGGAATATACCGAGAGGGAAAGACTGGAGACATGCGCTCATTTTCAGAAACTCGAACTAATCCGCCTCACTGACTACACACTTCTCCAAACCCAGATTGCTCACAGGCAGGAAAACTCAGAACAGGGCAGCGGTCTTGCCCGTTCCTTGGCGGATACTTCGCTTCACATTTAGCCAGTTGCCGATCATTGAAGGCGTGGACCCGGCGCTGTACCGCACATCCCGATAACAGCGCCAGACACAAGATGAGAGTCACATGGCGCATCCTACTTCACCTGAAACTTCGGATTCACTGTGGCGATCTTGGCATTTAGTTCTTTCTTGAACTGCTTCGCCGATTTCAGTTTGTTGAGGCGCTTCATTACTTCCTCATGTTCTGTTACTGCATCGGCGGGCACGGGCGTCAGCGATCCTTTGATGACAGGAATTAAATTGAGCAAGGCTTCCAATTCCTGCGCCCAATCAGCAAACAGGCCCGTAATCGTACTCTGGGTTTTCGGGTCTTTCACGTTCAAGGTAGGAAGTAAAGGCTGCAATTCGTCGAGCACCGCGGTAATCGCGCTGTCGATCTGGCCTAAGATTCCCGGTTGCGCTGTTGCCTCTGCCTTGTTGTAGTCCTGCACTAACTGGCCGACGATATTCAGTGAAGTGGTCGCTTTTGTGCTCCATGCTGTGAAGGCTGCGAGAACTGCTGGACCTACGCCCAAGGTGCCGAGCAAACCGAGCAAAGCAGCGGCGGCGGGAATCAATGTTTGCAGAATGGAGCTTGCTTCGCCGATCCAATTGGCGGTGCACCCGAGGGCGAAGACAAGCAGATTGACTAGGATTACGAGAAGGCAGAGTCGCTGAAATGTTCGCATAAGCTCTCCTTGAATTGTCCGCGAAGAGTGCTGTCGTTTAACTCTTCGCGGGGTCGTGCTGCATTATGCGCTCGGCCACCTAGAGAGAGCCATCTGAGGCTGGAATTCCCGTTTCGCCGGTCCTCTGCGACAGCCCAGTAGCAGGATCACGTGTCGGCCCCCTTTACCCTCAGCCGCCTCGGGGACGAAAATGTCCGGTGATACTCTCTTTCGGTACAACGGCCTTGCTGTTTGTGGAAGATCGTCACGACATTCCGTCGTAAAAGTCTATGAATTTATAAAACCTTCACCGGAGCCGCCCGTTGCGGGACGGGAAGTAGCGGCTCCGGCTTGCTTTTTCCCAAACAACTGTTGCCGACCTTTATAGGCGCAAGAGAGAGGAAAGTCAACTCTTATAGAATATCTGCCGCCCAATCTGCACCGTCTTGGTCATACTTTCTGCCCAAGCTGGAGGCTCTATTGTCGTGGCATAGTAACTCGTAGCGCCCTGCGTGAGGTCGTCATCCGTGCCTGCTGCAACCGCCTCGACAATCTGCCACGCATCCGCAAACTGTGGGTCTGGCACGACCGGGACATTTGTCAACTGTGGATCGTTCCAATAGGTCATGGAAGAAAACTGTAGTCTGGCGTAGACGATCTGCGCCCATGACTTCTTTTGCGCGATGGCCCGGTTATTAATCACGTGAGCGACTGCCCGCATTCCGTCATGACCTTCGCCTCGGCCTTCTCTCCAAATACAGAGCGCGGCGCACGATTTGTCGAAATCTTCCCAACTCATAGCGTTGCCCAGTTCACTCCGGCAGCCTCAGCCACCTTCGGCTCTATGGCGGTGCATTCATCTACGTCGTCCCACGTGACCAAGGCCACAATAGGCACATTCGGAGGAATCGTCGCTATTTGCTGCTGAGCGAACTCGCCCTCATAGCTGTAGAGGATTCGGGCAGGCCCTCCCCACACGCTTTGAGTCCAATCTCGCTTCCCGCCCGCCGCGAGGAACGCTGTCATGCTCTGCACATTCGCTGGGAGGGGCATTCCTGCGTCATTAAAGCCCATACAGAAGCTCGCAACCTTCATGGCAGGGTTGGAGTGCTGGGATTTCAAATTCGCCACGCTAGCGGCATTGCAGGCGGGATTATCTGGGGTAAGATTCGGCGGGATGCTGATCCAGCTAAAGCCGGCGCCTTGGGCGAGAAAGTCGTACTGCGGAAACTGTTTGGCCAGTGTGCCGAGATTCGCGCCTGTATTGAAATCGAGGATAAATTTCTCTGGCACGTAGCTCGAAGCGTTCAGGATTGCGGAAGACGCGCTCAAGGAGTCGATGACGTTCTGCGTCGAGGGTGCGGTCACTACTCCGTTGGGCGGCCCAAGTTTAGCGCACCACGGGTCCAGAAGCAGGGCGTGCTGCATTCCGACTTCGGCACACATCTTCGCCATGAGAATGGTGTCGCTATTCGACTCTGGCGCATAAATTCCCTGCCACGTACTGATTACAACGTCGATACCGACGGACTGCATTAGGGCAAGCTTCGTGGCGACAACTTTGGGATCGAGCGGATTGTAAGGTACGGCCCGATGAACGTGCCCGTCTCCGAGGTAACTCACGTGGTGTGCCGCGAGTCTGCCATTCCATCCCGGAAGCGAGTTTTGGAGCATTTCTTTGTAATTCACATCAGCCCCTTTTCCAGATTATCTAGCTCCGCCAGCAGTCGCTTGATCTCCGCATCAATCACGTGAATCAGCGACGGATTTGTAGGTTTGGCGTTCTCTTTCTTCTCGATGGTTCTGAGAATAATGCGGCGCTTCTCGGCTCTCTCCGCTTCGTTCATTTCAAAAATCTCATCAGGATCGTGATAGCAGTGAAGATGAAGCCTACCACGACAATCAGTGTGCGGTTAGAGCCTACGGACTCGCTGATCGACTTCGTTACTGCCTCCCGCCACTTCGCGTTATCGTTGGTGAACTGTTCAAATAACTGCCTTGGGAGCAGCTCTTGCTTGTCGGCTGTTGCCTGAACGTGAGCGTGGTTTAACTCATCTAATCGCCGCAGAATTTCCAAATGATTCAACCTGACCGCCATTGCTTCCAGATCGGCGCGCAGCGTAGTCTTCTCCCCCAAATGGCCGATCTCCCGGTCGATAAACTGGACGACCGGGAGGGTGACGTATATCTCGGTTGGCGGAGTAGCGCTCAATCGAACCTACCGTTAACTGTAGTAGCCGCCGAACAAGAAGGTGCCATCGCTACAAACGGCAGCGAAAGCGCCATTGATGGGAAAATTGTTATTCAACCAGTTGAGCACCCAATTGCTCGTCTGAGCATTCGGGTCCGAAGTGGTGGACATTTGCGTTTTGCTCCACTTGTCTGGGGGTCCACTCATGGCGTAATCCTCCGCACATCGTCATTTCCATCTACTGCCCACCAAAATCCGAGATCGGCGCGGCGGATGCTCTTGCAAGCGCCCTGCTCTTCCCATTTCGCGTGATCTGCAACATAGCCAACCCAAATCACGCTATTATTCGGAAAATCGTCGCAGCCCCGGTAGCGGAACTTGCCTTCTTCATCGTCGGTCATCATCCATTCGTTCGGGCCGATCTGCCGGAGAACCTTGATATTGTGCTCTGTCACCGTCTCGTAATGATGCCCCGTGAACGCATAGACCATCAAGCCAGAGCAGAGGGCCACAAATAAGATTGGCGCGTATCGCGCAATCCCATCATTTTTCCTTATTCCATTGCGGGCATGGAAGATTGCTCCTACCGAGAAAGTTGCTAAAGACCTCGCGTATCTGCGATATGTCGCGGCCCAGGGATTCGCACTTGTCATGGAGATCGCGCTCGGCTTTTTCTCTTCGATCGGTCTCTTCAGCAAGACGGAGACCGAGTTGAGCAATGCTTGTCTGTACTCCTGTCTTTTCTTTCTCCTCCGCATGGTCATCCTTATCCCAGCGGCGCTTAAAACGCTCAACCAGATAATTAGTAGCAACACCAGCCACAACAGCAAGAAATATGCTGGATGCGGCGAATACCCACCACGGGTTGACCACGCCGTCAACGAGTATTGCAGAAAGCATAGCATCCATCGCGCTCCGCTGTTCTCCCGCCCCCGAGAGATTACTTCTGCGAATTCACTGCTGCCGTAGCCGCTACCGCCTGCGCCTGAGTCTTGGTTGCGCCCGTACCCTGTACTGAGGCAATCGCCACATTGTTTCGCAGCCAGCCCTTCACCGATCCCCAAATAAATCCGCCCACAAATAGGCCGGCGGCAATCAAAGATGCCTTATTTGTCGGCAATCCGCCCCCGTAGGAAGTCAAGCCGCTGGATGCTCCAACTTCAAGTGCGACGACAAAACTATGGAATTTGCCGTTCGCGGAATAGAGGGTAACGAGCTTCTGAACGAATGAATTCATGGTTCTCCTTTGCGCCTTACTTTACTGGAATCTGCACATTATTTGCACGGACAAAGTTCGTTCCCGGAGGCACTAAAATCGCAACCTTATTCTCCTGCGGGGTTAGCTTAAATTCCAGCATTTGCGCCACAATCGAAGAGTCTGTCACCGTGATGCTCAAACAGGTTCCCGTGCCGCTGCAAGGATCAGTCGCCGATGCCGCAAGCGTTAAGGTGTTAGTCAACCCGGTAGAGTTGCCGAGCGTTACGCCAGCGGGAAGTTTAACCGCACTCCACGTGTATGGCGCTGTCCCTCCGCTAACTGCCAACGTGACAGTCACAGCGGTATTCGGCACGGCCTGAATGTTGCACAAGGCAAGGATTTGCGCGGGCGTGCAGACAATATTTCCTCCTGCGGTCGCATTTGCCCAAACAAGCTGCTGCACAAAGGTGAAGGTAAAATTCCCCGTGGTTGTCTGGCCTTGACCTTGGGCGGCAGCGAAAGCCGGCAACGCAAGAAATACCGATAACAGGGCGAGAGAGAAGAGTCTTAGTTTCATGCAGTCTCCAAAGTTGCAACGATTCGGATTGATGCAAATAGCCTCGGGCGGTTCCGTCAGCCCCAGTTCCCACGGCTCCCTTGTGCTGGTTACAAAAGCGGCAGTAGCATCTTCGGACAGGTTGGATGTGATTTGCAGAATATAGTCGGCATCCACATGGCACTCAACATCTACGCCGCGAATTTGCTGCAAGTTAATGATCAGCATAAGGTCCGCTCCCACACGGGTTACTGCATGTATATTGATTGTTGGTTTGGGCAGAGTCAATCAAATTCGGAGCGAACCCTAGCGAAGTGCCATCCGTCGCCTGCCCCGCATTCCCTGCCGCGTAAGTGCTGCCCGACACCAAACTCCAACTGTGCCAGTCGTTCAAAAACGCCGGAATGCTCGAAGTGCTCATTACGCCCGTAAATCCCGCACATCCCGAAGTTGGACTAGAGCCAGTGCAATTCGCCGTAGGCGTGACGTAGACGTTTGTGGGCGGCGAGATCGTGCCCGGATATTGCGTGTAGCAGGAAGCTCCAGTGAAGCCCGGACAGGTGATTGCAGAGCGGCCCGTAATCAGTAGATTGTTGAAACTCAGGGTAGAGGGATCGAATGCCTTTGTTTCTGTTCTGGTGCCTTCGGCATAGACTGAATTGGCTCCGCCATTCACGATAATGGAGTTGGCCAGAGAGAGGCCGCGAGAAAGTGAGAACGGATTCGTTCCGCCAGACGTAGGGCTGTATGGATCTTGGCCTTGCGTGCCCAAGATATTTGTATTGTGGTTATAGATGACATTTTCAGTCCAGCCTTGGTTATTTGAGAAGGTGCAGCCTGTCGTGGTCGCTGAGGGCGTTCCTGCGTTGGCATAAACCACTGTGAGGCCCGTAGGGTTGGTTCCTGTGAGCGCCAGTGGTCCCATTGCCGAAGGGCTGGTATTGAATGTCGCATCGGCACAATTCAGGACGGCTACCGGGTCACCGATGTTTTGATCGCTTTGCGTGAGACCTGCCGCACTGGTTAGGGTCAATATGGCTATCGTGCCCGTGACATCTCGCGAAGCTGTTGCGGTCCAGGTATTCGTCGCCCCTGCGATTCTGAAACCGTACTGAGGCCCAGAAGTCCCGACTCCTCCGCAGCCCGGATTGTTTACGCTCACATTCTGCATCAGGTTATTCGAGTAATTGTAGAGTTGCGCCGGAAGCGTGACGCCGCCACCATTGCCAGAACCTGATGCCGAACGCGAACCTAAGCTCACTCCGTTGCAGGAAGAGCGAATCAGATTATTGGTGATCGTCGTATTGTTCTGCGCTACCCAGAAGTTGGAGCCTGTCCCGGAAGAAATGTTATCGGTTTTCCACGAAAGAACGAGTCCGCCTTGAGCGCCAGAGTCGTCTACGTTTTCGTCAATATTGCCGTCATGAACGATGCGAGTTCCGACCTTGAATTCATGGGCATTCTTTCTCACATAAGAACCTTGCGTCGGAGCCGTTGCCCCTAACCATGCATAGGGATAGGTGTAGCGATTCGCCCGATCTTCGATGTCCGAAACGAGAAAGTTTGTAATCGGAATTGCCGCCGAGTACCCTCCGGCAAAAAGTCCTATGGACTGGCCTTCTACCCAATTGTGATTAATCTTGATTTGCTGCGCGAGGCCCAGATAAATCCCGTGGCCTTCGGACGCGGGCCTTAACGATTTGTCGATATAGCCATACATGGCCGAGCACTGATTGCAGTTGAAAACAATGTCATTCGGAATGACGTTGGTTCCTACTGCCGGAGGTCCGTCTGCCCAATCGCCATGCACGTAGTAGTAGCCAAGGTGAATGTGTGTTGGTAATTGCAATACCGCGGTTTCCGTCCCGAGGCCGATCTTCACAATAGCCGAAGGCTGTGCAAGTCCTGCCTGTGGGCGGGCTTCAAAGTTCAGCAGAGCGAAGTTGTGGGGCGCTACGCCGTTACCATCTGGAGAAGCGGTTGAGATCGCATCGCAGTTCGTGGCCGAGCATTCGATAGTCCACAGGGAGGCGATATCATTGTAGGCCGACGTATTGGTATTCGTTCCGTTGGCCAAAGTGAATGCGCCAGAAGAAATTGGCGTTACAGTCTGGCCTAACTGATAGCTCATGGCCGTGCCAGCGCAGCCTATATTTCTGATTCCGGGTTGAGTCGAGGCGGAGAGGTTATCTTGGATTCCGTGGGAGCACGCTGTTTGACCAATAGTAAGGGGCGAGGTTGACGTAAGGATAATAAAATTGTTCGAGGAATCGCCCGTCGTCTGCGGTAGGAGCAGGCCCGATGTTGCGGTGAATAGTCCCGGTGGAATATTGATTGTCGTCCCGCTGCCATTCGCCGTTCTGCACGTTTCCGCATCCGCTATCGCCTGATTCAGACTGCTGAGGCTGTTCGCCGTGTACGCTCCGTAATGAGTCGTCCCGCATATCCAGTTTCCTCCTGTGAGCGTTGCAGGGAAGTTTATCGTATTTGTCGTCGTGCCCACATACTCTAAATTGTTTACCCAGTTCTGCGGAAGCGTAATCAGACTTGTTGCGCCGCCAGTGAATGAGAAGGTGAAATTTCCAGAAGTGCACCCTGAGTTCGGGGCGCAGCCCTGAGTATTCCCGCCTACCATCGTCAAAACAAACGCCTGATTCGCCGAGCCTGCCGAATTCGTCGCCGTGAACTGCAACGTTGTAATGGCCGCTACAGTGGGATCGCCGCTCAAGGTCGCAGAGCCGTTCCCGTTATCTACAAACGTCACACCCGAAGGGAGAGTGCCGCCCGTCAATGTGAATGTTGGCGTGGGACTGCCTGTCGCCGTCACCGCGAAACAATTGATTGACGGGCAATTAGCCGCGAGATTCACCGTAAACGTTGCCAGAGGCGCACTGGTGAAGACCGGAGCAGTCCCTGTCGAAGCGCCGATATAAGTCTGCTGCGCCGCTTTGTAGGGCGCTTGCCACGTCGCTTGCGGGTAAGAAGTTGGGCAGATTCCAGTGGGCAGCGGATAAGTAGAATCTTCCGCCAACGCCGTATCGCAGAAGTACTCTTCTACGTTATTTGTATAGGGCTGCATCGCCGGAAGATTTCCGGGATAGCCATTTGGCGCTGGGAATGCCGGAGGGTTAGTACATGAGGCGTCTGCGGACATTGCTCCTACGGTGCCGCCAGTTGAACACGAGCAAGAGCTTTGTGAACAACTCCCTAGTCCCGCCGCATTCCCTCCGATATAACAAGCCCCCGGAGTCGATCCCGGAGTCGAGTCCTGCGAAGTTTGGACTGTGATGACGCCATACTGGCCGTTGGGCATTGGAGAGTTCCAAACCGTTGTCGCCAGCAAAAGAAAATTTCCGCCGTGGTACAAATCTCCGTTCGGAGGCACGCCACCATTGCACCCAATGCTGAAAAGCCAGTTCGCTTGCAAAGCGTTGTTATCCGGCCCAACATTGTTGGCGAACATGTAGGTTGCTTCGACGTTGGGATTTGTATTTAGGTTCCCGCGCCCTGCAAATGAGGTTCCTACGCCGTTGGCGCCCTCGAATTGATATTCAATCTTTTCATAGCTCAGATATTCATTCGCGGACTCGAAGGGACAAGCGATAGTGCAGTCCTGCGACGACTCCCCGCCTTTGGTCAAGCCCATCCCCAAATAGCCGATGGAGTTGGCATAGTGTAAAGCCATCTGCTGAAACAGGGTGTTTTGCCAAACGCGGCGGGGAAGCTCCCACGGCACGGGTAACGTCGTCGCAAGTACAGCGGTCGTGGGAGAGTTGGGCGAGTTGATATTGATGGCCATGTCCCCAGACATGGTTCCCGCTACCGACCCGCCCGCGTCCGAGCCACTAAGGCCCGAAATTGTGACTGTATTTGTGCCTACCCCAGTGACCGTGCAGCCCGAGGCACAGGTGTAGTCCGAGAATCCGCCCGTGGTGATATTTGTGACAATGGCCGTTCCAGTTGGATAGTAAGGCACCGTATTCGTGGTGAAGGTTGCCGAACCGCCCGAGATCGCGGAAACCGAAAGAACAGGAAGCGAATTACATTGTGGAACGCTGTAGCTGGCTCCGCAGAAACCATCAAGGGGCGGGGCGTGAAGGCCGGAAGAAGCGGTTAGAGTCCAGACGGCTGCGTTGACTCCCGTGCCATCGGTACAGGGTGAAGTCCCTTTTCCTCCGGCTGCGTTTGTGAAGCAAGCGGGCTGAGAGGTTCCTGTCTTGCATTCGATGTCGTGCGTGTCGCCATCACCGCGAGGGTTAGAGCATGTCGTTTGCGTCATACGCCAGTATTGAGCAGATGACGCGATGTAGATGTAATCACTCGGCGGATAATAGGCAGAATTCTGCCGAGTCAGAATCGGATTCATCGTCACGCCATCGAGAGCCAGTTTATCCGCCCACGCCTGCGAGAAGATGTAGGCCGGGACCATAGAATTCCCGCCCCCGCCCCCATTGTAGGAAGACGTGTAGAGAATAATGTTATTTATCCGCCCGTAACTTGCGGTCAGATCGACCATTGGATCAAAAGAAGAGAAGTTCATTATGGGGAACGATGAACCTTGATCCATGAAAGTGGCGTTCCCCGCTGTACAGGAACCCACACAACTCGCGGGGAGGGCATAGGTCGCTCCCGTATCGTACTGGCCCGCCGTGTTGCCGGTAAGAATCGAAAGATAATGAGAGTAGCCGGGAGCACTGGAATTCAGGGGCGCTCCGAACGTATTGAGTTGCCGTTTCGGATGAGGGCCGCCCAAACACATTCCATTACATGTACCTAAGCCAGTAATCGTAATGACATTGGGACTTGAGGCCGCGTTCGATTCGACGCTGATCGTGGCAGACTGTGGCGCAGGATAAGTAGGAGCAAACTTGACCGTGATTTGGCACTGTGCGCCAGCCGCCAAGTTACTCGGACAGTTATCGCTCGGGATGAATATTCCGGCATTCGTCTCAGCGATTCCAGAAATAACCAGCGTTGACGATCCGCCGTTCGAGAGCGTCACGGCCTGAGTAGCGGAAGTTGTGCCCGCAAGCTGTGCGGCGAATGTCAAAGTCGTGACTGAAAGATTTGCTTGCGGCAACCCTGAATCGACGCTGAGATACCCGCATCCGGAAGTTGTGGACGTAAACCCGTTGAGCGCCGCCCCAGTCCCTAAGGCCGTGCCGCCCATCCCGTAGTAACAAAGCATAGCCGCATTGGGATAGACCATCGCATCCGGGATGAAAGTGCCTGTGCCGCACTGCGAGGATTGAGTGACTTCTGCCCCATCCGCGACTCCTCCAGAACACTGCCCTTCCGTTCCTCCAGTCACATCTGGCCCGATGTTCGGCCAAGGTATGCCAGCGGGCCACCAAGAGGGCTTGGCTGAGTAAATAAACGACGGAGGCAGGGAAGTAGAGGCTGGAACGGGATTCTCGTACAGGGCGCTTGGAAGGCCCGTGTAGGGCACTTCTGAAAGTCCTCCGCAATAAGACGGCAAGGTTCCCGATCCGCAGAATCGAGCGGCTTTGCTCACTACATCCCAGTTGCCCCAGAACATGCTCGTCGTGTTGACTAAGGCGTCTTGCGTCCCGGTTTCAGGGTAAGCCCCGGAATCGATGACGGAGTTGTAAATCGAAGTTGCCGTCGAAAGGGATTTGTAGCTCGTATGGTAAGCCGCCGTGCAAGCGACCATCGACCCTGCGGTGCAGGTGCCAAAGATATTGCCAATGGCGTTATTGTAGCGAGTTCCCGGATTCAGTCTTAGGGCTATCGTGTTCGAGGAAGTCGGCTGCCCATTGTTCTGCTGATGGCCGTCCCAGCGATTCCTGAATTGATTATTGAAGACATGCGTCCCATGGAAGCTGTCGGCATAAAGTCCCGCGCCGATATTGCCCTCTTCTAACGTGTAGAGTTGCACGCCGTGAAATTCATCGCCCTGACTTAGCCAGTTTGCGGAGGCTCCATAGTACGGGTTGCTGCTAAAGTTGTAAGTGGCTACCGAACCTTCACAATCGGAATTGCAAAAGAAAGCCTCGGCTGGGAACTGGCCGATATTATTCTCGAACAGATCGTCGGACCCGACGAAAACGGAGTATCCATAATCATCTCCTATGTTGCCAAAGTGGTAGGAGTCTCTCACTGTGCAGTGATTACAGACGGCAAGCTGAACATGCGCCCAATTTTGCCCGCCACTTACATTTGTGACTGTGCGAACCCCTTTGACCCAGCATCCAGTGCAGTTATAGAGCGTGATCGGATAGGCATTCGTACTGGTCACGTCCATAGAGAGGTTTTCGACGCCGAAGTTCTGCACGGGACTTGTGGGCCACCATGCGCCCGGAGTCTGCGATGTTCTCCAGTTTGGCGCATAAATGCCCGGCGTGATTCCTATCGTGTACGGCCCTGTCCCTGTGATACTGGTTACGTTGACGATTTGCTGCTGGCCGCGAATCGTGCCCAAGGCGGTACTGCCCCGTTCAAACCCATTCGGCCCAGCACCTTGATAACACGCGGCAGAATGGTCGCCGCCCGTGGTATTCCCCCCGATCTCACAACCCGCATAGAGATTTCCGGTGTCCGATTGATCGTCGATCTGATCCAGAATGATAGGGTTGCCGACCGCGAGATTCGTCTTGCTGCTGAGGATGATTGAGGTTGCGGCTTGTGTATAAGTTCCTGAGACACCGTTGGTGCCTGTCCATGTGGCCGTATTCGAGGGCCCTCCCGCATAGTTGTTATCCACAGGCCCAGCACAGATTTGCGTGTTATTGCAATTACTGGAGCCGGAAGAGCCTGTCGGAACAAGGAAAGTCGATGCCGCGCCCGCGCCACGCAAAGTCACGTTGCTTTTGCCGATAATCTGACCCGTAGGAGCGAAACTGCCAGCGGGAAGGAGGACGTAGGTATTAGCAGGCGCTGAGACGATTGCGGCGTTAATGGAAGCTGCCGTTACGGTGCCTCCGGTGACGGTCGCGCAAGCTGTTGTCACGCATTGCGTTCGGGCATCGTTAATGTGAGCTGCTCCCGCCTGAGAAAAATCGATTGCGCGGGATGGACTGAGTACACTGGCCCAAGCTGTAGAACTTTCGGTGAAAGAGAATTCATCCAAGACTTCGGTTGCCGATCCGCCCGCTGCGCTCACGTCCAATTGCGTTTGGATGCCGGAGTTGTCTCCTTCTGAGTTCGGGAAGGAAGGCTCGGCTGGGAATCCCGTGTATACCGTGCCATCGACAGTCAGGGAGTCATAGTACATGCAGGGCTGGCCGGAGCAGTTTGTGCTGCCGATGGGATCTCTGTGCGTGACCCAAACAATCGTGTGCCACACTGCTGCCGTGGTGAGAATCTGGCACGGTACTGCGGTAGCGACCCACGCCCCTCCGCCTGAGTTCGCCGCTTGATTCCAGATATCCCACTTGCCGTTGCCGAGCGTCGGGGATTCGCATTGCGAACCCATCATAAAACGCTGGCCGGAATTGAACTGGAATTGATCTTTCTCCGAGGATTGGATATTAGAAACACTCGGATAGCAAACGTGGTAAATGCCTATGAAGTGCGAGGCGTAATTCTGGATTCCTCCTTTCCACGGCCACAGTACATTTGTCGTCTGTCCGCTGGACAGTCCAGACTGGCCAACAAGCGTGACTTGCATGGCCGCACCATCAAGCGATGCACATGTCCCTGAATTATTATTGATGGTCTGCGTCGGGAGCGAGGTAGGAGTTCCGGAGCCTCCAGCGCACAGACTTCCAGCCGGATTGAGGTTACTGCAAGGCGGATTTTGCCAACCCGTCAAAGTGTCGTCTAAGTTTGTAAAGGTTACCGTTTGCGAGAGACAAGGAAGGCTTGCAAGACAAAGCAGTTGTGCTAGAATCAGTGGGCGCTTGACTGCCTGACACAGCCGAGCGCCCAACACCCTCGCTATGAAGGAGCGAAGATGACAAAGAAGTCTACCACTAATCCCCGAGACAAGCGACTCCAGTGGTTCCTTAAGGCGCTTGCCGCACATAATTCTGACGAATGTTTGCTCTGGCCGTTCGCCCGCCGCAAAGCCTATGGCGTGATTTGGTATAAGAACAAGCGATATGGAGTTCACCGTCTGGCCTATTTTTTCACTTATGGCAAGTGGCCAGAGCCAGAAGGGATGCACGCTTGCGATGTGGCCTTGTGCTTCAATCCGCGCCACATAGAACCGGGTACACGTCTTGAGAATGAGCAACACTCCCGCGAACGAGGCAAGTATGCTTGTAACGTGAAATTGACAGAAGATCAGGTGCGGCAGATTCGCGCTGAGTATGTCAGAGGGGATCGCCAGCGAGGTTCGCATGGCCTTGCGCGAAAATACAAGACAAGTCACGGCCAAATAAAGCGAATTGTAACGCGCCGCTGCTGGGCAAATATCACATAGCCAAAGCCACATCCCAACGAAGGCGAGAGTGAGAAACCATTTCCGCATTATTTCGGGCCACAGTGATAATTCAGCCAATAAGCGGTTGAGGCCGTCAAGGCCGTAGGCGTTGTGCCATTCGTCCAAGTGAACAGATCACTGGCAGTTGTCGGGGTTTTATCTTTTAGCACGGCGATTCCATTCCATGCTCCCGCGCCCGCATCCGAAGCGGTATAGGTGCAGGAAGGCTTGTTGTAGCCCTGCGGAACGGTGAAAGTCAGAGTAATTGTCCCCGTTCCTGCCGGGGAGCCGCTTCCCGTCGTGGCGATGATGATGCCAGAAGTGTCGGAGCTTCCCGTATCCAGAGTGCAGGCCGGGGAAGTCCCGCCACCGCTGGTAAATGTGCAGGTCGGAGTACCCGTGGAATTATTCGCCGATCTTGGGGCACCTACTACCGTGACTCCGCCACCCGTAACGGAGAATTGCGTGGGAGCCGTCGCAAACATCTGATTATCGTGGAAATCCACATTTGTGATGGTCAGGGTTCCGGCTGTTGAGGGATCGTAATTACGAATTCCTTGCGCGAAGCTTCCCCCGCCAGTCGAATCGCAAATGTTGTCGGCAATAACGATGTTTTGCTCGACGATATTAGTTACGCCTGTGCCTAACTGAATTGAATAGCAATAGGGCGTCGTCAGAGAGTTCGTCAAGACCGCAGTGTTGTGGGTGAAGGTGGAATCGCCGAAATAACCCTGCGTTTCCAAGCCTCCGTTATGGGTGACGCTCATCATAAAGCAGCCATTGCCGCCATTGATCGCATTCGGGTTCACGCACTTATTGTCGTGGATTCGATTTCCGGTACCAGAAGTTGCGAACATCTCGCGCCAAGAGTTCAGTCCTTCATTTCCGGCAAACTCCGTAGCCGTAGCTTTGTCTGTCATCTGGTACATCTCTGAACATCCGTGAGCATTTGTGCCATGCCCCGCGACAACGTAGGTGATGGTTCCCGTCGCTGTTTGAGAGCCTACGGACGTGGTGAAGGTAAATTGAGTCGAAGATGCCGTTACGATGGTTTGATTTCCGTTGATTGATCCGCCCGTCGTAGTCGCGCCCGCGATGACCACCGTGGAAGCAACCGGGCTGGTAATCAGATTCGGATTGATTGGCACTGTTGCTGTAGCTGTCGTACCGGAGATCACGATGGAAGTTACTGCCAGAGCCGTCGCGCCCGTAGTATCTCCATTGCAGACCGGGAGATCGTTATAGAAATAATTACCCCTGATGATTGTGCCGTCTGTGAGTCCGAGTCCACCAGAAGACGTAATTCCTACTTCCGCATCGCCTGTGTCTACAGTGTTATTATTCGCGCCTTTGTTGTCGAGAAATTCATTGCCTACGGACGGGACCGTATACGTGCAACCTGTGGGAGAGCCGGAAACCACCGAAGTCAAGGTGTTGTAAGTGAACGAAGTCGTTCCGGTTGAAGTCGCCTGAAACTGGCCGTTGTAAGTGGTGTCTGAACACGTGCCCACAGCGACCTGCATTTGATTGCCTGTGGAACCCACGAGAGACGCGGCGGAAGTGGTTGCTGTCGCCAAAGTTCCCGAGCCGCTCATCGCGCTCAAATTGATCGTGCCTGTATTGACGCCCCACGCGGCCTTGACCGAATGATTGAAGTGCGAATCAATCGTCTTGCAGCGGTAGCAGTTCGCCTGCGAAACTCCGAACGACCCCGCGAAGTCTACGGAGCCATGCTCGAACGTATGATAGGCTCCGGACATCGTGACTTCTGTGCCCGCCTGATTAGTTAACGACCCTCCCTTAATTGCGACTCCTAGGATGTGAGAGTCTTTTCCGCTGGTAATGTTGACTGTTCCTAAAGCTCCGTTGGTCGAGCCGTCCAAAGTGCAGGAGCGCCATTCGTTACACTCGATGATATTGTGATTTCCTGAGATGTTAATCGTGTTTCCAGAGCCTTCGACGATTGTGGCCGGAGGAAGAATAACGACTTGCCCCGTAGTTGAGGTCATTGTTAGAGAGGTTGAGAATGTTAGAGTAGCCGTCTCTCCAGAAGCATCCGCGACGACAACTCCAGAGGTTGCAAGGCACGCGGCAATTCTCAGTCCTGCGTTCGCGCCCGTGGCCTTTGTCGTGTCGCAGTAGCCCGTAATTACTCCAGAGCCGCCCCCGCCCGAAGTCCCGCAAGTAATCCCACCCGAGTGGGTATAGTTAAGATGGTTTCCGCCTGTATCGGCGCACGCCGGGAAAGTCAGCGTTTCATAGACCCCAGCAGAGAGTCCGACTACGATTTGATCCGCCGCAACTTGCCCCGTGGGATAAAAAGGAATCTGCCCAAACGTTCCACCGTTGACGCTTAGATACCAGTTCGTATCACTGGAGACCGCGAAAGCCGATTGCCCTGCGGTTGGCGTGACGCTGCCCGAGGGATAAGTCGTTTTGAGGTAGTAAGGGCCGGTTCCGATAAAGCTAGTAGCCGTCACTGTGCCATTGACGCTGAGGTTTCCGGTAGACCAAACAAGATTAGAGTTCCATCCCGGCAGGCCCGACCCTGTGACATTCATCAAATAGCCCGTGCCGCCGATAGGGAGGGCTGCGAACGCTCCGCCAGTTACATATGGCAACGTTCCGTTGGCCGCACCAGAGAGATTATTTTGCGCTAATGTCACTGGAGTTAGCGTGTTCATGACTCGCTGCTTGGTCGTGCCGTCGTAATAAGACAATCCTCCAGAAGTCGCATACCAGACTTGCCCCGTAGACGGGCTTCCGGGATCAGAGCCGGGAGTCAAAAGAATGTTACCTTGGAAGGTTTGCAGGAACGCGCCGAATGTGTTGACCTGATTATTTAAGACAGCCGGAGCCGTCAGTGAGAGCGTGAAGGTCGATCCCGTGCCACCGCCAGTGATTCCCGTACCGTTATTGATGGTGATAGAACTCGTGCTGCACGATCCCCATGTGAGGGCCGAGCCAGTCCAGCAAAGTCCGCCGATAGCAAGAGTAGGCAGATTATGCGAGAGGATGCCCGTTACTTCCTGCGAAGTGTTCGAGCCTGAGAGATCGCCGCCAGCGGTGAAATTCGTGCTCCCCGATCCACTGCCGGAAGCCGCAATCAGGATCGGTACTTGGCATGGAGTCGAAGTATTGCAGGTTCCCGTGGTTGCGCCTGCGACCAATCCAACTCGCAAAGGTCCGTCCGTCCCCGAGCAGTAGCCGCGTCCATTTACTGACGAAGAGACTTGCGAAATCAGGTAGAACTTGTTTGTCGTGAGATCGCAAGAGCTTTCTGTCAGAGCCGTGGGATACAAGCCGCCAATCTGAATGTCAGTCGGGTTGCCGATGGATGAGCCAGCGTAGACGATGCCGATTGCGCCATTCGTATCCCCTGAATCCGAGATCGTGATTCTGACTGCATTGGCTTGAACTAAGACGCCGCTAGAGCAATCCGATGAGAAGTTCTGGCAGAATCGGGCAATAGAACCTTCTTTGCCCGTAGTCGAGGCTCCTGCTTCAAATGTCTGAATGATTTTTACGCTGCCATTTTTCCCCGACGCTGGCGCATGCCCGGTTTGCAGGATTGCGTTGCCACCCGTCCCCGTTGAATCATTCGTATTTCCGCCCGTGACTGCGATGCTTCCACCATTGTTCCCGGCTGAGGTCGAACTCAACCAGCTTCCAGCCAGCAGATTGATATTCACATTCGAGAGCGCCGCCGCCACTTGATCCAAGGGGATTGAAGGATTGCCCGGCTCCGTAAACCAGTTATTTCCATCCGTCCATAGGGTCACGCCTTGTTGAATCGAAAGATTCCTTGGGGCGGTTAGGCCGTCAAGCGTGACTCCACTCGCGCCGCCGCATTGCTGCCCGTACAGCGACGTTTGGCCCGGAGGGGTTACTGAGAGGTAGTTCGGCCCGGTCGAGGGCGCAAATGAAGGACTCCATGTGTAATTCGGCGGATAGCCATTCGCTACGCCGGGGATCGGCAAGCAGACTGTCGTGCCATTCGTATTCGTCGCCGCTGCTTTGCCTTTGTCATCTGAACTTGGGCAAGGGACGGCGGTCTGCGGATTTGGCACTAAGAGCGCGGAGCAATTCGGAACGCTGGCCACTCCATACCCTGCCGTCGTCGTGGGCTGCGGTGTGTAAGTATTCGTCGTCGTGCCTGTTAGTCGAATCGAAGGCCCATCCGAGAGATGCAGGACGCCGCCGTTGTTTTCGATTAGATCAAAATAGGTTCCGTCAAAGCAGGTTGTCGCTGTTCCCGAGAGTCCAAGGATGGGGCAGTTCGAGACGCCTTGGAAAGTTTGATTTTGGGTGATCTGCTCTCCGGTGATTACAAGCACTCCAACGCCAGAATTAAGCACCGTCGATTGGGGCTGGAGGCAGGTTCCTGCGCCATTGCAGCCCGCTGGATAGGGATTAATCGTCGCGCTTTCATTCGCGCCCGTCTGACTCCAAGTGCAAGTGCTGACTCCCGTTGCGTCGTTTGTCGAGCACGTGGCCGGAAACGTGCCATTGAATGAGGTCGTACCGCCAGTAGAGTTGGAAAGCGTAAGCAATGTTCCGGACTGCGTGCCCAGATTCCCGTTGTCTGAGTTCGCGTAGGTTGTGCAGGTTACCACATTGGAAGCACGCGAACACGCGGAAACGTTGGTATTCCATCCCGTCAATTCCTTTGAAGGCTTAAGAACCGTTGTCGCGTAGGCGTTGGCATCTTCCACTACATCGACGCCATTGGTCCCAGTGAAGATCGGTGGCGGGTCGAAGACAGTATAATTCGCAAAGGGAGAAAGATTAATTCCAATCGCGGCCCGGTTGACTTGAATCCCTTCAAATGTGTTTCCAGTGGTCAGGGATTGCGTGTCGCCATCGACCTTTACGCCAAAGGTATTGCTTCCTCTGGAGAGGACTGTATTTTCGAGCGCCTTGCCTTTGAATTTATTTGCGCCGCCGTTGTATACCGAGATGCCGCCTTCGCAGTTTTGCGACTGCACATCTACAGACCATTCCGAGCCGGTTCCTGTCGAGGCCGTGTGATTTCTCTCGCCAATGTCGATACCACGCGATCCCGCAATCACGTCGGTCGATCCGGCATTCTGACAATTAAACTCTCCGCCCAGTACGGTAATGGAAGCAGTTTTTCCAGTCGTGAAAATGCCGTACTTTGTCATCCACGTATAGGGATTGATTAGCGTGCCGAACTGAGTGAAGTTTACGCCGCCATCGAGATTAAATCCGCCGCCCACCGGGTAGCCGTAGGCCGCCACATTGGTCAGCAAGAAATCTCGCGTGGCTTCGATGTGGATTCCCGATAATCCATTTCCGGTCACGTCCTGAAATGCGACATCCTTGAGGATGAACCCCGAGGAATTGGCAGTCGTGCCGTTGCCCACGATCATTCCGTCAATTCCACTTTTAGTTTGAATGACTGTGCAGGCCCCTCCCGTCCCCAAAGACCCTCCGCCCCAGATTTCCATGCCTTTCGTGAGGCCGATATTCCAAGCTGCACTCTCATAGAAGTGGCCGCAGGGCAGAACGATAATGCACCCTACCTGTGTACTGGTTTGCGGGCAAGATGCCGTAGCCGTGCTAAAGATTGAAGCGTTATCTGTGGTTCCGTCGCCAACTACGGGAGGAATAATTACAGGCAGAGAGCCGGAGCACACCCAAGATGTTCCGTTCCACGCCTCTACTTGGCCATTCGTGCATGTTTTTAGTAGCCCTAGAGTTGTTCCCGTGGCGACTAAGCCGCCGCCCGAAGTGGCACCAGTGATCCCTCCGCCCCCGCCGCCTCCTCCACCGATGGTTACCGCGAAAGGCCCATACACCGTAGAGCCGCTGGTTAAGGTGTAGGCATACGTTCCAACCTGCGTCCAGACGCCGAGATTTCCCAAAACGTCGCTAGTGGTTTGGCAGATATTGCTGCCTTGAAGCGTGATTGGTTGTGTGCTGGAGCATGGAGTGCTGAGAGTAGAATCCGTATACGTTGGCGCATAGTTTGTGCAGGCCGAGCCTTGCGTGCTGTTCGCCGGGTATTCGCACCAATTCAATTGCACGTTCGGGATCGTAATCAGGTAGGGAATTGGGCCGGACGAGACGGTAACGACTCCGGCAATAGGGCCGCCCAAATCCCAGCGTTGTGCATAGGCGCACGAACACACAACCGCAATGAACAGCAGCAGTTTCTTTATCATTTGCGTTCTTGGTTTGCCAGCTTTGCGGCCTGAAAGATTACCCAATCCACGACCCTTTGCCAGAGTTTCCGCATTTAGTTCACGATGGTATAACTCACGCATAACGGGTTGGTCACAATTGCGACATTGTTAGCGATGGTGAAAGACGCTCCCGCTGATCGCGCCGATATGGTCAGACCGCCAACGAGAGTTGCCACCGTAGAGTTGCAGGTAACTCCCAGCTTTGTTCCCAGCGTGTCGTCTGTCTGAACGAAGATTTCACTGTTGGCTGTAACGGCGGTAGTGTTCACCACGATAGAACTGGATACGGCATTCGTGGGAAGGGCTACTGTACCCGCCGCTGCTGAACCACACACCGCTGGAGATGCAGAACTAGAGCAATTTGTCGTGGTCCTATAACCGCCAGCCGACACAGTTGCACTGGCCCCTATAGTGCCGCAAGTCGCCGTAGTGCAGCCCCAAGCAATCGAGCCGCTGGTTGCTCCAAGGTAAGTCGTGGCTCCCGTGGTTCCTCCCACGTTTCCCACGGTCTGAGCGGTAAACGTAGCGGAATTTGGAGTGGTTCCACCGATAGCCGGAGGGGCAGCGAGTTTGGCTATTGTGCCCGCCGTGGTCTCAAGTTTGGTGGAGTTGTCACTCGCGGCCTGCGTTGTGGCGGTGATGCCGTTGTTGAAAGCGCCCGTAGCGCTGCCGTTGCCAGCATAAAGATTGGTGCCACCATCTTGAATATTGCAGGTGATTCCGGAAAAGGCACAAATATTGGTCGAGGTAAGAGCCGTGGTAGGCGTGCCGTGATTGTAGGCGAAATTGTACAGGGTAGTAGCTCCGCCTCCATTGCCATTAGTGCCTAGATACAGACCTGCAAAGTTGTTTTGGTTGCTGGGACCTCCGCCCGAACCACCACCAGACAGATAAATACCCCCATTCGCTGAACCGACAGGCTGAAATATGTTATCGGCAGCCAGCCCGGACCCCGTGTAACTGCTTAGCCCAAAGTTCGTATTGAAAACGCTGAATACTCCCGCAGTAGTGGCGATTTTAGTCGAGGAATCACTGCTGCTTTGCGTTGTGGCCGTCGTGCCGCTCGGCAGCGCCGGAGTACCCGACAGGTTAGCCGCCGTTCCTGAAGTATTGAACGCCCCGGTCCCCGTCAAGTTAGTGACCACACCGGAAGTGGGCGTGCCGAGAGCGCCGGAATAAGTAACCAATCCTCCTGTAGCGTTCGTCGCAGCGCCGAGCGCGGTCACTACTCCAGTTCCCGGAGAAATCGTGGTTCCCCATGAAGTCCCGCTAATAACTTGCGGAATGCCCGTGCCACTCGGATAGGTTATTCCACTAGCGGGGCACGGGCTTCCCGAACAAGTGAACCCTGTAACCGTTAAAGCTCCCGCTTGGCTTACCGTGGCATTGGCGCTGCCGAGATTGAGCGTTCCGCCACTGTTCAGCACCGTCCCATTATCGAAAGAATTACCCGCACGAAGCACCCATGTCGGCGTCTGGTCGAATTGCGCCGCACTGCCGTTGAAACTCCCAGCAGTGAGATTGTTATTGAATTGCGTTATCGCGGTTGCGTTGAATTCGTATGCATTAAAGGTCGTGTGTTTGAGAACATAAGCCGTCGCCGAGGCAATGGCGGTCGGCGTGTCCAGCTGGATGTAATTCGCAGCTGGAAAACCTGAGATCGGGTCGCAGGTTCCAGCGATGAACAGGCAACGATTCGTCGAGCCTTGCGCCCAAGTGCTACCTGTGACGTGAACCCAGTAGGTAGCCGTGCCTGTACAAGTAGTGCTCGACGTGGACGCCACGGAGCAAGCCGTGCCCGTAGAATTAGACAACTGATCGTCCACCACCAGATTATTGCCGAATACGGTGAGCGCCCCACCTACATAAATCGCCTGATTCGCTCCACTCGCGGAATAGGCTTCGGCGTTCTTGACCACATTGCCATAGACCTCAGTGGCCGAACTGCAATTGATTCCCTGCCCATCCGTTCCGGGCTGGCCATATCGAATTACATTGTAGGTAACCGAGATATCGTTCGATGCGGGAGACGCGCCGCAAGTCACATTCCCGTCAATGATGTCGTTGTGCGCGACCGTGAGCCGGCCTATAAACGTTCCGGCGTTGACCACCGCTCCAAGATTGATCGACCCTTTATGGAAGTCGTTGTGTGCGATGGTTGCGCCCGTCGCGTTCACCGTGTTTCCCGTCTGCTGTGCGAAATAGACACCCGCTCCGCCGCCCGTCGTGCCATAGAAATGATTGCTGGTATAAGAACTGTTTGAGACTGAGCCGAAGATGCTGCAAGTCTGACAGCGGACTGTATTTCCGCTGAAATTCAGGCCAGCCGCCATGTTGCCATTCTGGTCCTGCCCCGCCTCCACGGGATTGACAAGGTTGGGATTGGAAGCGGTGAGATCGAACATGTTGTTAGTCGCCGATACGTTTGACTGCGTAATAACCAGCAGCGATCCGGGAGTGCCCGTGGCCGAAGTCTCAACAAACAGATCGTTGTAGATCGACACCCCCGTCGAAGGGTACGGAGTGTTCCCCGCGTCGATGCCAACCGCGCTGCTTCCGGTTGCACCATCCGTTCCCGTGGCTACCAGAAAGATGTTGTCGTGGTCTCTGCCTTTGCTTGCGCCATGCCACTCGATATCGCGGTCGGGGGCGAGGCCAGTAGTGCTGAACGTTACATGGTCCACTTCGCACTGCACGCAATCAAGAGTAACTGGCGTAGAGACGGTATTAATGGTGGATGATAAATTGTCGTTCCACACAATGGACAAGTTGCTGACATGCGCCCCGGTCACGCCCGTTCCCGCATAGAACAATTCGCACGCCGGGTCGGTCGATATGCGATTCACGGTGATTACCGTTTTGCCCTGCCCTGCACCCTGAATCCAGACGTTAGATGGGATGATGACTCCAGCAGTCGTGCCGTCTCCACCTGACTGCCACGAAGCGCAATCGCTAGCCGTGTAGTTCCCAGCGGGGATAAACACCCCGCCTAGGCTTCCCGTGGCTGCGGTCGCCGCCGCTTGCGTCTGCTCGACGATACTGGCACCGGATTGCGCCGACGCGTTGATCGCGCCGGGAACTGGCGTAACGGATGAACTGCTGGAATATACCAGCGAATAGCCCGTAGTGCCGGAAGGTATGCTCCCTCCTCCGCCCGAGCTTCCAAACAGTGCTGCATTGACCAGCGACGTTGGCCGATAAGAGATTACCGCCGTCCCAGAAGCATAGGAAGTGAAGCAGATTTGAAACACATCATATCCGGCCACGCTTGCAACGTATGCTCCACTGGCCGTGATCGTTGATTGTGCGGTTGAAGAAGTGGAAGGCGTCACCTGCGTATTCACGAAAGCGTTACCGCCGATGGAGACTTCGGGCTGTAAGGTTGTCGCCCAAGTTCCAGTCACCTGAATGCCCAATGTGGCCACTCCTGTAACGGGAATTTGAGCGCACGCACCAGACGCCGCGAGGGATTGCTGCGCTCGAAGACTTAGAGGGAACACGGACAGAAAAATCAGCCAGATAAATAGCTTTTTCATGGAGTCCTTTCAGTTGTTACGAACAGTGAAAACTCTCTCGCCGCAAGTGTTCGACGTTGAGGCCGTATTGAACGCGCAAGCCGTGCCCACATATAGTGCGGTTGTGAGGTTGTAACCAAACTGAAATGGCGCTTGGAAAACCGTGGGCGCGGGCGATCCTCCTAAAGCTCCATCCCATGTCACCATCGGAACGCAGGCTACTACGCCTCCGCTTCCGGCCACTTCCACGACGCATGTAATCGTAGTTACACCCTCCACGGATGCTGGATTGCTGGTTTGCGCTATGAAATTGCTATAACTCCCCAATGACGCTGTGGTTCCCCATCCGAATGCAAAGCTACTGGTTACCGTGATTCCTGGCAGAATGCTGAAATTGCCCGTCAAGCTAAAGGTTGCACCAACAGAATTCAGGATTCCTGCCGGGATGACGCATGTATTGATTATTTGGCTGGAAGTGGTATTTCCGCTTACTGGAACATACGTGCCATTCGCGCAGAGTGTTTTACCCGTGCCCGAGCCTGCCTGTATTTCCGGGCCAAACAATTCGATCAACACGGGGACGCTTCCGGGCGAGGATACCGTATTCAGAATCCTTCCGATTATCTGTCCCGAGGTCGGATAACTTGCTCCAGCATCATGGCCATATCCAGCCGTGATTGTACTGTTCTGGACGTAATCTCCGCCTACCGTCGAACCATCGAATAAAAGATTGGTTTCGCCGCTGGAGACGACGACTGCATTTCCCGTAGTTCCCGATGAGACTATGGTTACTCCAACAATGCCGCTCGTGTCCGATGTTTGGGCCTGCGTGACTGCCGACACTCCGCCTGTATTAGCTATTTTAGTCAACGTGTTCAAGAATGTGCCGCCGACGCTGTAATTTTGCAGCACAAAGCCCGTAGTAACTCCGCCGAATTGCGGCACGCCGTTGATGGTAGGAGTCACCAACAAACAATCGACTGTCAAGCACAGGCTGCCAGTCCCGCTTTGTGCTGTACTCGCCAAGGCTGGCGCCCCCCCTGCCGAAATAGCAGTCACGGCCAAAGGCCCGGCGATACTCTGCAACGCTCCGCTGATCGGGTTCAGGAGCACGGCCTGCGTCAAGAGTATGTCGCCTACATCCTCGATCTGGTCGATAGACCATATCTGCGCATGATTCGAGTCCTGCAAGGTCATTTTGTAAGGGGCAGGCTGGAGACGGACCTCTGCGGAGCCTAATGAATCAAGGATGATCGGATTTTGATTCTGCGTCAGGTTTCCGAGAGTATCTAAATGAAAGGTAGCCAATGGAACGGAGGTGCCAGCGGCGTAAGTATAAAGAAACCCTCCGACCAATGGATTGCCGCTGGCATCGAAGGCTTGAAACCTGGGGGGGGTTAAAAACGGATATGTAATTTGGCCCGAACTATTTGGTACAATTGCGGTCATGGCGAAGACTAGAATGGTGACCCCTATCCAGTGTTTACGCTGTAAGTGCATGTTTTTCCCCTGGCAGCAAAATTCCAAACGTGGACCACAAAGATTTTGCAGTCGAGCGTGTAAAGCCAAGCCACTCGCCGAGCGATTCTGGCCTAACGTCACAAAGACTGATACCTGTTGGCTGTGGGGTGGACCAAGTGACCGGGATAGATACGGCGTGATTGGTGCTTACCCGAAGCGGGGTAAGAATCTTCGAGCAACCCATGCATCGCTCATTCTCCACAATCGCGGGGTTCCAGACGGAACGGTTATTTTGCATACCTGCGATAATCCGCCGTGCGTGCGACCAGATCATCTGGTTCCCGGTACTCATCGCCTTAATCGTGCTGACACTATTGCGAAGAATCGACACGCCAAGGGGGAGAGAGATGGGCGAAGCAAACTCAAGGAGAATTCCGTCCTTGAGATAAGAGACCGATTCGCGCGCGGTGAAACTATGGGCTTCATTGCGCGAATTTTTAAAGTTTCGGATGTACAAGTCTCCAACATCGTTCGCCGCAAACAATGGAAGCACATCTAGCGCGATGCAGCCCAGTGCTAGAATTGCGAATATGTGGATTGTTTTCTTGGCCATTGTGATTACGCTTTTAGATTCTCACCGCGAACAAAGGCGTAGACGCTGGTATCGTAAGTTTTGGTTCGGCTACTGACCCGCAACTTTGTCTAGACCGACGATCTTTGATGCGCCGTATAGTCCCGCCCCGGTCAAAGCTGCTTTCCATGCCGCGTTGATTGCATCTTCACTAAATCCCTTAAGCTGCATAGCATGGTGATACTCTTTCATGGCATCGGCGAATTTCTGTCCCTTTCCTACGGTATCGGCAGCATCTTCCAAACTCCCCTTTAGATTTTGATTCAATTGCCCCACAAGACGTTTGGTATTCGGATTCAGCTTCATCTGCTCATCGGCTGACAGTTTCGAGATATTAGACTGAAAATCTTTCGCTTCCTCATAGGTCATTGGAGCGGAATTGGGAGCCGTGAGTCTGCGGACCAACTTATTTACGGAACTTGGGAGATTCGCCCCCCTCTGCGATTGCTCATAAATCTTCAGCGCGGTATCTCCCACGTCTGACGTATCAATCGGAATAGACCCCGCCGACGCTTTCACATCCTGAAGTGCCGCTTCTGCTCTGGAAGCACTCGGGATTGCGTTTGCAGCCGCGCCTACGGCCTTTGCCGCCCCAGCGGTGCCCAAAGCGACCAGAGCCTGCCCTGCGCCTTGTCCAGCCGTCTCTTGGGCTGCTTTCGCATATGTGCCGACTGGATCAGGAGAGGCATTGATATCTTGAATTGCTGCTGGAACCTGCGCCGCTTGCTCTGGTATCTGCGCGATGCTTTTGGCGGTATCAATCGGGTGCGCGATCATATGGCCTACGCCCGTAACCGCGTCCCTTACGCCCCTGCCGATACTCTGCACTCCCGATAGAGTCGCGTCCTTGTAGGAATCAAGTGGAATGTCCTTATCCAGAAATCCCTTCTCTGGCGCTGGCGCATAGCTCGCGCTCGGGTCGAATCCCGCCGCAACTGGCGCGTAAGACTGACTTGGATCGAAAGTTACTGCCGCTGTGCTCATTGCGGGTCTGCCGCCAAGACTTTGCCGTCTTTGTCTACCTTCGTTGCCTTGAACGTTCGCCCGTTCTGCACGATGGCATCGCCTACCTTATGGCCTGTCGTTTGCGCTGGAGGGGTCTGCCCGCCACTTTGCGCTCCCTGCCCCACTCCGTGCTTCTGGAACACTGCCTGCGCGGAAGGCAGTACCGGAGTGTACGTCGTGTCGCCCGGTATCTGCTGCTCGTAGCGCTCTTTGTAAGTCTGGAGCTTTTGCCCCAAGATGCCCAACTGCGAGTTGACCAAACTGGAAAGTTGTTTTGGCGAACTCGCCCCGCTGATGGTTGATTTGATTTGCGCGATTTCTGAGTCAGTGGCGTTGCCTTTCAAAGCCGAGGCCATTTCACCGGACACCGCATTTCTCACGCCTTCAAATGTCGTAGGGGCATCTCCGCCGAAGGTTGTTTTCAGGTAGTTGTAGGCTTGATTTCCCGGCTTGAAATTACCGTTATCGAGGGCTTGCGCAGCCTCATCCAAGGCGTCTAAATGAACTGAGGCCGTATTCAGCGCCCCGATATTTCTGCCATCGGCTCCCGTTGTGAACGCCTTCCTGATCTGCGCTCTCTGCTCACTCCACTGGGGGTCGATTTGGTAAACAGACTGCATTACGCCTTGCCAGTAAGGTGTCTTTTGCGCGAATCCTGACGGCGGAGATTGACGGCCTTCCACGATAGCCTTGACCACCCCTGCCTTTGGCCCAAGGGAGTTGTAAATCTGTTCTGGTGTCGATCCTGCCGGAGCACCCCCGGTACTCGGGGGATTGTTCTGCAAACTGAAGTTGAAGGCGGGAACAAGAGTCTTCGCATATTTCTGATAATCCGCGAGAGTCTTTCCGGGGTGTTGCGCTAGCCATGAAGTTGCTTCCTGATTCTCCAGCGGTACGCCGGGGACTAATCCACCTTGTTGCGCCCCGGTCAATTGCGCCTGATGGAGTTGACTTTCCGTATCCGCCGACTTCGCTTGCGCTGCGTTCTTAATTGCCTCTTGCTGCTTGGGCGAGGCTGCTATGGCCGCATCCGCGACTTTCTGAATTGAAGTCGGGTCTTGCGAGAACTGCTGCCTCAACTGCGCCGCCATGTTTGGATCGACTTCCGAAAGATGCGCGAGTGCGACACCAGCCGCCGCTGGAGAATACCCAGCAGATTTAATTTCCGCCCCCAAGCTGCCCATATAATCCTGCTGAGCCGAGGCCGTGTCCTGCTTCGTCTTTAGCAGCGTGGCTTTTTCTTGGTCGATCTTGTTGAATGTCTCCGTGAGTTGCGGAACAAGAGAACCGTTGCCGGAGGCCGCAACCTGACTCAGTACCTTCCCAGAATCAAATTTTGGAGCACCCGTTACAGGATCGGGCGTCAAAGCTCCTTGAAATGCCGCGTCCATTGCCTGCGATTGTTTCAGTTGCCGCTGTTTCTGCTGGTTGTCGAGTAAACCAGCTTCTAATTCTTGCTGCTGCTGCTGAAGCTGTCCCGGTGCAAGGGCTTGTTTCTGTTGAGTCTGAGATTGAAGCGCCTGAATCGAGGCGAGTTTCTGGTAGTCCCCCAAAGGTTCGGGGGTTTGGGGCTGAATCGCGAGGTTAGGAAGATGAATCAGGGAACTCATTGATTAAGCCAATCGTCTACGCTCGGGGGGCCGGGAGCATTGTTCTGACCCGCCTGGGATAAAGCGTAGATTGATGCCAGCGTTCCGTAATTACCTAAGCTATTCCCAATCGCGTTGTAGCCCGACGCTGTAGCACTAGCAGCGTTCACCGCATCCTGCCCTTGCTGCGCTCCCGCCGTCAGATCGATGTTCGATGTATTCGACGCTGCTTGCTGGCCCTCCTGTCCTAGTTGGCCCGCTGTCGTCTGCCCCAATCCCGCGACCGACGCGAGGCGGTTGAACTGATTCGTCTGCCCCTGCTGGAATTGGTTGTAGGACTGCTGATACTGAGTGAGAGCGTTATTAAAAGACTGCTGATAAGTGTTGGAGGCGAGACCCTGAGAGTACTGATCTAACGCCGCTTCTGTGCCGCCAGAAAGCAATCCGCCCTGTGCCGCAGCCGAATTCGCAATCGCATCCTGACCCTGCTTAAGGGTGAACTGATAGCCGGGAGTCGCTTCCGCCTGTGCTGCGGTCGGTGCTGCAAATTGACCTTGCCACTGCTGAGTAAGACCACCGCCCGGAGCTAATAGGCCGGATAGGTCGCCTACTGCGGCTTGCCCCGCTTGCAGGAATGGAGCCTGATTCTGCTCTTGAGTATCGAATTCCTGCTCTTGGAAATTGAGGGCATTTTGTGCTTCTTGCGCTTGAAGGTCGGAGGCACTTTCCGAGGCATTGGCAACACCCTTTTCGCCTTCATAGCTGGCAATCCCCCCAGCCGCCGCGCCCGCTACCCCAACTCCAAGAGCAATCGCTGTTCCAGTGGCTACGCTCAATTTTTCACCCGATCATAGAAACATATCCAGATCAGCCGCCCGTCGCTCGGCCCTGCTCCAAATGCTTCATGCGGCCATCGGGAATGAAACCATGAAGTCGGATAGGTCACAAATCTATTCCAGCGCATCGGCACAAGCGAAGTCTGCCGCCACAAGCTCAAGTCTTTCCAGTCCTTCGTCATCTGGGAGTAAAACTCCGGAGTTTGGTTGAATGTGAGTCTTTCCGCGCCCGAAGGAATATGTTTCCAGAACGCCGTTCCGCCTTTGCACTGCTCCGGAGTGTTTAGGTACAAAACACTCGCAAAGTCAGCGCAGATTTCATCCGAATGCACCCAGCTATGCGGCAATTCGCCTTTAAGGTTCAGCCGGAAGCAAGAGAGTTTCGGCGTAATCTTGCAACCCGCGATGTGAGCTATTCGCTCAAACCAGTGCTCAACGGGATAAGTCGAGATTCCTGTGTACGTCCCGCCGTCCGGACCTTCTCGCGTAACGAATGGGCTGTATATGACGGCTTTTCTAACCGCCGCTAGGTCGGGCGCGAAGTTATCAGCGATGAGTGGATTCACAAAGTAGCCTGAAATGTACTTTCTACGAACTGATAGCCCATGCGCTCATAGAAACTACCTACCTTCTCGTTGGGCGCGATCATCTGCATTCGCTTCGCGCCAGCTTTCTTCGCCAATTTTTCTGCTTCTTTCAGCAGTTTGATCCCTTCCCCAAGCACTTCTGACCACCAGAAAACCTCGCCTGCTACGGTCTCCCCGGACAGAAAGTGCGGATACACAATGTAGCCGAGCATAGCTACAATTTTGCCTTGCCGCTCCGATACCAACAGTGTATTCATCGCGATCAGTTGCTTGGCAGTCTTCGCCATCTGCTCTGGATTGTCATTGATGTGCTGCCCGTAGGTCGTTTCCTCGCGGAACCTCTGCCCCATCTGGACTAATCGCGGGATGTCGAACTCTTTGGCGAGGCGAATCAAAATGGCACACTCGCAAACTTGATCCACTGGTCTGTAGCTATGCAGACGAAAAGCGATGTCCCGTCCGTGGCGATCTGTCCCGCGCTGCCTGTCGAATCCGACGCAGTTGGCACTTCGCCCGACAGCGCCGGAGAATTAACAGCCTGCGTAAGCTGCGTAAAACCTTTCTGCCACTGCCAACTGAGTGTTCCATCTTTTTCGAGAACAGGAGTGCGGAAAAGGCCCGCAAATACTTGAGGAATTGCGCTCATTGCATCTGTGCCAGTTTCAAGGGCAGTCTCCTCTGCTTTTCCATGCCCGGAGCGTCAAGGTAAGCATCTACGATTCTTGCAGGGAATGGATCGGTAGTGCTTACTTCAAAGATCACGCTTCTTGCCCTGCCCATTCTGCGAACTAAAAGTCTCCTCGCAAATTCTCCAGCCTGCCCACCATCCATAACTACGGGATCAGTCCAAGTGTGCCCACCATCTTTCGACATCCTGAAATAAAACTCCGGCCCTCTGGGATTGCCTTCGGTGTCAGTAAGGGGCGGTTGCGGGCCTAAGCCGGACTCGATGTAAAGCTGGAATTGATTCAGGAACATGAACTCTTGTTCGGACGATACTGGAGGCCCTCTGCGAATCCTTTGAATCGGCTTGCCATTGTCCGTCAAGTAGGCGTTCGACATGATGTAGATGTTGCCCGAAGCCCTATCGCCGACTAAGTGCTGTACTCCGTCAAACATATGACAAGCACTCAAGTGCGCTTGCAGCCCACCAATTCCTGACGCGGGTTCATGCCAGAGACCCGTTGCCACGTCGTATCTCCATGACTTATTGGCTGTAGGAAAGTACCAATGGGCGCAAGAGTGGCCAAGATATTGGAAAGAGTAACCGATAGCGTCCGCCATTGTCGGATAGTTCTGCCATTGGTTCTCGATAGCATGCGTGGAAATCCTTGTGGGAAGATAGCCATTCGCCCTCCACGCAACTCCAGCGCCTCTCTCGTCTCCGCCTATCCACATGACCGAGTTGTCGAGCTTCACTGGACTCTGCGGGGCGATGATACCTTGCTCGATAAATCCACCGGGCACTGGCAGATAGGGAAATATCGGAGCGCCCGCATCGAAGTAAGGAATTGTCTGCTTTGACCCCCAAAACCAAACCTCTCGATGGTCTACCAGCATCGAGAGCACTTGGTCTGGAAAAACCGACACTATCGTAAAATTTAGCGGACTCCAGCCTGTCGCCGATCCGTTCAGCAGAGAGGAAACCTGGATCGTTTGCGAGTTCGCAATTAGGGCAATAAAGAAGCCGTCCGAGAAGCTGATCTGAGCCACAGGGCCAATGACTACCGTGCCGGAAGTCGTGTCGATCTGCGTCAGAGTATTGATGTTTAACTGGAAGAGAAACAAGAGTCCAGAACTGCACACCATCAACTGATTCGCATTGTTGGCCGCAAAGGAACTCGGCCCGTTCGCCACGCCAAGCTTGCCAAAATTCGTTACAAACTGCGTGTTGACGACTTCAAAAAGGTACTGGTTGTATAAGTCTTGCCCAATGAAGAATCGCCGCCCAGCGAAGTGAAAGCATGTAGGAACCGACAGCATGCCGGGCAAAGTCGCATAGAGTCCCAGCCCCGGCGTGGGGTACAGAGCCATTGCTGACTGACCGACGCCGCTTTCAATCTGCTCTGGATACCAATTTACTGCGACCTCACAATCGGCATTGGGGCTTTGGGAAGTGTAAAAGCCACTCGTGAAGGCTATTCTAGCCATGCTAGACTGTCACCATGAATCGCTTTCTGGCCAACGATGAGGTAACAGCCGAAGTCAATGCGGGATGGAATAAAGCATGTCTGGAAGTCGGCATTGACCCCCTTGCTTCCCTTATCGAGATGATGTATCGACCATCCCGAGAACGCGGCATATATTTGCGACGACTGAAGAAAACAGCCCCAAACCTGCTAGAAGTTTCTCCCGCGAATGACGGGCGTGTCAGAGAGCCATGAATACGCTGCTGCCCTTGGGTCAAGTAGCGCCGTGTCGGGAGTTACCTGCAAGATGGGCGCGTTAAAGCCCTTGATTCTCGCCTTGCTCTCCGCCGCCAATCCCTGCACCTGTGGCGAAATCTGCGCGTTATCCAAACGGATGGCGAGATTCCAGCGGAGAAATTCCAAATAGCCGGGAGGGAAGGTTAGTTTCGTTTTCAGGTCAGGAAAGAAACTCAGCGCCGTCCACGCATAGAACACTGTCTGCACCTGTACCGTTGGGTACGGCCAGTAGTTCAGCGTCATGAACGGGAAATTGCCGTCATTCCAGACCTTTTGCGGGAGAGGCCCGCCAAGGTTCTTCACCGGAATCGCCGCCCAATCGTTGTCATCCAGCATGTCCAAGCCGATTTCTGCCGGCGTTGCGGGATTGTTCAGATAGATGATTGTAATGATTTCAATACGCGGCGGGCGCGGGATGTTGATGTTTCCCCCGATCCCCACGGTGTACGCTTGTTGGTTCTGAACGAGATTGAACGGCCCTAATCTCTGAATCGTGAAGATCATCAGCCTCTCGGCATTGCATGAGTCGAGGAACTGATTCAGGATGGCGAGGTAGTCTTCCGCCTCTTGTGCAGTCGGATTCTCCCCAGCCCCAGCCCCTAAAATGTTCACGGCCCGCATTGCGCCTCGAATGATATCGAGGCCGCTGGCTTGCAGGCCGGGAATCGGTTCTACGATGGGAGGTACAGGCATCTAAGCAGTCTTGCGGGGCGTCTCAGCGACAGTCGGAGCGGTCGTGGGCTGCTTCGCTTCGAGAGCCGCGAGTTTGTCGCCCATTTCCTTCATCGTCTGCATTTGCTGAAGAACGATCAGCGCGAGGTCTGCCGAGGGCGCGACAACCGTTTCCTTGGCGGGCTTCGCCGGGAAAGGTTTCGTCTGCCAGCCGTCCTTCTCCAGCTTCGCCTCATGCCGCGCGTCCATCGCTTCGCAACTGGAGCCATCCGCGTGAAACATCATCACCGGATAGTGCGGCCATCCACCAGAAATCTCTTCATACTTCCGCGTAGCTTCGTTGTATTTGTGCGGCCCGCGTGCAATCGCGTCGGCGGGCTTCAAAACTCCATTCATCATTGGTTCCTGCATGAATTCTCCTTTAAATCAGCAGGCGCACCAATTACGATGCGCCTGCATGTTATTGATTCTAGTACAAATACGAGATTGGCCCGACGTTAACCGTGAACGTTGTCGGCACCGTGATGTTATTGGGCGGAGAGCCAGCAGTTCCGGTCAGAGTTTCCGTTACTACATCAAGCCATGTCGCGGTCTTGATGGTTTGGAAGTTGTCTGTGGTTCCGTTGGTCTGATAGACGATGAAATACTGCCCAGATGCGAGGACGGTTGGCTGAACCCATGCCCTTTGCTGGAAGGCCGAGGCTCCCGATGTGACAGCGGCGGCGCTCGATGCAATGAGCGTTCCGCTATAGTCGTAGAGGTACACGGCATTGGAATCGGCCCCCACCGTGGCTCCATTCAGTACCGCAGCCCCAGTGCTGACCATGAGCCGATCCACCTTAACATCGGCCACGAACAGGCCCCCAGCGGTATCGGCGGTCGAGTTCCCCAATCCCGTCAAGCTGCCCTGAATCCCGGTCGCCGTAAAGAAGCGGAAACGCCCCTGCGTGGACGGAAATGTGGTCTGGGCATATTGCGGGAAGTACTGCGGAAGCCCGAACCACACAATCGCCCCATTGCCGTGATTGGCGACCTTGGTTCCGTTCATGCCCCGCTGCACAGAAGCAGTCAAGGTTGTTGAGTTTACGGATTCCACCACCATAAGCTCGGAATCCACTAACAGCATGGTTTGGATGCCGCCACCAGCCGTAGGAGCCGCCATTCCTGTCACTGAGGCCATAATGACGTTGTTCTGTGCATTTGGCCCCGAGTTCAGAAGCGCGGTGAGTGTCGTGCTAGTCAAATTTGTTGCCATTCAAAGTCTCCTTTAGCAGTTTCCTGCCTATTCCGTTTTTCAGGCTAGTGACAAGGTTTTGTATCGTTAACCCTGTGCCTCTGCAAGCTGCCCGCATGGATTCATACACGACGCCATTGAATTCCAGGGGCTGCACATTGTGCCGATCAGAACCCTTGGGAGCAGATTCGCGCATTTTCCTTTTAGTCTCTTCACTGTGCGCCATCCCCTTGTTCCATGCTGGCTTCCCCTTCCTCGAACTGGCGTCGGAAAGTTTCTTCCGAATATCGTCCGACAGGGGTCCAGTTTTCTTGCCTTTGTTCCAAGGTTCGCGAGTTTTGTTGCGATACGACTCCAAGGCACGGGCAGCAATTCTAGCCCGCGTTTCAGGAGAGCATACCCGTCGCGCTCCCTTGCCTCCATCGGTAATGTTGTAACCGTTAGGGGCAAGTGTCCCATGAGACTTGATCGCCTCAGCCTCCATCCGCAGGAGTTCTTCATAGTCGCTCGATTCTCCGATACATTCGATTGAAAATGCATCCATCCCGTGCTTGCGGATGGCACACGCAATCGCCATATCCTTGCGACCACATTTCGCTGCATACAGATGGCGGCTGACTCGTTTGCTGATTGCATTGACACTGGTTCCGATGTAAGCTTTGGCGCTTCGCCTGTGAGTTAGCTTGTATAACCACATAAGAGTTCTATCTCCTTGTGGCTACAGTATATCATTATTCTTACTGCTAACTCAATTCGCGATGCGCACGCACAATTCGGGATATTTCGTGACGAACCCGTACAAAACGTCTAAGCGGCACGGTGCCCGGTCCTCGAAAATGTCGTAGGCGCGAATCATGCGGATCGACATGCCGATTTCCTTGGAGGCCACTCGTTCTCCGATGTCCACTCCGCCGTAGAGAGGCAAGTCCGCGCACCCCATAGCGAAAGCTTCATCAGAGACGAACATCAAGCCGCGCAACGAGCTGGTCGAGGCAGCGCCTTGAACGTTGATAACCATTCCCGTAGTCGGCGATTGAGTCACCGTCTGGAACGGTCCTGCGGTCACAATGCCGAAGCCGGAAGGCCCGGAAATCGGGATCGTTGCGTTACCCGAGCCATCTGCCGTCACGTTTGCGGTCACAACAAACTGCCGCAACGCTCCGGTAGACTGCCTATTCTGCGGATTCACCGCCAAAACGCCCGAAGTCAGGGTCCCAATGGAAATCACGTCGCCCAAGTTCAGGACTGCATTGTTCGCCGTCCAGCCGTTGGTGATGAGCGAGTTTCCTGTCTGGCCGGAACCGTTGACTACTGGAGACCCGCCCTGCTTCCCGACTGTCTGGAGGCGCACGTTCTGGTCAATCATCGAATCCACGCCCAAACCGAGACCTTGACGGCCTGAGTTGTACTGTTCGCGGATTTTGTCCGAGGCTTGAAACAAGCCTGCCTGCGCATCCACCAAGTTGGTATTTTGCGCGGGCGACATGATGTTTACCCGGTCCTTGAAGGGTGCAGCTTCTTCGTTCAGCCGTTGATTGGCTTGCAAATAAATCAGCCGCGTCGAGGGTACTGTTCCCGGCGTGCCGATTTCGTTGTAGACGTTCACATACTGGCCCAAGGCGTCGTAGTCGATCATGTTCGACATGGTGGCCACCTGCGGGCGGATGAATCGCTTCGAGAAGTCATCGACTTGGAGGCCAAGTTCCTGCGAAGTGAACGCAATCGCGCACTGCCGTTGCTGGGTCAGGACAAGAGGTACGCTGGTTTCAGTCGCATCTTCCAACTGAAGAGCCTGCCCCAAGGACGTAAGGAATCGAGGCGGCTTACGGAGGTTGAGAATGTTGCCGATTTTCGCGCCTTCGACTCCGAACCTGTCGTCGTATTGGCGATCAAAGTGCTTGGCCGCATTCAGTTCATTCTCAAGAATCATCAGAGCTTCTTGAGTAATCATCAGCGGTGTTAAAAGGGTATTCAAAGGGTCTCTCGGATTCTGCCATCCGCGTTAGCGGCTAAGAGTACCGGGCCTTGTCACGCTGCGCGATCTGAGTTTTGCGGGCACGGATGTAGTCATCGGTACCCTGCTTGCTCAAATCTTCGAGGGTTAAAGTGCCTCTCGCGGAAGCCCCCGTCACTGGTTTATGGGCCGGGGGTGCGGTACTCACGACTTTTTTGGCAGGAGTTACAGCTTTAGGCTTGGCTTCCGATTCCAGACCTTGAGAAATTCTCCCGATTGCGGCGAATCCCATCGCCGGAGACATTTGCACCAAGGCAAGCGCCTCATCGAGATTTCGCACAAGATAATTGGTCACAGCGGGGCCATTTGGCAGTTCTTTGATAAGTTCAATGATTGGGACCGGGAGCTTCATGCCGGCTTTCGCGGCAGCGTTCACGGCTTCATTGAAATCAGGAACTTCCTCTTGGAACTTAGTAGCAGCCTCTTTGTAACCTGCGTCTCGTGATTCCTCAATTTCTTTCGCCTCTCGCTCTTGCGCGGATTGATCGCGTTCGGCGAGTCTGGCTTGAATCTTCTGCTCGGCTGTCCAGTCGATCAGGGCCTCGTTGTACTCGGTCCAATCCTTGTACTTGGTCCCAATCTCACTCTCAAGGGGCTTGCCTGCAATCTCGGTTTTCGGCTTCTCTTGCGGCGTCTCAGCTTTTGGGGCCAAACGCTGCTCGATAGCGTCAAACTTTGCGCGGAATTCCGACAGTTGTTGCTCCAGCCTGTCGGCCCGGTCTTTCTCTTCGCCTCTTTCCCTTGTGAGTTTGTCGATTTTCTTCTGAAAGCCGCCCTTGCTCTTCGGTTTCTCCTGCGTAGTCTCCGCTTCCGGCGCGGATTCGGTTTCAACCTGCTCAGTTTCCTGAGCGGTCGCGGGTGTTTCGGGTTCCACTGTTTCAGTCGGTTCTGGTTTAACTTCCGGCTTTACTTCGGGGTTAGGAACTCGTTCACGCCAGTTTTCAGACACAGCATGATCGACTTCTTCCTGAGTGGCAGTGGTGGAAGCTACGATAAAGTCAGGCATTGTTCTCCTGGATTTTTACCGGGCAAATTAAGCCTACCCGTGGGCTGGAGTGGTGCTAAAATCGGTCGCATGTTCGACAATTTTATATTTCTGTGCAATGGCTGCAACCAGAGCCAGTGCGATTGCGCGATCACGAAATCAATCCCAGAACGCGGGATTTGGATGGGCGACACTTACCATCAATGTTGCTTGCCGCCAAACGTAGAATTCCACGTCGCACGCGGGCCGCGAGTCAAACCGCCCACTGAAGCTGCTTCGCATGGAATCTTGTACTGAGTGGTGCTAAACTTGTGGGCATGTGGTTGCCGATAGCATCTGCCCCTAAAAACGGCTCCCTGATTGTCTGCTGGTCCTCTGAATGGCGAGATGAGCCATACTTACTTTGCTGGAAGACCAATCCTCGAATTGCGTACGCTCACACACGGTTTGGAATGGACGAGTTACTGGATACCTATTTTGGCGATCCAGCCGAGATGGATGACTATGACTTTGCTAAACGTAATGGCGGCCCAACTCACTGGCACCCTCTATCCCCATTACCTCTTAGGGTTCCGGCTGATTCTCTTGCGCCTGCTGCGCCATCTGCTGCTCATGTTGCTGACCCTGCGCCGTCATGTCCGCTTCATGATCCTGATCCGACTGCTGAGAATCCGCCTGAGTGACCGCTTGCTGCGCGGCCATGCCCTGCTCGTGCTCCTGATCGACGGCCTGCATTCCGACTTCATGGGCTGACTGATGCAGGATCTTCCACTGGTCGATTTCCCATTGCAGGCGTTCTCTTGCGGCCTGAGCCTTCGTGGTAATCTCTGCCACAGTGACCTGCGTCTCCGCCTGTAATCGAGCGATAGCTTGCCTGCTGGCTTCCTGCTCCTTGACGGTCGCCAGCTTGCCTTGCTGCTCGACCTGCTTGGTCTGGATTATCTGCGAGGCGTTCTTGAGTTCGGTCGCTAACTGCTGATGCTGCTGCATTAACGTCGAAAGTTCGCTCTGCATCCGCGCTAAAGTCTCTTCTGGGTCCGATCCATCTTCCGGACCTAAGATATTCGGCGGAATCGTGCGCTTAATTCTCTCTGCGATCTCTTTTGCCAGCGGAATATCCATCTGGCCTACCATGAGGTCTCCGCAGACATGCAGCATTTCCGGATAGGCGGCAATAAGTTGCTGAATCTCCGCTGCCGCCTGCTGCCTCTTGGTCTGGAACGACGGCCCTACGTCTACCGTTACGTCATAGCGCCCAACACCAATGTTGTAGATTTTCTTGATGGCCTTCGCGTCAAGTGCGTCCTGCAATGCTTCCTGAGCCTGTTGCTGGGCTTCCTGCGGGTCTCCGCCTTTCGAGTTGTAAATTCCTACATGGTCCACCGTGCCATCCGGCTTGATAATTCTCTGCACTCGCGGCGCGTCATAGATTATCGGTATCCACGTCAGAATCCCGCGAATCAACTCTCGTTTTGACCTTGCCAGATTGTCCGAGAAATTAGCCGTAGCGACGTTGCCCTGCCTCTGGAGGGCCACAATTGCCTTGCCAGACTGGTCAGGCGTCTTCTGGCCCAATGAAGGATCAAAAAGCCCTGTAACCGCCTTCATGTCGGTATCGGCGGTGACGAGCAGTTGAGACATTGCTTGAATAGGAGGCTCCGCCGTCTCGCGCTGAGGCCGTTCCGGAGCCTGAGGGTCGGGATTGTAGTGCAAAACCGCCAAATCGCCAGTATTCGCCGACTGCCACTCTCTTTCAAATCCTTCCGTCTGCCGCGCCGTGGCGATAAATGGCATTTTCGGCGCAATCGCAACCATGTCCGTAGCTTTTGACAGATGATAGTTATAGGCTCTCGCTGGATCTTTCGCCGTCCTCACTAATCCCGCGAGGTAGGGCTTGCCATCGACATTCAAGTTGTAGCCGAGCACCGGAACGGAGGGAATGACCTTGCCGGGTACTTCATGTTCCTCCAGCTTCCGCATCGCATTCATCAGAGTCCACATGACTTTGGGCTTTTGGCGTTTGCGAGTGTTGGCTATCTTTGCGCCTTCGGGGAGTTTTTCAAGTCCGACGACCGTCGAGCCGTCCTGAAGCTGATAGAGCGTCTCTTCTGTATATTCGATGTGGTAGTACTCGGCAATCCTGATCACATCTTTGCTGATCCACTGAGAAGCCGTGTCTCCTGTACTCTTGAACTGCTCCAGAGACGACGCAGCAACCATATCCTTGCCGTACTGTGCGGTGTACTCCTCAATTGGCATATCCTCGACAAAGAATCGCCACTTCGCGTCGATCCGCAGAGGATGTCTGGCATTCGGATCGTCATAAACCGTGAACGGATTCGGCACGGCGCCGATCTTGATTTCCTGCGCCCAAGGATTGTCCGGGTCGTCGTCTTCGTACTCTGACCAATAGCGAAGCCATCCCAGACCACCAATCACCATGTGCTCAAACGAAATATCGTCCGCAACTTCCGCATCGCATTGCACTTCAATATGCCTCACGATGCCTTGCAGAATTTCCGCAGTCTCAGGATCGGAGTCAGAACCTACTGGATTGATCGTCGCCGAGGGCCTTTGCTGCCTTTGCTCGTTTGTGACCTGATTGCAGAACGCCGCCGTGCGGTTGATCGTCAGCGCGACTTTCTTCCCTAATCTGCGCTTTACTTCCTCCGGCCACTGCTGCCCAATCCTAAATTTGAAATCTTCTAAAGCCTCCCGCCTCCAATCTGCCGTAGCATCCGCAGACGCTTTCCAGCGTTTCAGGGCAAGGTCAATGAAGGCCCTATCTTTCTGGGCTGCCAGTTGCTCTGGAGTAGGTCCTTTTTTCGCGGGAGTCCCGCTGGCGTTATGCTGAGGCTTCATTCTGAAGTGCTATCGGAATAAACTGCGACAACCTGTCCTTGCTCAATTTTGGCCGCGGCCCGTAAATCCCCGCAATATCCCCTTCACGGATCATTAAGCGCGGCCCATCTTCAATGTCGGGATAGCAGTTTCCCGCGCCGGGTACATCCACAATATCGCCCACTTGCACGCCCTGAACTTTCAACCCAATCGAGAGCACGCGGCACTTTCTGCCTTTGTAGTGCGAGAGTTCAGGCGGTTCCAGCCCACTGCTCATTAGTGCGTCTCTGTGGGCTGGAGCCATAACAATTAAACCTTCACCCATCTCGCCGGGATTCAGGCGTTCGACTAACAACCGCTTGCCGAGTGGACGGAACTTTGCAGGATCTATGCTGAGAAGGTTCATAAGGAAAAAAGCATGTCAAAGCGCATCTGGTAACGATCTTCCAGGATGTCGTAGGCGCGTAGTACTCTAATACATACGCCAGCTTCCTCATCGCACATACGCTCAGAAATCTCCAATCCAGCGGGAAGCGGAAGATTGAAGCACGTAATTCTTTTCTCAGGTGCGTGCTCGACGATGCGCTGCACCAGTTTGTCAATTTCAGGGTCTACGAATCGCTGCTTGAAGTCTTCGGGATCGCGGTCGAAGTCGGTGGTTGATGGCCAGTTCGGTTCTATATTCGGCGCCCAATTGCTGACTTGAGCGCCAGGATAGGGTAAGTCGCTTAAGAGCTTGTCTGAACGGTCTTCGTCCATCCGCGACGAAATTCCAGCTTTCCGCATCGCTGACAGCACTGCCACCAGCGCCATTTGAGCTACTTGCCATCCGTCGATTCGCGTCATTGTCGCCATCAGAACTTCGCTATCTTCGGCAATCTTTGCGGCACCATATGCGGGGCCAGGGCTTGTATGCCGAGCATTTTTACACGAGGCTTCTGCACCGCTGGCATGTGCGGCACACCCGAAGGCTGAGTGAACTTCGCAATCGACCTTGGAATTCCCGGTTTCGCCAGTCTTGGTTTCCGCAGATTGAAAGTTCCCGGAGGATTAACTGTCGCCGGACTGGAGAGGAAGTTGGGCATTACAGCATTGGCCCCGAGAAGGCTATAATCAACAACGCTCCTGCAACAATCCCCAGAACAAATCCGGCAGTGAACCACAAAGCGCGGCGTGTCACGCTTTCAACTCCGCTACAGATTTCATTGCCCCTAACTTGTGCGCTTTCGTCCGAATCCGATTCGTAAACGCAGAATGTGCGCCGTGATGCATTGTAGCCAATGCTACAGCTTCCGCCCTGTGTTTTGGCGTATTCAGCGGGTAAGAGCCTGTGCCGGATTTCGAGGGTACCCCGCGCTGACTTTTAGGTACAGCCCGCTTTGCCGCCTCAGACATTGCCATGCTAGGCCATCAACTCCTTCACCGAGGCCAACTTTTGCGGCTTGCGGTTGGTCATCTTGCGGCCCTTAGCTACTACGTGTTCGCCAGCTTTCAAAAAGTACGAACCTGTTTTTGGCACCTTTCCGCCTTTGTGAAACGCTCCCAGCGGTCGATAAGGGGCTGGTTGTCCTATCGGAGCGCGTGGCGCTACAGGCATCGGCGTTGGACCGCTGACACCTATCGGATCGCCAATTGGCGCACGCGGAGCCACAGGAGTAGGCCGCATCGGAGCGTAAGGCATCCTGCCGCCGCCCATTAGTTGAGGAAACATTACGCTTTCAACCTTTCCACGGAGGCCATCTTGCGGTCGTGCTTCGCTTGCATCCGTTCGCCTTTTGCCGTCTCTTTATTGCCGTGCATTGCGCCGATTGCGTTCATTCCGCCATAGACGTACCTATCGGCATGGCGGCCTGTCAGCCCCTTCTTGCGGGCTTCATGACGCAAGGCATTTTCCAGAAACTTTGGCATAGGCTACGAGTAAGTGATGGTCCCCGTCGATCCGATGACGTGCCAAGTGCCTTGCCATGCCCGTAGAACAATTCCAGCGCCGATGTTCGCGGCAAAGGTCGCTGTCGTCTTCGCCCCACCGCCCGCGTACAGTAATGCCGAAGGCAAAGTCACTGAATGGGCATGAGCCGACGCGGAAGCTATGGCTACAGTCAGGTTGTCATCGGTGCCGGATACAGGCAGCGGAATAGTCGTCGCATCCGTTCCGCCTGTAATCATGTAGTTGTTGCCAAGCGGATTGTAGATGTTGATGGCGTCCGCCGAGCCTGTGAGAGTTTGCGGGACCGATTGAAAGGCATCGGTTTGGGTGACAT
>Ga0209010_1000041_pt1 | contig 62671 bp, 48 predicted proteins | sample BlaSpr_A8_OM1_O3_FD_187985 | JGI IMG/M metagenome (GOLD analysis project Ga0209010, IMG submission 187985) | Forest soil microbial communities from Thunder Bay, Ontario, Canada - Black Spruce, Ontario site 2_A8_OM1_O3 (SPAdes) (version 2) | ecosystem: Environmental > Terrestrial > Soil > Boreal...
TCCCCAAAACCTACCCGACCCAGACGGCGAGGGCACAACTTTGAAACCGGACATTTCACTTGCTACGAAAACCGGACATTTTAACTTGCTACCGACAGACCGAAATGTTTCTATCGAAGAATTCTTGATCGTACTTCGTGTAAAACCTCGCTTGGATGTTCAGCGGGAAGAGATTAGCGACTGTACTCATGATGCTGCAGGTTTGACGGGGGTTTCAACCGATTCCTTCAGAAACGGCGGTACATGAACTGGGCCGCGCCCGCGCTCTGCGCGTGAGTCACGATCGAGACTACGAGTAACGCCAGCCCATAGAGGGGCGGGATCCAATACCAGCGATTGCGAGCGATAGCGGCGATGATTGTTGAATGAGACGGCGTCGCTTCGAGTTTCACCGAGTAGCGATCAAGCAAGTCATTGACCAACATCACTGTGGTGTATCCCGCCGCCAAAGCAACCACCAGCAGGTACAGACTCCGGCTAAGAAAGTGCGACAGATAGCTCGCCGGAGTAAAAACGGCCGACAACATCTGCCCCGCTTGCGGCAGAGAATTGGCGCGGAAAAGTATCCATCCGAGACTGATTAAAGTGATCGTGACAAGCCACGAAAACGATGTCCACAGCCGGGCGGGCGGATCCCAGCCGAACGTCCTTTGCAATTGCTGGAACTGGCGATGCAGGACGAGAAGCACTCCGTGGTAGCAGCCCCACAACAAAAACAGCACGGTGGCTTTGTGCCACAATCCGAACAGCACCATGGAAAGCACCAGCGTCAGATTTCGCCACCGGACTTCGCGGCGCATCATTGCCAGCGGAAGAAAAACGTAGTCGCGAATCCAGAACGAGAGCGACATGTGCCAGCGCGTCCAAAAAATCGATGGCGTGGTGGATTGAAATGGACGGGCAAAGTTTTCCGGAACAGTGAAACCCAGCGCCCTCGCCGCGCCGATGGCGATGTGCGAGTAACCCGCGAAGTCAAAGAAAAGCTGTAACCCGTATCCGAACGCAAGACACCAAACGTCGGCTCCGCTCCAGCGCGTGACCTGATCGAACCCCCTATTGATGCCATCGCCCGAGAGAATTCCCTGCCCCAGCAGCCGGGCCAACTGCATCATGAGGACGCCGGTCGCGATACGAGCAAACCCGCGTCCAATGTCGTTCCAGGAAGTTACTTCGTCGGATCGGAATTGCGGAAGCATATCGGGCAGGCGGCAGATTGGGCCGGATATCGCGACCGGGAAGAACGCCATGTAGAGCGCAAATTCAAAGAATGACGGCTCGAGTTCTTCACCGCGATAAAGATCAAACAGATAGCTCATCGCCTGGAACGTCCAGAACGAGATCCCCAACGGCAGCGCAAGATGAGCAAACCTCTGCAATGATGCGAGCGACAAGTTTACTGCCACTTCCGGGAGGTACTTGAAACTACCCAAGAGGGCGAGGTTCAGTAGAATGCCGATCGCCAGAGCGAATCGAGTTGGCTTGCGGCGAAGCCACTCTCCGAGCAGAAAGTTCATCACCGTCGATGCAAGAAGAACGACTGCAAACCACGCGCCCCAGCTGAAATAAAGCAGGTAGCTGCCAATTAAAAGAATGGGCTGCCGCACTCTTCGCGAGTCAACTTTGGCGAAGACTGCGACGCTAAGCAGGAAGATCAGGCTGTATAGGACGATTCGAAGCAATGTTCCTCGCTGGGGTTATCGTAACTGAAAGCTGTCATTCTCAACGGATACAATAACCGCAGCTTGAACAAGTTTCGCAATCTTATTGAGGCGCTCGACGCGGCGCCCTCAGATCGTCCGTTTGTAACCGCATGGATCGATGAAGACGAACGCGAGACCGTGACCTTCGCGGAGTTCCGCCAGCGCGCACGCGTGCAGGCCCGAATGCTCCGCGACCACGGCGTGACTGCCGGCGATCGCGTCATCGTCATTATTCCGCAGGGCATTGCTTCGATGACCGCTTTCGTTGGAACCATGATGCTGGGCGCCGTGCCGGCCTTCCTGGCTTACCCTAACTTCAAAGTTGAGCCGTTCAAGTACCGCTCCGGACTGGCCGGAGTGACGGCAAATCTGAGCGCTAAAGTTGTGATGATCGACGAACAATTTCCCGACGAGATGCTCACCTACGTGTCTCTCGACGATCACAGCACGCTGCTTCGCGTCACCGACGGCAAGGCGCAAACTGGCGCGATTGAACTTCCTAAGCGACAATATTCGCACGACGACCTGGCATTCATTCAGCATTCAGCAGGCACTACAGGATTGCAGAAGGGCGTCGCTCTGACTCATGCTGCCGTTCTGCGCCAGCTCGAACATCTGGCGCAGGCCCTGAAAATAGACGCGGCCGCCGACAGCATCTACAGTTGGCTTCCCTTGTACCACGACATGGGCCTGATTGCGTGCTTTATGCTGCCCATGGTTTGCCATCTGCCCGTCGTGATGCAATCGCCGTTGGATTGGGTCATGCATCCTGAGACGATGTTGCAGATTATCAGCGAATACAAGTGCACGCTGGCGTGGATGCCGAACTTTGCTTTCCAATTTATTCCCCGCCGCACGCCGCAGAGCCGATACGCGCAGTATGATCTTTCTTCTCTACGTGCCTTGATTAATTGCTCGGAACCCGTCCGCGCCAGCAGCATGGATGAGTTCCAGAGTGCGTTCGCCTCCAGTGGATTAAAGAACAGCGCTATTCAATCCTCCTACGCCATGGCAGAAAACGTTTTTGCCGTGACCCAATCCGATGTCAGTCAACCTCTGGGTCCAGCCAGCGTTTGGGCAGACGGTCAACAGTTTCGTACGAAGCATTTGGTCATTCCCGTCGCCGAAGGAAGCACTGGATCCCTTTGCTTTAAATCTTCCGGGCGGTTGTTGCCTAACAATGAGGTCCGGATCATCTCCGATTCTAGGGAGCTTTTGGCCGAGGGTCGAGTCGGCGAAATTCTCATCAGGAGCGACAGCCTGTTCGAGGGATACTACAACCGCCCCGAGCTCACGGCTACCGCTATCATTGACGACTGGTATCACACGGGTGATCTTGGGTTTTATCTTAACGACGAATTGTTCGTGGTCGGCAGGAAGAAGGACTTGCTCATTGTTGGCGGCGAGAATCTCTACCCGCAGGACATTGAAGAGATTGTTGCCGGCCACCCCGCCATTCACGACGGCCGCGTGGTCGCGGTGGGCGTGTACAATCCTGATCTCGGCACGGATGACATCGTCTTGATCGCGGAGGTCGAGCGGGAAGAACTTCTCGCAAATTCGTTAGAGATTGAACGAGAGCTCCGCAATCTTGTAGTGGCCGGAATTGGCGTGGCGGTTCGAATGATTCTCTTAAAGCCGCCAAAATGGATTGTGAAGAGCACCGCCGGGAAGGCATCGCGTTCGGCCACGCGCGCAAAACTGTTACGAGAGCATCCCGAACTCAACCTGGCGCCCGAGGAAAGCCAATTCACATGACACCCGAAGCACAGCAGATGATTGAACACATCGTTCGGTTGATGCGAAAACCAAGCCTGCAAATCGACGAGGGCACACCGCTGGTTTCATCCGGATTGATTGACTCAATGGCGCTGGTAGATCTGTTGCAGAAACTTGAAGATGTCACGCACATGCGTATTCCCCCAGGAAAGGTGCAACCGAAAGATTTGGATACAGTTGCCCTGATGTTCGCGACCGCGCAGCGCGTTGGCAAACCTCGGAAGTAGCGAAGGAGCTTGCAAGAGAAAACTCGGGAGCATCGCCGGGATTCTAATATTGGTCCGTGGCTCAAGCTCACGATCTCGACGAAGCGCTCGCACAGCGCAGCCTCGCTTCACGCCTTTACAGACAAGCCTGCTCCGACATAGATTTAAGACCGACGGTTCGAACCGGAACTGTATGCCGCGACCTTCTTCGACACGCAAGCAGCCTGCGCGCTCTCGCTCGGCCACGACGATGGCCGAGGTCCTCCTTTCAAATGATCTCCTGGAAACCCTTCCCGATGCCATCGTCGCGGTTGATCGCGATGGAATCATTATTCAAGTCAATTCACAGGCTCAAAAGCTGTTTGGCTATGACCGCGATGAATTGATTGGGCAGAAAGTCGAAATGCTGGTGCCTGAAAGCTATCGGCGTCAGCACCACAATCATCGTGCGAACTTCGCGCAGGCGCCGAAGACGCGACGTATGGGCGCGGATTTGGATCTCTACGGGAGACGGCGTAATGGCTCGGAATTCCCGGTGGAGATCAGCCTCAGCCCGGTTTCCACAGAAGACGGGATGGTCGTGCTGAGCGCCATCCGCGACATCAGCGATCGCAAGCGAATGGCAGAAGAACTGCGCCGAGCGAGTGAAGAGTTGCATCGCAGAACGGCCGAACAACTCGGAGAATACCGGGCCAGGCTGGTATCCATCGTTGATTCGTCCGAGGACGCCATCCTCAGTAAGGATCTGAATGGCATTATCACCAGTTGGAACCGCGGGGCTGAACACATCTATGGCTACAGGTCGGAGGAGGCTATCGGAAAGCACATATCCCTTCTGACGCCCGGCGATCGTACGGGCGAAATCTCAGACATTTTAGGGAAAATTGCGCGCGGTGAAACCGTGGACCACCACGAGTCAGTACGGGTCACCAAGGACGGACGGCTATTAAACGTCTCCATTTCCGTGTCTCCTTTGCGCGATGCGAGTGACAAAATCGTGGGGGCTTCAGTAATTGGGCGCGACATTACGGCGCAGAAACGGTCGGAGGGCCAGCTTCGTCAGGCCCAGAAGATGGAGGCGATCGGCCGGTTGGCGGGAGGAGTGGCGCACGACTTCAACAATATTCTCGGCATTATCAACGCCTGCACCGAATTTCTTCGTGACCGCATAGATCCCGCTGCCGAACCGTCGCTTTACGTCGAGAACATCAAGAAGGCGAGCGACCGGGGTAGGTCACTGACCAAACAGCTACTCGCTTTCAGCCGGACGTCCGCAATTCAACCATGTGTCCTCGACCTGAACGAGCGCCTAAGAGACATCAGCAAGCTCTTGCGTCCGTTGCTGGGCGACGATGTCGAGATTCTCGTTGTGCCCAGATCAGCGTTGGCGGTGGTCGAGGCGGACCCGGGCCAGCTCGACCAAATCGTGGTCAACCTCGCTGTTAACGCCCGCGACGCTATGCCGCACGGCGGCAAGTTCATTCTCGAGACTGGCACGGTGAGTTTTGACGAGGCTTTCGCCGAGCAAAATCAAGCCATGCGACCGGGAAAATACATTCTGCTCGCGGTCAGCGATACCGGCAACGGCATGGACGAAGCGACAATGTCGCGCATCTTCGAACCTTTCTTCACCACGAAGGACGTAGGCAAAGGAACTGGCTTGGGCCTCGCCACTGTCTATGGAATTGTCAAACACAGCGGGGGACACATTCTGGTCTACAGCGAACCGGGACACGGAACGACGTTCAAGATTTACCTCCCCAGCGCGGAACACAAGATCGGAGTCGGATCTAAGTCCGAAGCAGAGACGGTTGGTGCGAAACAGCAAGGGACGATCCTGCTCGTGGAAGACGACGAAATCATGCGCAGCTTGACTCGGCAACTTCTTCAAGAACACGGCTACACCGTAGTCGAGGCGGATGACGGAAAGTCTGCTCTCGAATGGGCGGAGTCTCATCCGCAGTCAGTTGATCTATTGCTAACCGACGTGGTCATGCGCCGCATGAGCGGTCCCGAATTAGTTGAGCGCCTGCGCGCCTCTCGTCCGACTCTGAAGATCGTTTACATGTCAGGCTACACCGGGGAACTGATCGCCGAACGGGAAATGTTGCAGCGCGGCATAACCCTCCTCGAAAAGCCGTTTAGCCGAACGGCTCTGCTGAACACGATCCACGCGACGCTAGATGAAAGGTCGGCGTCGCACAAATAGACCCTGATGCCTCATCTGGGTCCACTCTGTAGGCTGAGGAATGCGCGGCGGACATGCGCTTACAGATCTCCCTTGAAAACGCAAGCATTAGGATCACTGCTCTCGGGCCATATAACCAACCGACCGGTGATGGGGATCACACATCGGTGTGTGAAAGCACGCAGTTCCAGTAGGACCTCGCCGAGCCGTCCACCTACTCCAGAATTGGCCGCATCACATCAACCTATTTGTTTTGTTTATTTTATAAAGATTCCCACTGAACCTTGCTCCGCCGTTGAATGTGGCTAGGGACTTGCCAAAGTAGCTGTGAGCGGAGGCAATATATGGCCACACACATCATAAACAACACCCAGAAACTTACTCCGGCAGTCAAAACCCTTGGCGACTTCCCTTCATCACTGGCCGACGCCTTGGAGCAAGAAGCAATCACCACCACCTACCCCACAGGAGCGGTTTTGTTCGCTGAAGGTCAAGCGCCGCGCGGGGTGTTCATCGTGCGTCGTGGGCGGGTGAAGCTTTCTATTTGTGGCAGCGACGGCAGAACGCTGATTCTACGCATTGTTGAGGCCGGCTGCCCGTTGGGCGTTGCCGCCGTAATTTCCGGACGTTCGTACGAAGCCACAGCCGAGACCCAGGAACCGTGCGAAGTCAGTTTTCTACGTCAATGCGACTTGTTACGCCTCATGCGCCTTCACGGCGAACTTGCCTTGTGGGTGACGCAACACATCAGCCAAGATTATGCCGGAACCTGCCGCGAAATCCGTGACTTGATCCTTTCCGACTCCGCCAGCGAAAAGCTTGCTCGATTGCTAGTGGGATGGCTCGACCAGAACACCGAAGCCAAGAACCCGAGCCAAGTAACAATGGCTTTGACCCACGAAGAGATCGGACAAATGATTGGCACTTCGCGGGAGACCGTCAGCCGGCTTTTCGCAGGCTTCAAGAAGCAACATCTCATTCAGCAGAACGGCTGCACGCTTGTGATCCCCAACCGGGTTGCCTTGGAATCCCTCATCACAGCTTAGAAGGATTGTTCGATGGGCCGGTCGCCTCCGCCGGCCCTTGCCCCACCTGAGAGCTTGTTCCCTGTCGAAATGATTCGGTCCGATTGCGGCCCTTTACGAAACCGAAGGCCAATTGCGGCGGTCGATCAGGGTAGAGGTTCGTACGTACGGGCCGAGGCCAACCGATTTTCCTCGCACCGTCCGGACCACAAGATCGGCCCCAGCGACGCGGCAGTGAACTCTAAGCAGCTTCAACCTTTTGCTGAAATTGAGACACTGCCCAATTCCTTTTGTAGAAGCCGCTCAAGTCTTTACTGGCGCGTCATCACTTGGAACGTCCGCGGTTTTCTCTCCTTCCACGAAGTCGGCCGGATCCTCTGGCAGTTCGACCAAGTGGGCCCGTTCCAGAGCGCGCAGATACTCGGGGCGAGTATGGCGGTAATGATCAGCTGGGACTTTCCCGTTGAGCCAAGCCGTATCCATCGGGTAGACGAGGGGGTCAAAGATCACCATGTAGAAGTGCCAAAGGAGGATGGAGAAGGTCGCGAGCAGCGCCTCGTAGTAATGGATGGCGGTGGCCGCGTCCGATACCCACTTGGGGAAATAGCGCAGCGTGAAATTGTTAAACCACAATAAGAAGCCGGACACTGTCATCACAACCGTGCCCCACATGAACGCCCAGTATTCCACCTTCTCCGCATAGTTGAATTTCGCGAAGCGCGGTTCGATTTTCGTGAGTCCGAGGTTGTAGGAGAAGACCTTCAGCAGATCGGTCACGTCTCTCACCTCGGGGAACATGGCTTTCAGGAACATCGCGCCGTCTCGCCGATTGATGAAACTGAGGTGAATTACGTGGTAGATGGTGGAAGCGAGCAGGACAATTGCCGCGCAGCGATGCACCAACCCGCGAAACGCGAGGTGGCCCTCCCAGAGCAATAGCGGACGCGCCCACCACGCTTCTGGATACTTCAGTGCGAACCCTGTGAATACAAGAGTTGGGAAGCTGAGAATCACTCCCCAGTGGGCGATGCGGAAGTTTCGATTCATGCGCGTCACTTGCGCACCGGTTTCATGCCGTGGCTGCCGCCGGATCAGCTTCGACAGAAAGTCGATCAGGTTGTGCGCGATCATGAAGCCAAGTGTCAGTGGGATCAGCAGCCAATACGTCCAGCGGATCCATGTGACGACCGGATGCGCAGGTCCAGAGGCAGTTTGCACATGCACCGGACCAATAACGAAATGGTCGCCTGCGCCGGCGTGACAATTCCCGCACGTTTTTGAGATGTTCGCGGCGTTTACCGTGGAGCGCGCATCGCTCGACCGAAAAATATTGTGCACCCCATGGCAGGAAGCGCAATTGGCAACACTCTGGGATCCCCCGCGCGCGGCCAGACCGTGATAGCTGTCGGCGTACGAAGGAACTCGGTCGGCGGGCAGGTTGTAACGCAACGCCAGGCGTTCGTCGCTGTGGCAACGCCCACAAGTGACCATGGAGACGCGCCCTGCGTTCACCAGCGATCCCGCCTCTTTCGGACCCAGAATCAGGTGCTCCCCATGGCAGTCGCTGCACACCGGCGCAGCCACGACTCCGGACTTCATGGCTTGTCCATGCACACTCGCGAGATATGTCTTTGCGATGTCGGCATGGCACTGTCCGCATGTGGCTGCGATATTCCAGTGATTGATTTTGGAGTGCGCATCTTGCGGCGGCAGAATTCCATGGCTCCCGTGACAATCCGAGCAGGTTGCGGCCGCTCCGTCTCCATCGGCCACGGCTCGTCCATGCACGCTTTGCCGGTAGAGTTCGACTGGATGCGCAAACGGAATCTTGTGCCGGGAGAGGAACTGCTGGTTGCTATGACAAGAAGCGCAAGTTTCAGGCAAATTTTTCTTGGCCACCGGCGAAGCCGCATCGCTTGAGACTTGAATTTGATGCACGGAACCGTGGCAGGAGCCGCAGTTCGGCGCATCCGGATCGCCCGCTGCGGCCGCTTTCCCGTGAATACTTTGCCGGAAATCTTTCACTTCGTCGGCATGACATTGCGCGCACTTGGTTGGTGCAGTCTGGGCCGCAGCCGCCACTTCGTGCGGATCGCCGTGGCAGGATTGGCAAGCTCCTACGCCGACCGCGCCATGAATGCTGCCCGCCACATGCGAAGCTTCATCTGTGTGACAGCTCAAGCATTGCACCTTGGCCACTTTGTCAGGATGGGGGAAATCCTTGATGGTCGTGTGGCAATCGGTGCAGCCCAAAATGCCGTGGACACTGGCTGCATGTTTGACGGGATCGATCGAGATGCTGTTGCCACTGGCCGATGTCATTCCCGCTTGGCCGTGGCAGGCGAGACAGCTTTCATCCTGCTTGAGTGGATGGGACGTTTTCGGTTGCGCCTGAAGCCAGCCAGGAAACAAAGCGCAGACAGAAAACAGCAGGACGAAATAGCCAAGATACGATCGCCTGACGTTTCCTGTCGCGCCTTGCATTCCGTTCAACATCTCCACTCTCGCAGCTCACCACTACTTCATTCCCAGGTCGGTCAGGACCTTGGGATTCTCTTCCCCTGCCGCTAAAACCTGATGACACGCGGAACAATCGTTCGTGATGGTTTGCCCATCAGCACTGCTGTGACTGCCGTCGTGGCAGCGGAAGCAGCCCGGCGAATCGTTGTGCCCAAGATTATTCGGATGGCTTCCCCAAGTTAGACGCATGTCCGGGAAGATGTTCCGAAGATAGATCGCTGCCACCTCCTCGCCTGCTTGCTGCACCAGCGGCCGTCGCGTCTGATAGATCTGTGTGTAGTTAGTTCGATAAAAATTGTTGATTTCGTCCGTAATGTTCTGCTTTGCCATCTCGCGGGTCGGATAGTTCACCTTCAGAACCTCGACCGCCTTCTTCCTGATATACGGAAGATCCGGACTAATCCGCCCCAGCGACATTTGTTTGTCCACTGCGTTTTCGGGCAGTTCGAAGACGTGCGTAGGCCGGTTGTGGCAATCCACGCAATCCATCACACGATGTTCTCCCTTATCCAATTGTTCTTGGGTGGGTTTCGTATCCGTGGAAATGAATTCCGTAGTCTTTCCCTGGTCGTCGGTGTAATACACGACTGGAATCGTCTGCCGCTCAGGGTCGGTAGAAATATAGCGGATGCGGGCGTTGTCAGCGAGGTGATGCCCATGGATTCCGACCGAACCCTGCCAGGTACGTCCGCCCACTTTCAGCAGCAGCACGTCCGTCTGCGGCGTGTTTTTTTCGTCGTCCTTGTAACTGGTGTTCACCAGAAACTTGTCGCCGGTAAAGCGCTGCGGCCAGTGACACTGCTCGCATGTTTCGCGCGCGGGCCGGAGATATTTCACCGGCGAAGGGATGGGGCGTGAGTAGGTGTGGAAGGTTACGGCAAAGACCTGCCGCAGGCCGGAGAGTTTCGACCGCACAAACCATCCCGCTCCGGGCCCGATATGGCATTCGACGCACTCGACCCGCGAGTGCGGCGAATTTTGGTACGTCGTATACTCGGGAGCCATCACGGTATGACAAGTCGTCCCGCAGAAACTCACCGAATCCATATATTCGACTCCGCGGTACGACGCGGTTCCAATAATGAGAAGGTTGAGTAGGGTTGCGAAGGCTACCCACTCCAAGGTCCTCCGCACAACGGGCAGACCGAGGTCGATGGCTGGAAACGTTCCCGGCAGTTGTCCGCTCGCGCGCAGACTTCGCCGCTTGAGCCAGATACCGAGAGGAATCAGCAGCAGTCCGAGTACAAAAATGCCCGGCAGGATCAGAAAAACCAGAAGGCCAATGTAAGGATGCGGCGGCCCCGGCAAGAAGATGTCGTAGAACCAGAAGGCGATGGTGGTGAGTGCGGTGCTCGTCGTGATCACCGCGCCTGTAAGCGTGGTAGGATTTTGCCCCAGGAAATAAATTGGTTGTGCCCATTCTCGGATACGTTCTCGCCGGTTCATTTGAGACCGCCACTCTCCTTATCTTTCACGCGCTCCGCGTAGACACACCTTAAGTGTCGCCGCGGGTCGTCCGCTGCCGCCGACAATCTCCCTAATCTTGACCGCTAGAAACTTACTTTTTCAGAGTGCGGATGTAAGCCACCAACCCCTTAACGTCCTCTGGCTTCAGAGACGAGTACTTGGGCATCTTGTTCTTGCCATTCGTAATGATGTCCGCTAGCTCTGCGTCCGACATTTTCTGCACGTCGTCACTGGTGAAGTCGTGTGCGCCCATTTTCTTTCCCATCGACGAACCAGTTCCGTCCGCACCATGGCAGGCCGCACATTTCGATTTGAAGAGTGCGGACGCGTCTTGCGCATGCACGGATAGGGGAAGGCTGAGAACAACAGCGAATGCTGTTGCGATTGTCAACACTCTGACGTCGATTCTCTTCATCTTCAAGCTCCATTCGAGTTATTGGTCCAACCTTGTGCCGTGAACATCGTTGCGAAATGCAATATTGAACTTCGCGGGGCAGATGAGTCCGTGACCCCGGTCACATATGCATGTGATTGTAAGCCCTTTGCATTCAGTGCGTGCACAAACTAGGTGATGGCCCTCACGACAGACTGTGATATGGGTCACGGCGCACCAACGAGACTGAGTTCAAACTAATGACAAAAGGTGAGCATTATGGCGAAAGATAGTCGTGACCTGCTTGAAGTACTGAAGTTCGAATTGGAGTTTCTGGAGCAAGGCGGTTACGGGCGATTGCCGCGTGAAGCCTGGCGGCCACGGTTCGTTTTCGAGGATTCCCCCACCTGCATGAACTTCAACTCGAAGGACCGTGAACCTTGCGAAGAATGCCTCTTGATGCAATTCGTCCCGCATGAAGCGCGCACGGAACAGACTCCTTGCATCCATATTCCGTTATCTCCGGCTGGAGAGACGATCTCATCTTTGTATCGCACCGGGACGCAGCAGGAACTTGAAGAAGCGCTCGGCGACTGGCTACGGTCGACCATCCGTCGGCTGGAAGTGGAAAGAGCGAAAAAAGCAGCGACGGCTGATTCGGCCCATTAGGAGATACCGCAAGAGACGCCGCGGAAAATTTACTTACGCGTTCAGCCTCAGCGAAGTAAGATGCACTCCACTCTCGTCGGCAGGCCCAACAACAAAACCGAGCTTCTCAATAAGATTGCGCATCTCGATGTTCTCACGGAGCATGTAGGCCTGTACCGAGTCTAAGTGTTCGTCGCGCGCTACTTGGATTAGCCGCCGAAGCAACTCGATTCCCAAACCTCGGTGCTGATACTCATCCCGCACCAAAAGCGCGACCTCACCGGCGCGTTTCCCGTGAAGCTTGCTGAGCCGCCCAATGGCAAGGATTTCGTGCTCTCCCGTTTGCGGCACCGTGCGATCGGCGACGATTGCAATTTCGCGGTCGTAGTCGAGAAAACAGATTCGTCTCAGCCGGTCGTGGGCTACCCGCTGACTGAGCTTGGACAACTGAAAGTAGCGAAGAAACACGCTGCGTTCGGAAAGCGCTTCGTGGAACTTCACCATGAGTGGCTCATCCTCTGGACGGATCGGTCGCAGAGTCACGCCTGTACCATCCTTCATCGTCCAAGACGCAACATATTGCACTGGGTAGGGACGGATGGCGGACTTCGGTAGATCGCTGGCGGAGACACTCTTATCGTGCAGAACGAAGCGGGCATCGAGGGCGATGATCTGATCGGAAGAAGCGACCAGGGGATTGATGTCGGCTTCCTTGATCGCGGGATTGTCTACGATGAGGCGGCTGAACCGCACTAATAAAGCTTCGAGCGCGGCAATGTCTACCGGCTTGCGGCCACGCACGCCGGACAGGGCTTTGAAAATCCGAGTTTGTTCGAGTAAGCGATGCGCCAGAGTAGTGTTGAGCGGCGGCAACGCCAGCGCCCGGTCGCGATAGACTTCCACCAGTTCCCCGCCCGAGCCGAACACCACGACGGGGCCGAATTGCGCATCCGTGGTGCTGCCAACGATTAATTCGTAGCCGCCCGCTTTCAACATGGGCTGCACCGTCACACCCTGAAAGTTTTCGCGACCCACGCGCTCGGTGACCGACGATTCAATCACGCGGTATGCCTGTCGCACGGCGGCTGCATCAGCAAGATTCAACTTCACGCCGCCAACGTCGCTCTTGTGCGTGATCGTCTCTGAATGCAATTTCACAACGACGGGAAACCCGATGGCGGCCGCTACCGTGGCTGCTTCTTCCTCGCTATGCGCGATTCGCGTCTCCACGACTGGAATTCCACACAGCGTAAGCAATTGTTTTGATTCGTACTCCGTGAGCAAGGTACGCCCGCGGCTGCGGGTTTCGTCGATGATCGCGCGTACCTTGCACCGCGCTTCGCTCTCGTCTTCCGGGCCATCTGCCAAGACTGGTGTTTCATAAATGCCCCGGAGGTTGTAGCTATAGCGCCACATCAAGGTAAAGATTCGGGCCGCTGTGTCCGGATAAGCAAAGGTTGGAATTCCCGCAGTATTCAGAATGACTTCGCCGCCGGCAACGGCGTCTCCGCCCATCCAACTCGCGAGCAGTGGCTTGCCGTGAGCGTGGGCGTGTGGTTTCAGTCGTTCGGCAACATCCGCCGGATTCGTCATGCCCTGCGGAGCGAGGATTACAAGAAGCCCGTCACTGTTCGGGTCCGCCAGTGCGATCTCGGCCGCGCGCTGATAGCGATCAGGATCGGCGTCGCCGAGTATGTCAATCGGATTTCCGTGGCTCCAGTGCTTGGGAAGGAAAGTGTTGAGTGCGTCCAGAGATTCCGCGGAAAGCGCGGCTAGTTGACCACCACTGGCAATCAGCGCATCCGTGGCCAGCACGCCGGGGCCACCCGCATTCGTCAGGACAGTCAGCTTCGGACCCCGCGGACGCGGCTGTTTACTCAGCACCTCGGCCATGTAGAACAGATCGGCAATGCTGCTCACGCGCAGCACGCCGGCCCGCCGAAAGGCCGCTTCCAGAACGTCATCGCTGCCAGTAAGAGCGCCGGTGTGCGAAGCTGCTGCTTTCGATGCGTCTTCGAACCGACCCGCTTTCAAAACGATGATCGGCTTGGTGAGAGTTACCTCGCGCGCTGCCGATAGGAACGCTCGCGCATCGCCGATCGACTCCATATAAATAAGAATGCTTTGCGTTCCAGGATCATCGCCAAAGTAATCGATCAAGTCGCCCCAGCCGATGTCCAGCATCGATCCCGTGGAAACGAATCCGCTGAAGCCCACCTGTTCGCGCAGACTCCAATCGAGAATCGCCGTCTGCAGCGCGCCGCTCTGACTCAAAAACGCGACATTGCCCGGGCGCGCTATGGCGTGGGCAAAGGTCGCATTCAAGCCGAATCGAGGATTCATCACCCCCAGGCAGTTCGGGCCGAGCAATCGCATGTGGCCGTCTCTCAACTCTTCGGCAATCTGCTTTTCAAGGGCCTGCCCTTCGGCTCCGCGTTCGCGAAATCCCGCCGAAATTACAATCGCTGAGTTCACGCCCGCATTCACGCATTCCCTGACAATCGCAGGAACGCTGGACGCTGGCGTAACGATCACAGCAAGATCGACTGCCTCAGGTACATCACCGATCGACGGATAAGCCGCGATCCCTAGAATGCTTGAATGCTGGGGATTAACTAGATATATCTTGCTTCGAAATGCAGGGATCTGAAGATTGGAGAGGATGGCGCGGCCGACGCTTCCCTCGCGTTCCGTCGCGCCGATGAGGGCAACGCTGCCCGGCCTGAAAAGTGAGTCGAGCGGCCGCGCTTCCGAACGCAGAACATCGTGTGATGGATCGTGCACCTGCGGTGAGGTCCCAGCCGGGTTCTCCGTCACAAGACCCCCTGCGCGGCAGGCTCCGGTGGACCCTGCTCAATCTGATTGTACGAAGGTGTCGGCGCGCAGTCCACGCTAAGCGTTGCCTGCATGCTGCGGAATGCCTCAATTGTGGAAGACTATCGCGCTGTCTATTGCAAACCGCATTAAGGCATTCAATCGTTACTAGCCCAGTCGGTCTGCAGACTCGGCGGACGCAATAGGGTCTGCATCACCGTGCAATACTGTTCTGTTTTCTGTCGCAATCCGCGCAATTGTTCCGCTGTCGCCTTAGGTGCATCAACGTCAAAATGAAGACGAATGCTCTCAAAGCCCACGGGCGCGTCTTTTGAAATTCCGAGCGTGCCGCGGAGATCCAAATCTCCCTCGACCGTGACCTCAATCCGTTCGGTTGGTATTCCCATAGCCGAAGCCACCATCTGACAGGTTATCTGCGCGCAAGCCGCCAAAGCGCCCAACAATAGATCGCCAGAACAAGCGCCGCTACCAGCGCCTCCGACTCCCTTGTGAGCTTCGGCCTGATAGATGGCTCGTCCGAGATCGACCGAACATGAGACTGGAGCATCCGTCTGCGCGCCTTTCGCCCGCAGAGTGATTCGTGAAGCGCTCGGGTCATTGCGGTATTGCTCTTTCAGCGGCTTCTGCAGCGTTCGAAGGTCCATGCCAGCCTCGATTCTTTATTCTTGGTAATTTTCGCTGACTGCGGCAGCTTTGGTCAGCCGTCTTGAATCCGCTCTCTCTCACATGCTAGCATCGGTGCACGTCGGGGAGTACTCATGCCTAAGTTCGTCATCGAACGCGAAGTCCCGGGAGCCGCAAATCTGTCCGACGACCAATGGCGGGAAATCTCCCAAAGGTCGGTCAACGCTCTGAAGGGAATGAGTCCAGAGATCCAGTGGCTGCATAGCTACGTGGCCGGCGACAAAGTGTACTGCGTCTACCTCGCTCCTGACGAGGCAACCGTTCAAGAACACGCCAGGCGCGCAGGGCTTCCTGCGAATCGCATCACTGCAGTGCGTCGGCTCCTCGATCCGACAAACGCGGAGTGAGGGCGGAGCTGAACCTTCCGCGGGCATCCTGATTTCCTTCGCGATCTGGTTTAGCCTGCCCGGCTAGGGAGATGCAGCCTCGGGGATCAGCACCTCTTTAATCGCTGTATCGGCCGGCAAGGCCCAACCTTCTAGCCAGGCCGTCACGCCCAGGGTGTCGGTCAATGCCTGCCGCGCAGGCTGCAGACTCGCTTCGAGTTTGGCCTGCTCAGCGGCGGTCAACGGGGTGCCAATATTTTGCCGCAACGCAGCCGCCGCACCCGCCAGCCGCAGTGAGCGCTCAGGTTCGACTTGAACAGCCGCTAAGCACGCGAAGCACTCCAGCAGCCGCGCAACTCCGCGTTTGTGGTCCAGTTGCTGGAAAATTATTACGCTCTCCCGGTAGAGAGCGCGCGCTGTAGGATAATTCTCTTGTTCTCTCGCCAAGGTCCCCAGATCAGCCAGCGTGCCCGCAATGCCCCAGCGATCACCGAGCTCGCGGAAAATTGCCAGGCTCTGTTCGTACAATGTGCGTGCAGCGGCGGAGTCACCCTGATCGCGAGCAACATCCCCTTCGTGGTTCATCGACCAAGCGGCTCCCGTCCGATCTCCCAGTTCCTTGAAGATTGAGAGACACTCCGTGTACAGCAGGCGGGCACGAGCATAGTCTCCTTGCAACTTGACGACATTCGCCAGGTTGCTCAGAGCCCGAGCCACCGCTTTCTGGTCACCCAATTCTCTCCACAGCACCAGGCTTTCTTCGAACAGAGCGCGAGCAACCGGGACGTCACCGCGGTCCCGCGTAATCACCGCGAGCGCGTTCAGAGAGACAGCGGCGCCCTGCTGGTCATGCAACTGCCGCGCGATGTCCAGACTCTCCCCGATGAGCGCTTCCGCTGCGGCGTAGTCTCCCTGCTCACCTGCTAGCACGCCTGCGGCAAAAAGTGCGCGTCCACGCGCCTTCGTGGGAGCTGCCGCTACGGCGAGCTTCAACAGCTTGCCTAGCTGGCTCCTGCCTTCAGCGAGATACTCTCGCGCCTCCCAAAAGCGAAACAAGGCTGCGCCGAGACGTAAACCCCACTCCGCATCCCGGGTTTCTATCAGCCAATCGAGAGCCGCGCGAAAATTGTCGTGCTCGAAGGTGAAGCTCTGCAGCCATTCCGCGGCTTCCGTACCGCTCCGGTCTGCGGCCTCTTCTTCCGCCAGCACCAGGCAATAGGCAGCATGAGCGCGCCTCGTCGATGCCTCCTCTCCGCTTGCCGCCAGTTTTTCCAGAGCGTACTCACGAATTGTTTCCAGCATCACGAACCGCGATTCACTCTTTGCTTGTTCGACCTGCTGCATCAGGCTCTTGTCCACCATGGACGCCATACCGTCGAGCAAATCCAAATCGAGATCGCTCCTGGTGTCGCACACAGCTTCCGCACCTTCCAGAGTGCATCCGCCCACGAAAACAGACAATCTTCGAAGAAGCTTCTGCTCGGCAGGGCTCAATAGATCGTAGCTCCAGTCCATGGCGGCGCGAAGCGTTTGCTGCCTTTGCGGCATGTCTCGTGCACCGCCCGTCAACAGTTGCAACCGGCTGGTCAGGCGCGTCCGCATGGCAGAGGGCGAAAGAACTTTCACTCGCGCAGCAGCGAGCTCAATTGCGAGAGGCAAACCATCCAACCGGGCACAAATCTCGGTGATGGCTGATGCATTTTCCCGGTTAAGTTCGAAATCTGGCTTGACCGCAACGGCGCGCTGCAAGAACAGCGCGACCGCGGGGAACTGGGACAGGATCTCGACCGCAGGCGTGGACAGTAGTTCAGGCATGGCAAGTGGCGGCACCGGAAATTCGTGCTCCCCGTACAAGTGCAGCGGGGCGCGACTCGTTACCATAATTTTAAGATGGGGGCCCATCGCCAGAAGTTCTGCCACGGTCGGCGCCGCCCGAACCAGATGCTCGAAATTGTCCAGCAGGAGGAGCATGGGTGCGCGCAATGAATTCTCTAAATTATCTCTTAGTATTTCCAGCGGCGACTGACCTCCTGCCTCCCGTATTCCCAACGCCTGAACGACCGCAGAAGCGATAAGATCGGGATCGGTCAGCGAGGAGAGCGGAACAAAATGAACGCCGCCTGGGAAACGATCGACCAGTTCACTCGCTACCTGCACCGCAAAACGCGTTTTACCGATGCCACCTGGACCCGTGATTGTCACCAGGCGCACATCCGGACCCAGCAGGAGGTCCTTGGCGGCGGCTACTTCCCTTTCTCGTCCCACGAAACCGCTCCGCTGCACCGGAAGATTCGTTGGCCGGGTCTCTACTGGCTTCGTTGGCTTCTCAGAGAAGCGATCACGGATGGTTGCGAGTTCTCGCGCGAGGTCCCTGGTGGAGACGTAGCGCTTATCGGGATCTTTCTCCAGGCATCTCTCGATAGCCCAGCACAGCGGAGCCGGGACATCGGGGTTTTGCGCTGCGATCGGTTCCGTTTGTTCGCGCAGGATCGCCACCATCGTCTCTGGCACTGTGCTTCGCTGAAAGGCGCGTTTTCCGGTCACCATCTCATAGAGCACCAAGCCGAATGAGAACTGGTCGGAGCGGAAATCCGGATGTCGACCGCCAGCCTGCTCCGGCGACATGTACCCTACCGTTCCAAGCACCAGACCCGATGGAGTCAATACAGCGGACGTCGTGCATATATCAGACGGTTCGCTCGTCGGCGCGAGCTTCGCCAAGCCAAAGTCCAGAATTTTGACCAAACCATCGTGAGATACCATCACGTTCTCGGGCTTTAAGTCTCTGTGCGTGATGCCCGATTCATGAGCCTTGGTCAGGCCCTCAGCGACCTGTACTGCCATTTCAATCGTCTTTCGCATTGGCAGCGAGCCGGAGAGAAGCAACTGTCGCAGCGTATTCCCCTCGACCAACTCCATCGCGATGTAGTGAGTGGACCTGTCGTTTCCGAGTTCATAGATGGTAACGATGTTGGGGTGGTTGAGGGCAGATGCCGCGCGCGCTTCCTGTTCGAAGCGGTGAAGCCGTTCGCCGTCGGCGGCAACTGCCGCGGGCAGAGTCTTGATCGCAACACTGCGATCGAGGCGCATATCCCGAGCCCGGTACACTTCGCCCATCCCCCCGGCGCCCAGCGGTTCGACAATCACATACGATCCCAGTTTGGTGCCAGCGGTGAGGGCCATTGCGAACGCCATTATATTCCCAACGAGAGGCCCCCTTTCGGTATTGTGAGGCGCAGTTTATGATGGCCCGAACCTGAAGCGGCCGTGCTTTATAAACTTTCGCATTTTGGACGGGCTTTCATATGGACCGACGAACGCTGCTCAAGCGCTTAGCCGCCGTGCCCTTGCTGCCGACTCTTTGGCCTTATCTATCGATTGCCAAGCAGACTCCACCCGCGAAGTCCGCATTCCGCCGAGTTCGTCCCGGCGATCCTTCTTGGCCGAGTGCCGCAAGCTGGGAGAAGTTGAAACAACAGGTCGGAGGAAACCTCATCCCGGTACAATTTCCCCCGACCGCTTGCCAAGGCGCATCCGAGAGTGCTTCTTGTCAGGATGTCCTCAAGAATTTAGATAACCCCTACTACATCGGCGATCAACCCGGGCTGACGCAAACTTTGGGTTGGGCGAATGCATGGACCACGAAGCCGAGCGTTTACGCGGTGGCGGCGAGAAATGCGGACGACATCGCTGCCGCAGTAAACTTTGCTCGCGACAACCGTTTGCGTCTCGTCGTCAAAGGTGGCGGGCATAGTTATCAGGGCACATCGAACGCGCCTGATTCGCTGCTGATTTGGACGCGGCACATGAATGACATTACGATGCACGATGCATTCGTCCCTCAAGGATGCGAGGGTAAGCAAGCTCCGCAGAGCGCAGTTACGCTCGGTGCCGGAGCGATCTGGCTGCACGCATACGACGCGGTCACGACCAAGGGCGGACACTACGTTCAAGGTGGAGGCTGCACGACGGTCGGAGTCGCGGGCCTCATTCAAAGCGGCGGCTTCGGAAGTTTCTCCAAGCATTACGGCCTTGCGGCAGCGGGATTACTGGAGGCCGAAGTTATAACTGCCGATGGCAAGATTCGTGTCGCGAGTGCATGCACAAACCCCGAACTTTTCTGGGCCCTGAAAGGCGGAGGAGGCGGCAGCTTCGGCGTTGTCAGTAAAGTGACTCTGCGCGTACGCGATCTTCCCGAGTTCCTCGGCGGCGCCCTCTTCACGGTCAGGGCCGCATCCGACGACGACTTTCTTCGCCTTCTACACCAATTCTTCCGCCTCTACCGCACCAGCCTGTTCAACGATCAGTGGGGCGAGCAGGCTCACATCAACTCTGACAATTCTCTTACGATATCGATGGTCTCTTACGGACTGGATGCCGCACAGACCAAGCAGGCCTGGCAGCCATTTCTGGACTGGGTGACGAGCTCGCCGAAGGCTTATACCCTGAAAGCGCCGCCCATTGTCGGCAGCCTACCAGCGCGAGGCTGGTGGGATGCAGAGTGGAGGGAACAGCATCACCACCCCGTTTTCGTCAAGGACACGCGTCCCGATGCGCGGCCGGGTGACGTGTGGTGGACGGGCGACGGCGGTCAAGTCGGGCAGTTCCTTTACGGCTATGAGTCGCTCTGGCTGCCCGCTTCCCTGCTTCAGGAGGACTCGCAAGATCGTCTGGTCAACGCATTGTTTGCCGGTTCACGTCACTGGGAAATCGAGCTGCACTTCAACAAAGGTCTCGCTGGCGCTCCCGCCGATGCCATAGCTGCGGCCCGCGACACGGCAACGAATCCCGCCGTGCTCGACGCCTTTGCTCTCGCCATTATTGCCTCGGGGGAAGGACACGCGTATCCCGGCCTTTCCGGGCATGAACCCGACCTCGCAGAAGCCCGCAAAGAGGCTGATGCCGTCTCCAAATCGATGGATGAATTGCGGAAGGTGGCGCCGAACGGCGGATCCTATGTGTCGGAAAGCAACTTCTTCGAACCCTCGTGGCAGCAATCCTATTGGGGCTCGAATTACCCGAAGCTGCGTGCGGTGAAAGCGAAGTATGATGCGGACGGTCTGTTCTTTGTCCACAACGGAGTGGGCAGTGAGGAATGGAGTCCCGACGGCTTCACACGGTTAACGGAACCGAGCCACTGATCGCACCAGCGTCGGCGCACTGCAATCCGCTCTTTATGCGAGATGCAGAAGCGCTGGCCTGATAATTCTCTTCCCCTGAGAACACCGAGCTTTAACGACCGGACCTGTTCCTTCGTAAGGCGTAAGCCGGTTCACGATACTGCTAAATTGCACGTATGGTGTCGAACCGGCAGCCCGCAGGAGACAAGCGTCGATGGGAGCGACGCCTGGTTGACATGCCGGTCCGCGTAGTGGCGGACGATCCGAAAAGCACAGATGTAATACCTGGTCGCGGAACCAAGATGAGCGCAGGTGGTATTTGCTTTTTTGCTCTTGCGAATTTAGCCATCGGAGCTCAGATCGAGGTTGAGTTCACCGACTCCTACTGTGACGAACCCGTCCGAGTCAGCGGAGTCGTTCGCAACCGACTCGTCTACTTGTATGGAGTCGAATTCCTGATTGATCTGAGGGAGATTGGCAGGCCGTGACCCGGTTCTTTTCGGGCACGCCCCGCGGTGCTGCACATTCCTAAGTTTGTGCAGCACGCACCAGGGCGTCTGTGGTTTGCTATGGCTTGGTTGAGGTTGTTACTTGGCTGCTTTCTCCTTCAACAGTTTCTCCATCATCGGGTGGTGTGCCAGCGCGATGGACTTCTGCGGAGGCGCCCCGAAGAGTTCGGGATGCAAGTAAAGTCCGCGATCGGCCTGCGCCTTCTCCACTTCAACGGGAATGCGGTGAGCGTTAGCCCAAGCGTCCTGCCGAATGCCGGTCACTTGCCACGAGACTTCCACATTGGGTTTATCGGTTTTGATTACGAATTGATGGTTCGCCACCTTGCTGGCCACGATCGCCTGCGAGAATTGGCCGATCACCGTGAGTTGATAGCGGAAATCACGGTTCAAGGTCTCGAACCATTCCGGCAGTTGTACCACAGCGCTGCCTTGCTCGTTCGTGGTCGCATTGCCGTTGTAGATGTTCATCATGTCCGGCGATTCGACGAAGGAGTGATAGAGGTATTTGTTAGCTGGATCAAGCGGGTCATCAATCTTGAACGAACCACCCGCCTTGGAGAGGTTGCCATCGACGTCGACATCGCCATCGAAAAACGCCGCGTAGCCGCCACTTTGGTTATAGGTGAACAAAGCATCGCCGGTGGAGGAGTTGCTAAAGCCGCCGCCGCTGCCGCTAGAACTACTCGATTGCCCTAAGACTCCGAAATTGCCGCCCGATCCCAACACCCCCACGTTCGCGCCAGTGCCGGTGCTGTTGCCCCACACCCCGGTGGAACCGCTACCGTATGTTCCGTAGCTGCCAGTAATGGTGCTGTTGCCCGCCACGCCAGTGGCACCATAGCCGACCACTCCGTTGCTGGCAGTGCTGTTTCCCGCATTGCCGTACAGTGCGATGCCGCCGGCAACGGTCGCGTAGCCCGCTACGCCGGTAGCACCATAGGCGACCACGCCATTGCTGCCAGTGCTGTTTCCCGCATTGCCGTACAGTGCGGTGCTACCAGCAACTGTCGTGTAACCTGCGACGCCGGTGGCACCATAGGCGACGACCCCGTTGCTGGCGGTGCTGGAACCGGCGTTGGCAAGTACCCCGGTACCGCCAGAGCTAGTGGAGGTAGCCGTGATCGGTCCAACGCCGAGACTGCCGTTGACCGTGGCATTGCCCCGAACGCGAGCCGTGCCGTCTACGTCCAGTTTAGCGCTCGGTGCCGTCGTACCGATTCCCACACTACCCTTCGGGCCGTCGAAGATGTGGGAGTTGCCCAGCGCGGTGGCGCTTATCCATTTGCTCACTAGATTGGCCGTCCCGCTGCCGGTGACTTGTGCCGCTGGAGGCTGACTCGCGTTGGCTGCGGTTGCAGATCCGGGAACTGCAGCTTTCACGAAGGCCGACGGCGGCAGGCCGCCGACGGTCTCTGCATCCAGTGCCTTCAACGCATAGGGGACGCTCATCAAGAGGGTGCGGGGCTGCTCAGCCTGACCCTGCGCCTGCACTCCTAGCCAGCGCGCTTCCCCGGAAGCAAACACGTCGGCAGGGATCCCCTGGGCTGTGGTGGAACCCAGCATAGCCGCGTAGTGTCCAGTCTTATCGAGCGCTACGTTCTGGGTTTCGACCCAGAGCGCAGCGCCGCCCTGAGACTCTTTGTAGAGAGAGAAAGTGACCCCGACGGTCCCCGTCATCGGCTTGCTGTTGACATCGGTTAGAACGCCGCCAAACTTCACTACCGGCGGCACGATCCCGCTGGCTACTGGTTGCTGCGCGGAAACCTGGAGTACGCAACAAATCAGCGAGAGGCAAAGTGTCATACGAACCATATTCCGTAACATAGGATTCTCCTTTATTTTTTGTTGTTGAATTTTCTTGCTGTTACTGCGATTGACCGGGGAGCGATCTCGCGAGAGCTCGCTCCCCTTGTGCTACAGAGGTGATGATCCGCGTCCGCCGCGACCGGGCCGGCATTGGCAAGACCATCGACCGTCCACTCGTTGAAGCTGCAGAACCGCAGCCTGTTCTACGGTGTAGGGGAAGCCGGCTTCTGATTACTGGCTGCGGCTTTGGTCCTAGCTTCCTGCCATTGCTTCATCGCTTTCGGATCGCGCGCCCACAGGACACCCTTTTGTTCCGGTGCGCCGTAAAGCTCAGGATGGAGATAGAAACCTCGTTCGAGTTGCGGCTTCTGCTGTTCGACGGGGATGCGATGAGCATTGGCCCAGGCATCTTGCCGGATACCGGTCACCTGCCAGGAGACCTTCACGCTGGGTTTGTCCGTCTTGATACTGAATCGGCCGTCAGCTATCTCCCTGGCCACGATTGCTTGCGCAAACTGGCCGATTACGGTGAGCTGATAGCGGAAATCGCGGTTCAAGGTTTCAAACCACTCTGGCAAAGGAACTACGGCATCGCCCTGCGCGTCGGTGGTCACGTTGCCGTTGTAGATGTTCATCATGTCCGGAGATTCGACGAAGGAGTGGTAGAGATATTTATTGGCGGGATCGAGCGGATGATCAATCTTGAACGAACCGCCGGCTTTGGAGAGATTGCCGTCGACGTCCACGTTTCCGTTGAACCACGCAGCCCAGCCGGAGGCGCTGCCCGCCAGAACTCCGGTCGCGGTTGAAGTGCCGTAAGCGTCCACGGCCCAAGCCGTGGCGGATTGCGCAACCACTCCCGGGCCGCTCGAGCTGACGCCGGTCACGCCGGTGGCACCGCCGGAGCCGTAAACGCCAATGTAGTTCGTACTGGTACCGATCACGCCAGTGCTGGTCGTGCTTACGCCGTACACTCCGGCGGCGATGCCGTTGGCGTACACTCCGAGGTTGCCGCTGGCAGATACTCCAACCCCGTCCTCTCCCGCACCGGTTCCCAACAGCCCGGTGATGCCGGTAGCCACTACGCCAGTGCCGTTTGTGCTGGTACCGGCGACTGCAGCCGAGCCCCCGCTGGTATTGTCGTTCCCCACAACCGCAGCGCTACTGCTGCTCGTCGTTGAGGCGCTGATCGGTCCGGTGAGGGTTTCGCTGCCGGCAATATTGAGGGTCGAGCCGCTTTCCGTAATGATCGAGTCTTTGATCTTTGCCGCTCCTCCGTTGCTGGCAAAGACAGGAATGTGGCCTGACTTGCACGCAGATGAGGTGGAACAAGTAATGGTGTTGGCGATGGGGGCGTTATTCGAATTGGAGGAACTGGAACCGCCATTGGGCGCTGCCAGTTGCAGTGCGGAAAGTGGTTTGCCGCCGATGGTCTCTGCATCCAAAGCTTTCAGAGCGTAGGGCACGCTCATCAGCAGGGTGCGTGGCTGCTCGGCTTCTCCCTGCGCTTGCACACCCAGCCAGCGGGCTTCGCCTGAGGCGAACAGATCTGCCGGCAGTCCCTGGCTCGTGGTGGATCCCAGCATCGCCGAGTAGTGGCCAGCCTTATCCAGAGCTACGTTTTGAGTTTCCACCCAGAGAGCTGGGCCGCCCTGAGACTCTTTGTACAGAGAAAAAGTGACCCCAACGGTCCCCGTCAGGGGCTTGCTACTCGCGTCGGTTAGTAAGCCGCTGTACTTGACTACGGGCGGCACGACCGCATTTGCCGCAGCCAGAACCGCCTGCTGTGCGGAAAGGGAAACGACAGATGAAATCAACAGAAGCCAAATGCCTAGATACAATTTTGTGCGGAACATAAGTTTCTCCTTTGCTCGAAGCAGACTGATGGATTGCCTTTGACCGCTTGTTCGCAGAACCAACGACTCTGTTTTGCGGCCCCAGCGGTTAATTGCGTCCTACCTAATAGGCGTAAAGGGCGGGAATGAACTATCATCGCGGGTAAATTAATTTCGGGGCGTTCGCCAACACCGTTATAATTTTGCGGACTTTCTGATCTTTGGGCGTCAGCATGGAAAAAACGTCTCCCCATGGGGAAGTGAGCACGCTGCTGCAAGCGTGGAGCGTCGGCGACCAGGCTGCGCTCGACAAGCTGACCCCTATCGTCTACAAGGAACTGCACCGGCTTGCGCGGTATTACATGCGTGGCGAGCATGCCGGCCACAGCCTGCAGGCTACGGCCTTAGTTAACGAAGCTTATCTGCGCCTGGCCGATTACAAAAGGATGCGATGGGAGAATCGCGCTCACTTCTTCGCCGTTTCAGCACAACTTATGCGGCGCATTCTGGTTGACCACGCGCGCCGCCACAATCAGAAGCGCGGAGCGGACTTCCCACATTGCTCGCTGGAAGAGACTGCCGTGGTGGGGGCCGGTCGTGACCAAGACCTGATCGCGCTTGATGATGCTCTGCAAGCGCTCGCCCGCCTGGATCTGCGAAAGGCGCGGGTCATCGAACTGCGCTTTTTTGGCGGGTTGGGTGTGGAAGAAACGGCGGAGGTGCTCAAGATATCCGCAGTCACGGTGATGCGTGATTGGACTACGGCACGCGCCTGGCTTTACCGCGAAATGAATGGTACACCGTCTAATGGATCCTGAGCGCTGGAAACTTGTCGACGACTTGTTGCAGTCCGCTCTGCATCTGCCGGCGGACGACCAGGAAGAATTTCTGCAAAAGGCATGCAAAGGGGACGCAACCCTGCTGGATGAAGTCCGATCGCTGCTGACTTCGCATCACAAAGCGGTGAGTTTTCTGGAGAAACCCGCCATCAACGTGGCGGCGCAATCATTCGCTCTCTCCCAAACCCAAGAGATCGCAGATCCGTTGGTCGGACGAATCATTTCGCACTATCGCGTCCTCGGCACTTTAGGTAGCGGCGGAATGGGCATCGTGTACGAGGCTGAGGATTTGCGGCTAGGCCGTCATGTCGCCATCAAGCTGCTGCATGAGTCCGAACCAGGCGAGAGCAAGCACCGGCTGCGGTTCGAAACCGAAGCCCGAGCCATCTCCTCGTTGAACCATCCCAATATTTGCACGTTATATGAAGTGGAGGAATTCGAAAACAAACCAGTCATCGTGATGGAGTTGCTGGAGGGAGAAACCCTGGAGAAACGGATGAAAGCGGGAAATATTCCGCTCGTTCAATTACTCCAGTGGGCGATAGAAGTAGCCGACGGCCTCGAAGCAGCTCATGCTCGGGGCATTATCCATCGTGACATCAAGCCTGCGAATATCTTCGTCACCAGTCGTGGTCTGGCCAAGGTGCTTGATTTCGGTCTGGCCAAGCTGAGTCTTAACTCGGACTCCGCGATAGTGACGCAGGATGCTCCACTCACCAGTCTGGGGGTCATTGCAGGCACAACACCTTATCTATCGCCCGAGCAAATTCGCACCGATGAACTGGACGGGCGGACGGATGTGTTTTCTCTGGGTGCGGTGATCTATGAAATGGCGACCGCCAAGCGCGCCTTCGCAGAGAAAAACACGGCCCTTACGATCGAGGCGGTGCTCAACAAGCGCCCAGTGCCGGCCGGAGACGTCAATCCCGAATTGCCGCCGGAGCTGGAACGGATCATCATCAAGGCTTTGGAGAAAGATCGCAAGGATCGATACCCAAACGCAGCCGAGATGAAAGCCGATCTGCAACGGCTGAAACAGTCCATAGAGTCCGGCCTGCCGATTACGGCCGGCGTGATTGTAGGCCGTCGGAGATCTCGTTCTAAGGCTGCCGGACGTTCGCGCAGTCGCAGGAACTGGATTCTATCGATTGCCAGCGTCGTCGTAGTCGCTGGTCTGGTCTTCGCTCTTTTGCATCGCCGTTCGGCGCGGTCCAGCAAGCTGAATGAAAATGACCCCATCGTATTGGCCGACTTTGACAATTCCACTGGGGACAGCGTCTTCGACGGCTCGCTCAAACAGGGTCTCAGCATCGCCCTCGGCCAGTCTCCGTTTCTTAATATTGTTTCCAATCGGAAGGTGCGGGACACACTCAAGTTGATGACCCAACCTCCGAACGCACCTCTCACCAGTGATCTCGCTCAGGAAGTCTGTTTGCGCACGAGCAGTAAGGCGTATGTGGCCGGCACAATAGCGCCTTTTGGCAGCGAGTTCGTGGTTGGACTGCGCGCAGAGAATTGTCAGAATGGCGAGATTCTGGCACAAGAGCAGGTAACCGCCAAAACCAAAGAGGATGTGATCCCGGCGCTGGGCACTGCTGCATCCCGCCTCCGCAGTGCGCTTGGCGAATCGATTTCCAGCGTGCAGAAGCTCGATGTTCCGCTTCGCGAGGCTACCACCAGCTCGTTGGACGCTTTGAAGGAATACACGCTCGGCGGCCAGGCTGAAAACGAGAAAGGTCCGAGCGCAGGCATTGAACACTACCAAAGAGCGGTCGCTCTGGATCCCTTGTTCGCGCGAGCCTACAGCAGCCTTTCTGGAAAATATTTCGACGCGGGCGAGAGCGCATTGGCGGCGAAGGCTGCCGCCAAAGCCTACGAATTGCGCAGTCACGGAACAGACCTCGAACAAGTTCAAATTTCATCCTCGTACCACGCCTTCACCACGGGTGATCTGGAAAAGGCAGCGGCCGACTACGAGCGTTGGGCAGAGATGCGGCCGCGGTCGCCAACTCCGCATTCCAATCTGGCGTTTGTCTATAGTCAAATTGGCCAAAACGACAGGGCTCTGGCAGAAGCTTTGGAATCACTACGTCTCGCTCCCAGCGGTGAGCAATACACAAATGTAATCTCGGCCTATATCGCTCTCGGACGTCTGAAGGAGGCCAAGGCAGCCGTCGCCGAAGCTCGGGCTCAGAAGCTGGACATGCCCATCAATCACAACAATTTGTATCTGATCGCTTTTCTGGAAGGCGACCGTGCGGCACTGGAACGCGAGGCTGCCTGGGGATTGGGAAAACCGGAGCTTGAAGCGATCTTGCTTTACTCCGAGTCGTGCACGAGTTCATATTTTGGCGAATTGAAGGATTCCAGAGAATCCTTAAGGCGCGCCAGCGCTTCGGCCACCGCTGAAGACTTGAAAGAGGCCGCCGCCAGTTACCGCGCCGATGGCGCCATACATGAGGCGTTATACGGTAACTTCCAGCAAGCGGAACGCGCTCTTCGATCCATTCCGATCGCCGCCAGCGGTCAGGATGTCGAAGCTGCCGCGGCGATGGCGTATGCATTTGCTGGTGATCGTGTCCAAGCGCAGGCTTTGGCCGACAAACTCGCGAAGCGATATTCCGAGAACACCCTCGTGCAATTCAACTATCTGCCGGTCATTCGCGGCCAGATCGCGCTGCTTTCCAAGAACCCCACGCAAGCCATCAAATTGCTGAGAGACGCACGGCGGTACGAACTAGGGCAACCCGCGGAGGCTATCTCCCTTAACGTATATCCGGCCTTTGTGCGCGGAGAAGCGTACCTGGCTGCGCGCGACGGCTCGGCGGCTCTCCCCGAATTCCAAAAGATCCTCGATAACCCAGGAATGTCCCTCAACGAGCCGATTGCCGCGCTTGCCCACCTGGGCTTGGCGCGTGCCAGTGTGCTGAAAGGCGACGATGACAAAGCTCAATCCTTCTATCGGGACTTCCTCCAGCAGTGGAAAGATGCAGACCCGGAGATCCCGGTCCTGAAACAAGCCAAAGCGGAATACTTAAAAGTGCAATCGCACTAACTCTTGGTTGGATGCGAGCTTTCAACAGCAGTCGTGACTTTCGCAGTGCGCACTGCAGCTTTCATGACCTGATGACCACGTGACGGACTCTTACTGCTTCGTCCACTGATCCACCCAGTCGTTAATGGCTTTGTAGAAAAGTTGAGAATTCTGTGGCTTCTGCGGGTACTGGGCTTCATCGGGAAAATAGAGCATTTTCGAGGGCACACCGAGCACTTGCAGCGTCGTGAAGAGCTGGAAGCTTTGCGACACATCGGCCCGGTAGTCGAGCTGGCCGTGGATCACCAGGGTTGGCGTCTTGAAGTTCTTAGCAAACTGGTGCGGCGACCACTTCCGGTATGTGGAGTTATCGCCGTAGGGCGTGCCCTTGAAATCCCAGTCCGGGTACCAGAGTTCATCGGTGCTGCCCCAGAAAGCCTCGGTGTTGAACACGCTGTGGTGCGAGACGATGCACTTGAAGCGGTCGGTGTGGCCGAGAATCCAGTTGGCTATAAATCCGCCGTAGCTGCTGCCTATGGCGCATTCCCGCGTCTTGTCGATAAATGGATAGTGCTCTTCCGCGTAGTCGAGGCTTTTCATCTCGTCTTCAAAAGGTGCCCCACCCCAGTCTCCGGTGACCGAGTCAATGAACTTCTGCCCGTAGCCGGTCGAGCCGTGATAGTTGATCGTGATGACTACGTATCCGTTGGCAGCCAGCAGTTCGAGATTCGAGCTGTAGCTCCAGAAATCTCCCGCGGCGATCTGCGGCCCGCCCTTGAGGATGAACTTCACAGGATACTTCTTGCTTACATCGAAGTTCGGCGGCTTGACCAGAAAGCCTTCGACCTGGTCGCCGTGAGCGCCGGTGAACCAGAAGGATTGGAGTTCCGACATTGCGACCGCGTCGAGGAGGGTGTCATTGAGGTGCGTAAGCGGTCGCCGCATAACCATGGCACTGCGACTTCTGATTCCATGTTTGCTGTCAAACTCTATCTCGCCTGGCGAAGGCCCCGTGACCATCGGAGTGTTTGTACAGACACACACACTCGTCTCGGGAGGCTCGAATGCTTTCACGTCCAAGGAAACTATTCCAGCGGGTGACTGCAAGGTATTTTCCGTAGCCAAGAGCGTTCTTCCATCTGGCGAAAACCGAAGGTCGTCATAGAGGCCTCCGACAGGCCAGCAATGACAAGACTCGATTAGGGTTAACGCCGCCCCGTCGGTCGCGACACTAAGAATCGGAGTCATCCCCTTGTTTTCAGAGGTGAAGTAAAGCTGCCTCGAATCCGGCGTCCACGTAAACGTTCCCACCCAGCGATCAAAGTCCTCCGTCAGATTCTTCTTCTGTCCCGTCTTTCTGTCGTAGAGCATCAGCCGGAAGCGGTCGCTCTCGTACCCCGGACGCTGCTGAGCGCGGTAGGCGATATATTTGCCATCCGGCGAATAGAGCGGCGTGGAGTCGCTGGCAGGATTGTCGGCGGTGATGTTCTTGGCCTCGACAGGCGAGGATGCCCGTCCTCCATCGACGGAGACAATCCAGAGATCGTTGTTGGTGGAAGCGGCTTTGTTCTTGTCGTGATTCGAGGTGTAGCAGAGCTCCTGACCGTCGGGAGAAAATGCATATTCGTCCTGGCCGAACGAAGACACCGGCGAGTCGTAATCACCGGGAGTCAAATCGCGGGCTGCGCCAGCGGCACAGCCGGAGACGGCTGTCCCCAAACAAGCATCGACGGGAATCACGAAGATGTGGCTTCGCTTCCCTTCCGTGTATGAATTCACGTGACGATAGAGCAGCCGCGTAAAAGTCATCGCTTTAACGTTCGATTTCGTGGCCTCTCCAAGCTTCCGGGCGTTGCAAGCTTCGTCTGCACATTCCGGGTACACATTCGAGACAAGAAGAATATTCTTGCCATCCGGCGACCAGAGTTCGCCATCCGCTTCGGTCGCAATCGAAGTCAGCCTGTGCCTGACCGCCACGGTTCCCGCCACGCCATCGAAATCCGCGATCCACACTTGTGATCCGCTTTCTTTGTTGGAGATAAACGCGAAGCGCTTGCCGTCGGGCGCCCAGCGCGGCCGCTCGGCATCCTGATCGGCGATAATCTCCCGCTCCTGACCGCCGGCGGTGGGCACGATCCAAATGTGCGGCGTCTTCGTGTTGGCGTCGAGATCGACATCGACCACGCTGAAGATCACCCACTTGCCATCAGGCGAAACCTCCGGCTCGCCCACGCGTTTGAGCTTCATCATGTCTTCAAAAGTGAAAGGGCGTTTGCTTTGACTGAACGCTGGAACGGCCAATGCCATGAGCAAGATCAGAAAAACGCGGCGCATACTCGGACTCCACGCGAACAAGTAAATGTCGATGCTCCCTACTTTAAGGATTCAGACCTTCAACTTAGCCTGCATCAAACTGCTAGCTAAGCGCACCGCACGCGCTCGTCCTCCGCAACCTACACACCCTTTCCACTCTTACTTCTTGGCGGTCGGTGGCAACACCCCGTTGAGGCGCAGATACATTGCGGCTTCGGCGTAGTGGTCGGCCCAAACACCGGACAGGACCAGGCTGATCCAGGCACGCGTAACTTGTTTTCCGCCGAATCCTTCCGTGGTTTCCGCTAGTTTCGAATCGTCCATTTTTGCCAGCGCGTCGGAGCAGAAATCGAAGGAGGCCTTGACCGCGGCCACGAGCTTGTCTTTTGAGTCCGTCTCTTTCACCTCTTCGACCTTGGGAGCGGGGACAGCCGCGGCCTTGCTGCAGAGCAGATCATTCGTTTCGGCCATGTGGACAATGAGATGGCCAAATGTCATCTGGTCAGCGGTGGGTTTGTAGTTGAATTTGTCGGCGGGCATAGCTTCGACAGCAGCAACGGTGTTCTTCTGCCGGCCGGGCAGGATGTCTCTTAGGGCGGCGCTGACGGGATTCTTCGTCGATGCAGGCGTTGTTTGTGCAGCCGCTGACGCGGCGAGGAATAGCAAGGCAGGGATCACAAAAGTTATCTTCATTTTATCCTCATTTTTGGTTGAATTAGTGCAGGGAGCAGGATAGCGCGGTGGATAAGCTTGCGCCCCACGAGTTCGGGGCAGTGGCGGAGACTGCTAGCGGGCCGCTCGGAAACGGTATCATCTTTCTCCATTTCAGACCATCTTCCCGCTCACATAACCCGTCACCAGTCCCCGGGTCCAGCTTTGAAACGTTACGACTGAATTGAGCTTTGCCACTATACTTCGCCAGTTAGCTAACTGTCAACTGAAACCGTAGTCGGTTTCCCGGAGGCGCTCAGGTGCCGTTTTGGATGGCTGAGTTTTCGGACGGAATGGCAGTGAGCGTCAACCGATACTTGTTGAGGACAAACAATCAATGCTCCGAATGTATAGTGTTATGTTGTGGTGGATGTTTTCACTGGGCATCGATTCGAAGGAAATTCTCTCGCGGTATTCCTGAATGCATTAAAAGCGTCATGGATGATCACGTCATCGCTAACCGAGCCAACTAATGCGCACGGTTCCACCCCGCGTACACATTCACTCTTCCTTAGGCCGTGCGACTTCCCGGGTCGGCCCACACAGACGTTCAATCACATCATCCATTCGTCGCCGAGCGAGTTGAAGCCTGCGCTTTGCCACGGCCTGACTAATGCCCAGAATCGAGGCCGCGTCCGAAAGGCTATGTCGTTGAATGTCGCAGAGCAGGAAAACTTCGCGACAACTCCGCCGCAACTGCAAGGCATGCATCAGCACCGCCTGTATCACTCCTGACGGAATACTTCGCTGCTCGCGCGATAGATGCCGCTGAAAGTCTTTCACCCGGAGGGGTTCGGTCATATTTGAGGTTAAGGCTGAGATCGAAGTTGACATCGACATCTTCTTACTTCCTGCATGCGCTGCTTGGCGAACGGCGGACACAAGTGCGTTCTCCGCGACGCCCGAATCGCGCCGAAGCCGTCAGAAAACGGCTCCGGCGAAGCTGAGGAAACGCTGCCATCCCCCCGGCGGCAATGTCCTCCTTCGGGATGCTGGTACCGAGCGAAGCTGGTTTGCCTCGCGAGTGGACCCGCGAACAAGAACCGCGGCGTCTCCCGTACGGGTGCCCGATTCGCTGTTCATTGAATGGTGCATCGGGAACGAATTTCGTTTCATACTCAACTACTCGAGAAAAGTCCATTCGGCGCCCTGCCGGCACAATTGCTGGCGTTGTTCCATTCGGGGCGGGTGTAGAATAGCTGCCACTTACGCGCACCTAGGGGCTAGTGTCTTGCAATTCCACAAATTCGACGGGGCTTACTTAGAACGGCTATGTTCGGGCGACTTCCGCACCGAAAACCATTTTGTTGCCTATTTCAGTGAGCTGATCCAATTGAAATTGCGTTCCCGGGTAAACTCTCCTCAGGCTGTCGAGGATTTGCGGCAAGAAACCTTTGCCCGCGTCTTCGTCGCTCTGCGCAGTGAGGGGAAATTGAGACAACCGGAACGGTTAGGAGCTTTTGTGAATTCTGTTTGCAATAACGTGTTGCTCGAGTACTATCGCTCCGCTTCCCGGGATAATTCGGTCGAGGAAGAAGACGGCGCGAACGTCCCCGACCCCTCCCTGGATGTCGTAGCAATACTGTCGCACAAAGAAATGGAGCAAAAGGTCCGTCAGGTTCTTGATGAATTGTCGGAGCGCGACCGGCGACTGCTACGGGAAATATTCCTGGAGGAGCGTGACAAAGACGCGGTGTGTCAGGACTTTGGCGTCGACCGGGACTACCTGAGGGTCCTGCTTCATCGCGCCAAGCAGGCATTCAAGGCGGTCTATTTGAAGAACATGCCCACCCCGGCATAGGGGTGAGCGGCAGACGAACACTATGAAACGATTTGTCCTCTTTTTTCACTATCCATACGAGGAATATCTGCGGACATGGACCATACAGAATCTATCCGCTTAATGGCGGCGGAGAAGTACCTGCTCGGCGAACTCACGCCTGAGCAGCGGGAGCAGTTCGAAGAGCACTTTTTCGACTGCCAGGAGTGCGCTCTCGATGTCCGCGCAGGAGCCGCTTTGGTCGAACACAGCAAGGTCGTGCTGGCGGAACCAGTTAGCGTGTCTCCTGTGAGAGTGCCAGTGCCCATTCCTGCGAAGCCGGGCCCGTTCGCATGGTTGCGTCCGGCCTTATTCCTGCCTGTTCTGGCTGTTCTGCTGGTTGTGGTTGGATATCAAAATCTTGTGACCTATCCGCAATTAAAGCAGGCGGCAAACAGCCCGCAGATTTTGCCTTGGGCATCGATCAACGTCAGCACCCGCGGCGCGACTACAATCCAGATCTCGACACAGCCCGGACAAGGTTTCCACCTGCTGGTAAACATTCCCCCAGACAGCCGCTTCGCCTCTTATACTTTCGACTTGTCGAGCCCGTCAGGAAGACTAGAATGGTCGCGCACGACTCCCGCAGCTTCATCCGATGAGGCCCGGTCGATTTATGTTCCAGGCGCGAATCAGGAGCAAGGCGTCTACACGCTGGCTGTTCGGGGCAACACAGCCGGCAACGAAAGTTCAGACCTCGGGCACTATTCGGTTGAAGTACAAATTCAGAAGTAGCTCAATCGAGCGGAGGACAATATGGCTACAGCAATGAAACCACCAATGCCGAGAGGAGATTCGGAGAAAGAGCCAACCCACACTTACTACGCCGACGCGGACGTTCTGAGCGCGGATTTCGAAGAGCCCGTGCATGAGAAAATCAAGCCTCGGGCGCAGGTGACATTGTCCGCGGACGGCCACTACCAGTTCAGGCAGGCGGAACCCTTCCGGCTGGACGGGTTGATCTCTTATCGGTCTGGCTACACCCAGGTCGCGGGGCACCGGAGCCCCAAACACCTTCACGGCTTTGCGACGCTCGCAACTTCGGTTGTCGAGGATCTCAATGTTCTCGACGTGCTCACGGCTGATCGCGTGGTCGCCCAGATTTTCACGGAACATCCTCCTTATGATCCCGACAATGGGCAGACTGATGGGGTGCCGACCGTTTCTTTTTTGGGTACGCGTTTTGACAATCTTAGGATTGACGGACACAAAGTCGATATCGAACGAGACATGGATATTCTTGGCCCCAAGCCCGCTGACGAGAAATCCTACTTTGAAGACAGTGGTGTACTCAACCGGATTTCGCAGCAGTATGCGAACATAAACAACACCACCCATCTTCCCGATTGGGCGAATGAGCGATACCGATGGGACCAGACGTCGGCGCAACGGCCGGACAAGCTGAAATGTTCGCTGGTCAACCGCGTGACCGGTGCACCGGGGACACCCTTCGGGCACGTGATCGACCTGCCTCATTTTGGCAAGATATTCCTGGCCGAGCTAACCCTGCGGCGTGAGAAAAACGGAAGGCCAGGTCCCGAAAAATACGCCTTCCACTTGACTATGATCCGGCTGGAGCTAGGCTGTCCGGTGCAGGGTACTGGCAGCGTCGCCAACGCCGATTCCAATGGCAGCGGTGGCAGCGGCGGCCACTAGAGCAGCGATGACAGATGGTGCGTCTTTGTGCATACATTTCCCACGATGGCTTTCCGCGTTAAACTTTAGCGACCTCGGAATCAGCCATGCCGCGGGCAGGGAAAGAGCATCGTCGCGTCGATCGGAGAAAAAGCCTCGCGGGAGGGCGGGCGCTGAGAGCGCTCCTGCTTGCGTTTGTCGTCGGCAGCTTGCCAGGTTGCTCACGCCGAGATCCCCAAGCTGCATTCGATCACGCCAGGCAGACTCTTCGCGAGGGAGATGCAGTGGCTGCGGCCCTGGAAGCGGAGAAGGGCTACGAGGACTTTTCCGCCTCTGGCCCTGAGTGGGCATGGAGATTCACGATTCTCAAAGCGTGGGCTCTGCACTCGCGTGGGCTGGATGATCAAGTGCTAAAGCTGCTCAGCTCCGACCTGGTCCCACCCCCCATCGGCGAACTATCCGTTCAAAAACTAAGATGGGAGGGCATCGCCTATGCCTCCCTGCACAAATTCCCAGACGCGGAGCAGAAGTTCGGAGAAGCGGAGCGCATCTGCGCGGGGTCTGGCTATCCTGCTTGTGCGGATGTGGTGGACGCCCAAGGGAGACTCGAAATGGAACGCGGTCACTATGCCAAAGCCCAGGGCTTCTTCGAAAGTGTTCTCAGTTCGGCCCGCGCGAGCGGTGACCCATTGTGGGAGGCCGATGCCCTGCTGGCTTTGAGCTGGTCCGCGGACGAGCAGACTCATTTCGACGAGGCGCTCAACTGGGCAGATGCCGCGCGTCGAATTTCCCTGGCTCGACACTTTGGTAGCGTCGTGCAGACCGCCTTAGGCAATATGGGGTGGGCCTATTACAAGCTCGGAGATTCTGAGCAAGCGTTGGAAATGTTTGTTGAGGCCACAAAACAAGCTGAGAAGCTTGGCGATACCTCGGACCAGGTCAAGTGGCTCACGAACGCTGGATACATTGACCTCGACGCGGCAAAATTCACCATCGCCGAACAGTCTTTCCAACAGTCACTCAAGCTGGCGAAGCAAATCAACAGCCGGGAGGACATTATCAATTCGCTGATCGCGCTGGCGTTCGTTTCTGAGCTAACCGCAAAGCTGGAAGACGCGAAGCGCTACGCGGATGAGGCGCTCTCCATGGCGCGAGCCGATGGCAACAAGCGGGACGAAGTTTATCCTCGGCTCGTCCAAGGGCAGGTCGCTGCGCAAGAGCACGACGCCGCTGCAGCGGAAACCACGTTCCGCGAAGTCGCGCAATCTGCGGATAGCCCGGTGTTTCTGAAGTGGGAAGCGGAGCGGTCGCTCGCCCGGCTCTATGAAGACGAAAATCAGGCAGACTCCGCCGAGCGGGAATATCGAACTGCTCTCACCACCTTTGAGACGGCCCGCTCCGGACTCCAGCACGAAGATTCGCGCCTGCCATTTCTCAGCAACGCTTCACGAATTTACGACGACTACGTTCATTTTCTGATTTCTCGCGGAAAGACTAACCAGGCTTTGCAAGTCGCCGACTATAGTCGCGCCCGCACTCTCAGCGACGGATTAGGATTGTTGCCCAAAGGAACTTCATTCGCCCCCGATCTACTGAATACACAACAGGCGGCGAAACGCGCAGGCGGCGCGATCCTTTTTTATTGGCTGGGAGAAAAACAATCATATCTCTGGGCGATCACCTCGCAAAAAACCAGCCTGTTCGTTCTTCCTCCGGCGGCGGAAATCGATGCGGCCGTGCAGCGCTATCGAAAAGCTCTGGTTGGGCCGCAGGATGTCCTCGAAACCGCGAACGCCGATGGCACGGCGCTCTACGCAATGCTCATCTCCCCGGCGCAACGCCTGCTGATGAAAGACGCGCAAGTTTTCATCATCCCCGACGGAAGTCTGAACAGTCTGAATTTCGAGACTTTATTAGTGCCCGGCCCGAAACCGCACTATTGGATTGAAGACGCAACTATCGCTGACGCCAACTCGCTCAGGCTGCTGGCAGCGTCGCATAACTCAACTAATTCTGATGCGGGTAAGCTCCTCCTCATCGGCGATGCCATCTCTCCCAATGCCGATTACGCCGAGTTGCCTAAAGCAGGAATAGAAATCGAAGATATTGAAAAGCATTTCGCTCCCGCTGGGCGCGAGGTGCTTACACGTGCTCAGGCCACAGCTCCGGCCTATCTTGAAAGCGACCCGGAGCAGTTTACTTATATCCACTTCGTCGCACATGGCACAGCCAGCCGTCTGAGTCCGCTGGACTCCGCCGTCATTTTGTCGAAAGCTTCCGCACAGGAAGATTCTTTCAAACTCTACGCGCGCGACATCATTCACCATCCCTTGCACGCACAACTGGTGACCATTTCGACCTGCTACGGCGCAGGCGCTCGTGCCTATACGGGCGAGGGATTAGTCGGACTTTCATGGGCATTTCTGCGCGCGGGCGCTCACAACGTAATCGGCGCACTTTGGGAGGTCAGCGATGCATCGACACCGCGCCTGATGGACGAACTCTACGACGAACTCAAGAAAGGTCGAAGTCCGCAAGCCGCGCTTCGTTCCGCGAAGCTTTCTTTGCTTCACTCCGACGGCTTCAGCAAACCTTTCTACTGGGCGCCGTTTCAACTTTATACCGGCACCTAGAATGGCACGCCCAGGGTCAATGTGATAGTTTTCCACCAAACGCGAGCGGAAGCCATGCAGGAGAAGAACGACCATGGACGCTGAGCGCGTACGGCGGCTAGAAGAGCTTTACCACTCCGCACTAGAGCGCGCCGCGGCGGAGCGCGCCGCATTTCTGCAGAGCGCGTGTGGCCCAGATGCGGCCCTCCGCCAGGAAGTGGAATCGCTGCTCGCCCACGATCAGGAAGCCGAGAAGTTTATCGAGGCGCCCGCGCTGGAAGTGGCTGCCCGGCGGTTGGCGCAACGGCAGAGTCAATCAGACGATAGCGGCGCCGTTATCATAGGCCAGACTATCTCCCACTACCGCATCATGGAAAAACTGGGCGGAGGAGGGATGGGCGTAGTCTACAAGGCGCGCGACACCAGGCTTGGGCGCCTCGTAGCCTTGAAGTTCCTACCCGAAGATTTCGCCGCGGACCCAACCGCCATCGTCAGATTCCAGCGTGAGGCGCGTGCCGCCAGTTCGCTCAACCATCCCAACATTTGCACGATTTACGACATCGGCGAGGAAGCTGGTCGAACCTTCATCGCGATGGAGTACATGAATGGACAGACACTGAAACATCTCATCGAACCCCGGCCGCTCGAAACCGATCGGCTGTTTCGATTGGCGACGCAAATCGCCGAAGCACTCGATGCCGCTCACACTGAAGGCATCATTCATCGGGATGTGAAGCCGGCGAACATTTTCGTTACCCAGCGCGGCCAAGTCAAAGTCCTGGACTTCGGCGTGGCGAAATTGGCTCGAACACCCCACATGCTAGAGACTGGACCCGCAGACCCCCGCGCGTCGGACCGGAACGCAGAAACGCAACTAACCAACCCAGGCATGGCGATTGGCACCGTCTGTTATATGTCGCCGGAGCAGGCGCGCGGCGAAGAAGTTGATGTTCGCACGGATCTTTTCAGCCTGGGGGCCGTGCTCTACGAAATGGCAACCGGACAGCGTGCTTTCGACGGGACCACGGCAGCGGTGGTTTTTGACGCCATCCTCAATCGCGATCCGGCTTCGCTTACGCGGGCGAATCCGCAGTTGCCTGCTGGCCTGCAAAGCATTGTCGCCAAAGCTCTGCAAAAAGATCGCCAGAAACGCTACCAATCGGCGGCAGAGATAGTGGGTGATTTGAAGGCCGTCGCAACGGGACAGCATGTTGAACTGGCCCGCGGACACGCCGGGTCCAAGCGAATGCTGGGGCTCGCGGCGTTGGCCGTTCTGGCGATCGTAGCAGTCATCGCGCTAGGCCTCAGTTTCCGCCGGCGCCAATCGCACAAACTAACCGAGCAAGACAGCTTGGTGCTGGCTGACTTCGCCAACAGCACGGGAGATCCCGTATTCGACGACACGTTGAAGCAGGCAGTTTCCGTGCAATTAGGTCAGTCACCATTCCTAAATATTCTGTCCGATGCCAAAACTCGCGCCACGCTGAAGCTGATGGCCAAGCCGGTGGGAACGAAGCTGACTCCTGACCTCGCAAGGGACGTCTGCCAGCGTGCCGGCAGCAAGGCGTACATCGCAGGCTCGATCGCGAATCTCGGTAGCCAGTACGTGGTCGGCATAGATGCAGTCAATTGTGAGACTGGCGATTCTCTCGCCCAAGAACAGGTGACCGCAGCGGACAAAGAGCACGTCCTGAAGGTTTTGGGAGGAGCCACCACCAGTCTTCGCAAAAGGCTCGGTGAATCTCTCGTCAGTATTCAGAAGTTTGATGCTCCAATCGGCGAAGACACAACACCGTCACTCGATGCACTTAAAGTTCTCGCCCTGGGCAGGAGAGCTCAACAAGAAAAAGGCGGCGATGCCGGGATTCCGTATTTCAAGCATGCCGTGGAACTCGATCCAAACTTTGCTGCCGCGTATGCGGCCTTGGGCACCGCCTATTTCAATCTCCAGGAGCCCGCGTTGGCCAGCGCCAACCTGCAGAAAGCTTATGAACTTCGCGATAGAGTGAGTGACCGCGAGAAGTACCGCTTCTCCGCCTTCTACTACCATTTGGTCATTGGAGATTTGGATAAGGCAGTTGAAACCTACCAGCTTTGGGCCGACGACTATCCTCACGACAATGCGCCGCGCGGTAATTTGGGGGCCGTTTACATTTCCCTGGGCGAATACGACAAGGCGCTTATACAAATCACGGAAGACCTCCGTCTTAACCCTGACAGCTTGCCTAGCTACACCAACCTGATGGATGACTACACTGCGCTGAATCGTTTGGAAGACGCCAAAGCTGCGTTTCAGCAGGCCAAGAAGCGCAACCTGGACGGCGCTTTCCTGCGCTTGAACCTGTACGGGATTGCCTTCTTGCAAAATAATACTGGGGAGATGGAGCGGCAAGTGGCGTGGGCAATGGGAAAGCCACAGGCAGAGAACTCGCTGCTCTCCGCCCAGTCGGATACAGAGGCATATTTCGGACGGCTGGGACGAGCCCGAGAACTCACGCAACAAGCCGTAGAATCCGCCTCGCGAAGCGATCAGCAAGAAACCGCGGGAGAATGGCAGATGAACGCAGCGTTGCGCGAAGCGGAGTTCGGAAATGAAGGACGAGTGCAGCAGCAAATCGCAGGAGTGCTGGCGAAGTACCCGACTCGAGAAATGCAGGTCTTAGGCGCTTTGGGTTTCGCGCGAGCGGGAGATTCCGTACGGGCCGAGCGAATGGCGAACGATCTGGCCAAAGCTTACCCGGCGGATACTGTGGTCAACCGCTACTGGCTGCCTACGATTCGAGGCGCTATCGAGATAGACCGCAAGAATCCAGCCAAAATTGTTGAGATTTTGGCAGGCTCTCTTCCCTACGAACTGGGAAACCCTTCGCCGCAATGCGAAGCCGGAGCATATCTTTATCCCGTGTACATCCGCGGCCAATCTTATCTACTATTGCACGATGGCGAAAAAGCGGCGGGAGAGTTCCAGAAATTCGTCAGCCATCCTGGCATCACGGTGAATTGCCCCCTAGGCGCGCTGGCACGACTCCAACTCGGCCGGGCCTATGCGCTCACCGGAGACGCTCCGAAGGCCCGTACGGCTTACCAGGACTTTCTTACGTTGTGGAAAGACGCTGATCGCGACGTGCCAATCCTGAAGCAAGCCAAGGCGGAATACGCCAGGCTGCAATGAGCCTAAAGCCGAGGGCTTTCATCTCCGCCTGTTCGACCTACGGCAACACTTCATAGGATACAAAAGCAAACTTCTTCGAATCGGGCGACCACGAGTTGACGTTGATAGTTCCCTGTCCACCAAAAATCTCCGCCAGAGACTGAATAGGCTCCAGCTGTTTCTGCGTGACGTGGGCTGCGCCTGAAGGCATCGGCATCATGCGGAGCTGCACGTTGGTTTTGACGTTGTGCCCGGGAGTACCCTTTGGAAAAGATAAGAAGACCAGCCATTTTCCATCAGGCGAAGGATGCGGGAACCAATCTTCGAGTTCATCGCTGGTGATGCGCTCAGCTTTGCTATCTCCGGGCCCGGCACCCTCGGGCGGAAATCGCCAGATGTCCCAAGAGCCGGAGCGGTTCGAATTGATGTAGATCCAGTTGCCATCGGGCGAGTAGTCGGGACCATCATCGGCGACGGGGCTGGAGGTGAGCCGTTGTTCGCTCCCGCCGCCTACCGGAACACGAAAGATGTTGAAGTATTCGCCACGCTTGCCCACAATGGCCAGCCACTTGCCGTCGGGCGACCAGCCGTGAAAATAACTCGGACTATTCGGAGTCAGCAATCGTGGGTTGGCACCGTCGGCAGAAGCGACAAACGCTTGCGACTCCGGAGCCGAGCCGAACTTCGCGGAAAACGCTAGCAGCTTGCCGTCGCGCGTGATGCCATGGTCGTTGTTGCACTGGTACGCGCTGTCGAGAGCAAGTTTCTCCGGCTGCGGTTTTCCATTGGCGTCCAGCACGAATCGGTAAAGCGCGCCGCCGGAATTGGCTAGCAGATACTTGCCATCGGGAGACCAGTTCGGCGCCTCCCAAAGTTTGTCCGCTGTGTAAACGACTTGAATGGTTTTGCTCTTCAAATCATAGATCGATATCTTGCTTCGGACATTGCTGGGATTTTGATTCTGCTCCACCGGCGTAAGTTTTTGGACAGTAACGTTTGAAAACACGGCGGTCTCTAACACATTCGCATCGTGGGAGCTCACCCCGAGACCGATGTAGATGGGATCCTGAAGCTTGACGGTAACCGGCGCGGAAGCCGCGAGTTTCTCTCCAGGATTGCCGGCAAACATCGTGAATTGGTCGCCGCGACGTTCCAGTTGGACGTGAACCGGCCCATTCACCTCGGACCGCACCTCCAAGGTCTCAGCGCCGCCTGCAGGCCGATATTGCAGCGCAGTAAGACCATCTCCGTGCACGGCAACGTCGGCGTAAGCGGAACCCGGGTCGAGGCTCTGGCGCACGATCAGCACGGCCTTGCGATGGGCCACTGCACCGCTGCCGATAAAGTGAACATCGGCGCCGATGCCCACATCTCCCGAAAAACGCTTCCACACGAACTGAAATGCATCGACCGGCCCCCAAATGTTGGCTCCGCCGCCCGTGACGCGGTATTCCCGGTTGGCAGTATCGAATGTGGCCTCGCCTTTTCGAGGCGTGTCGCCGATGTCATCGTGTGCGTCGAACAATCCCAACTGGTCTGTCGGCTGCTGCGTCGCGTGCGAAAAAATGTGGGTCTGGAGAACCAAGATCGCCAGCGCAACAGTGCAACGGATAAGCGTAGAGGATTTGATGTTCATAGATCTTGGGGCCACCTGTACTGGAGATGATTTGCGTAGCATACTCGCTACCACAACCGCGGTCCACATTCGCTGAAACGTGGTCGAGCTAGCTCTCTTCCGCTGACGCACGTCACAGCCTGGAGCAGATAGAGCAACTGGTTAAGCAATCAGATTACAGCATTTCCCAAGGAGGTAATCGATTACCTTCCCCAAAAAGAAAAACGGTGCACTTCCAACTCTCGATGTTATATGCTGAAGCGCGAACCAGGGAATCTAATGCCAATCGCGAACCTGAATAAGCCTGCCACGGCGGTTGCGCCCCCTACTTCCTACAAGGGCGCACTGATAGTCTTGACCACTCTATTCTTCATGTGGGGTTCGCTCACCTCACTGAACGATGTGCTGATTCCATACGTCGAGAACGTGTTCAACATAAGGCTGGCCGCGAGCATGTTGATTCAAACTGCCTTCTTCTCGGCTTATTTTATCTTCTCGATTCCAGCAGCCAAGATCATCGATTGGATCGGATACAAAAAAGCCATAGTGGTCGGACTGCTGACCATGGTTGTGGCCTGCCTGACTTTCTATCCTGCGGCGAAACTTCCTTCGTTCCCCTTCTTTCTCACTGCTCTCATTATTTTGGCGACTGGAATCACGATTCTTCAGGTCGCGGCTAATCCATATGTCGCGGTTTTGGGGTCGCCTGAAACCGCTTCCAGCCGTTTGAATTTGTCGCAGGCCTTCAACTCGTTTGGGACTGCGATCTTTCCCTGGATCGGCGCCCGCCTGATTCTCGGAACATCAACTTCGGCCATTACGCCAGGCCAGGACGCGGACGCTGTGGTTAAGCTCTATGTATATTTCTTCGCCGGCGCTTTGCTGCTCCTGGCCGTTGCCATCGCATTATTCAAACTGCCCAGGATGGAGGCGGCAGAGCACCACATCGGCCAGGCAGTCAATGATTCCCTCTGGAAACATCCGAATCTCATCTTCGGCGCAATCGGGATTTTCGTATATGTCGGCGGCGAAGTCGCGATTGGCAGCTCGATCGCTAATTACCTGGCATTGGACAATATTGGCCACTTCATATCACCGTCTGCCATCCCGGACGCATCGGCTCGCTATCATGCGGCCTTGGGAGAAGCTGCTCGTTTTATTTCTTTCTATTGGCTGGGTGCAATGATCGGCCGATTCATTGGCTCGGCCCTCCTGCAGAAAATTAAGGCCGGAACGCTGCTCGCAATCTGCGCCGTCGCGGCGTGCTTACTCGTAACAATTTCGGTCCTCGCTAGCGGACATGTGGCCATGTGGTCCATCCTTACGGTAGGGCTGTTTAACTCGATCATGTTCCCCTGCATCTTCACCTTGGGAATCGCAGAATTGGGCCCGCTGACCGGGGACGGCTCGGGCATCCTCAATATGGCGATCGTTGGCGGGGCGGTGATTCCCTGGCTGGTCGGCCAAGCCGCCGACCTGATCAACCGAAGCTATTTCCCGGCGATGATTCAGGGAGAAACCAGTTGGGGCCAGGGAATTCACTATGCTTTGGCAATTGCCACCATCTGTTATCTCTACGTTCTGTTCTTCGCTGTCAGCGGATCCAAACCAAACAGCGAGCGCCACGCATAGATTTTGCATCTGAAGACCGCCGAGGAACCCTCGAAGTGAGAGTCACAATACTGGCCCTCTTGGCCGTCATCTCGTTGAGCCTAACCCCAGCATTGTTGGCGCAGGACGCAACTCTCGCACCTACGCCGCCGATGGGATGGAATAGCTGGAACAAATTTGGGTGCAACGTCAGCGAAGACCTCATCCGGCAAACCGCCGGCGCCATGGTGAAATCCGGCATGAAAGATGCCGGCTACCAGTACGTCATAATTGACGACTGCTGGCAGGTTGCACGCGACAAGGACGGCAACATCATCGCCGATCCGCAGCGCTTCCCTTCCGGAATAAAGGCGCTCGCCGACTACATTCATTCTCTGGGCCTAAAGTTCGGGATTTATTCGGACGTTGGAAGCAAGACTTGTGCCGGACGACCGGGCAGTCTCGGACACGAATATCAGGACGCGCGCCAATACGCAGCCTGGACCGTGGACTACCTGAAATACGATTGGTGCAACGCGACCACGCAAGATGCGCCTTCAAGTTATTCGCTGATGCGGCAGGCACTCGACGCCTCGGGCCGTCCAATCGTGTTGAGCATCTGCGAGTGGGGCACAAACAAACCCTGGCTTTGGGGCAAACAAGCTGGTGGCAACCTGTGGCGCACAACTGGCGACATCAAAGACAGGTGGGAAGGCCGGGTCAAATGGCCGAATGGCGATTGTTGTTCGAACGGCGTGGTTGACATCGTCGATCTGCAGAACGGCATCGAGAGCTACGCTGGCCCTGGTCATTGGAACGATCCCGATATGCTTGAGGTGGGCAATGGCGGCATGACCGACACCGAGTACCGTTCTCACTTCAGCTTGTGGGCCATCCTTGCTGCCCCGCTGATCGCAGGCAACGACTTACGCGATATGCGTCCGGAGATTCGCGACATTCTCGCCAATAAAGAAGTGATCGCCGTCAATCAGGACCCGCTCGGGAGCGAAGGCAAGCGAGTGAAGAAGAATGGCGACCTGGAAGTGTGGTCCAAACAAATGAAAGATGGCAGCCGCGCCGTCATTTTGTTTAACCGCGGAGGCGCGGATCATGAGATCAGCGTGAGCTGGGAGGATCTGGGATATCCGACTCACTTGGAAGCGGAGGCCCGCGATTTGTGGCAGAAAAAGGATTTGGGGAAATTCAAAAGTAAGTTTTCCTCGCAGGTTCCAGCCCACGGCGTAGTGATGGTCACGGTCCGGCCTTAATTCATTCAGCGCGGCAAATCATTCAGCGTCCGACCTTCTCGTCGAAGAATTTGGACATTATTTCGAGCGCCTCTTTGGTTTCAGGCAGTTGATAGTGATACCAGAAGGCATGCGGCAAAGCCTCGAACACGACCAGTCTTGCGTCAACCGCAGCGCCCAGCAATGCGCGATGAAATAAAGACGTATCGCTCAGCAACAGGTCGCGCGTGCTGGTGATCAGCAAACTTGGCGGGAAGCCTCGCAGATCAGCGAACTGCGGAGAAAGCACTTGGTCCTTGCGGTCTGCGCTCCCGGGATACGGATCGTCGGGCGGACGGTTTGGATCGCGCGGTTGCAGCTTTCCCGAAAAACCGTCGAGGGTAAATAGCTGTTGAGAATCCGTTGGCCGACTGAAGTCCGGATGCACGGAAAACATTCCGAGCGCCGCTGGCAGCGGGAGCGCCAGTTGCTTCAACCGGACAGCGACTTCGGCGGTCAGCGTCGCGCCCGCGGACGTGCCAAAGATTCCGATATTCTGCGGCTTGTAAGTCTTTAGCAACTCTCTGTAGACGGCGATGACATCATCCACGGCTGCGGGAAAAGGGTTCTCCGGAGCAAGCCGATAGTAAACCGAGACCACCTTGATTTTCGTCAGGTTCGAAATCGGTATGCCTTCGATAAGCGAGCCTGAGTCAGAAATAAACCCGCCGCCGTGCAAGTTGATCAGCACGCGATTGCGGTTTTCCTCTGGAAGTGAGAGCGGAGTAATGATGTCTGTACGAACGCCCGCGACCCTGGTCTCTTCGACGTTGACCGGATAAAGCTTACGCGCATCCGCGGAGCCTCGTGCTCGCCAGGCATCGGCCGCGGCGCGAATATCTGCCAGCGCGGTTGGACTGGCTTTCTTGTTGGGTAACGATGCCAGCCAAGCCTGCGCCTCCGGACTGACCGTAGACGGCATCGGAACCACGCGCCTTACGTGCGCGGTGCCATCGGAATCGAATCGCGCTGAATCCTGCGAAGATCTGTGTGAACATGCAACGCTAGCAATCGGTACAAAGGCAGCGAGCACAAAATAGCCCGCAGCCCGAAGTCTGCGATTCATTAGGGCTTTCCTTTCGCGAATTCCGGCAAGGTTAACGTGAACCTTGAGTGTCGCGCAAATGCAAGCCTCGGTCTAAACTAGACTGAACGCAGCGGGTAGCCTCATCATTCACGAAACTTCCGTGCGACGAATCGAAATACCGATACGCGATGCGCTCTCGCCAGACGAAGCCGCGAGCAACCTCGCAGTGCGCAAGCTTAAGGCTTTGTTCGCTGAACTCTATGAAGGTTTTTCCACGATTTACAGGGCGCCCGGAAGAGTCAACCTCATCGGCGAACACACCGATTACAACGAAGGCTTCGTCATGCCTGCGGCTCTCGACCTGTACACCTATGTAGCCGTGAGTCCGCGCTCGGATCGCCGACTGAGAGTCTATTCCGAGAATCTGGGTGAAAAGTGCGATCTGGATCTCGACTCGATCCGCCCTGGAAAGTCTGGTGACTGGAGCGATTATGTCCGCGGCGTGGCGGGAGTGCTTGAATCCTCCGGATACCAACTGCGTGGTGCTGACTTGGCGATCGCCAGCGAAGTGCCACTGGGAGCGGGCCTCAGTTCGTCGGCCGCGCTTGAAGTGTCCACTGCATGGGCGCTGCTGAGCAACTCCGAAATCAACGTCGATCGCAATGTGATCCCGCAAATGTGTCAGCAGGCTGAGCATCTTTACCCTGAGACAAAATGCGGAATCATGGACCAGTTCATCTCCTGCCACGGTCGTGCCGGACATGCCCTGATGTTGGATTGCCGCTCTCTGGATTTCCAGCTTCTTCCCGTGCCACGCCAGGTGCGGCTCATGGTGTGCAACACGATGGTCAAGCACGAGCACGCGAGTGGCGGATACAACACGCGGCGGCGCGAGTGCGAAGAAGGTTTGCGTGCGCTGAAGCAAGTTCTACCGGCAATCCGCGCCCTGCGCGATGTGACTGTCAATGAACTAGAACAACACCGGGACCTATTGAGTCCCGTCATCTATAAGCGGGTCCGTCATGTCGTGACGGAAAACGATCGCGTTAAAAGAGCGGCCGAGGCATTGCAAACAGAGGATATGGCACAGTTTGGTCAACTTATGGCGGACTCGCATCGCAGCCTTCGCGACGATTATGAAGTCAGCACAGTGGAGCTTGATCTGATGGTTGAACTTGCGAATGGCCAAGAAGGAGTGTACGGCGCGCGAATGACCGGCGGTGGTTTTGGAGGATGCACAATTAACCTCGTGGATTCGGCTCACGCTGAAGCGATCCAGCAAAGGCTCGCAAAGACTTACGAAGCAAGAACAGGGCTGAAGCCTACGATCTTGATCTGCGAAGCTTCCGATGGCGCTGGAGCCGTTGCAGAAACTTCACGATAAACGGCAGCGTAATATTGGAAGCTTGTTTTAGATGTAGTTGCGAGCAGAGCATCGATCGGCAGACCGCGCGAATGAAATCCTTGCGAATATCCGACGCGAGCATCCAGTTCATGCAGGGTTCCCCCCATCGACGATTCAACCCGCTCACGCGGGAGTGGGTTTTGGTCTCGCCTCATCGGACCGAGCGGCCTTGGCAAGGCCAGACGGAGCCTCCCGAGCAGGAATCCGGTCGACCCTACGATCCCGATTGCTATCTCTGCCCAGGAAATACTCGCGCGGGGGGGGCGCGAAATCCTTCTTACTCCCAAACGTTCGTGTTCGACAACGATTTCGCCGCGCTGCAGCCCGATACACCCGCGTCGCAGTTGGATGTTGAAGGGAGAGGCATTCTGGTTGCGCAGACTGAAAGCGGCATCTGTCGCGTGGTCTGTTTTTCTCCCCGCCACGATCTGACCCTTTCCCGAATGTCGTCGCCCGAAATCCGCGCCTTAGTCGACGTTTGGGTCGAGCAGTTCCAAACTCTGAGCCAAAAGCCTGGCATTAACTATGTACAGATCTTCGAGAACCGCGGGCTAATGATGGGCTGCAGCAATCCTCACCCGCACGGTCAGATCTGGGCGACCTCGACCATCCCAAATGAGCCGCGCAAAGAGCAAGAAGCGCTTACTGACTACCGAAAGCTGCGGGGCACTTGCCTTTTGTGCGACTACATCCGCCTCGAGGAATCTTCTCGAGACCGCTTCGTGTGCGGCAACAAACATTTTCTTGCTGTCGTGCCCTTCTGGGCTGTCTGGCCTTATGAAATCCTTGTCGTTTCCAAGCAGCATCTGGGCAAAATAGACGCTCTCGATGGAGAGGCGCGGTCCACGCTTGCCGACATTTTGAAAGACATCACCAGCCGATACGACAACTTGTTCCAGGCGCCCTGCCCCTATTCAATGGGATTCCATCAGCAACCAACCGACGAAATGAGGCATGAGGAATGGCACTTGCATGCGCACTTTTTCCCTCCGCTTCTCAGGTCTGCCACTATCCGAAAATTTATGGTGGGATTCGAAATGCTGGGATCGCCGCAACGCGACATCACGCCGGAATATGCGGCCGAGAAACTACGAGAGGCTAAGACCTCGGCGTCACCAAGCGATCGGACGTAAGCCAGCGGCTCGCACTATTGACTACTCGGAGCAGCTTCCGACGCAGAGGCCGTCGCCGTCCCCGCGGCCAACCGATTGGGCTGAGGCCGATAGCCGTTTCGGGTTCGAATGTGATACTTCTTCAGCCGATCGCCCACTAATTTCACCGTGATGCCGCGCCAGCCCCGGTTGGGATTCGCCTGAGGATAGTAGCTGAGCGAGTAAAGATGCGCCAGGTCATCGCGGATCGAAGCGAAGGCACGTTGTTCGTCTCTCCAGGTCTTGGCAAAATATGCTTTGCCTCCAGTCGCCGCAGTCATGCGTTCGAATACCGCCGTGGAGACCGGCTCTAATTTAGCCAACTGCGTGCTGATCATGTAAATCGCCGTCCCTGTAGATTGGGCTAACTCGGCCACGTCCTCAGGAGGCACCATGCTGGAATTATCCGGGCCATTTGAGAAGACCACGACCACTTTTCTGCCCGTATAGTGCGCCGCATCTTTTATGGTAAGCAACAAACAGTTGTAGAGCGCGGCATCGTCGCCGGCTACAGTCGCACGCACACCGCGCAAAACCGTCTCCCGGTCAGGGGTCAGCGGGGCGGATCGAGAAAGATCTCGACTATAAGAATAGAAAGCTACTTTGTCTGCGCTTTCCAGCGAACGCACAAAATCGGCGATAGCGTCTTGTGCAAAGACAAAGCCGCGGTACATGTAATTGCTGGTATCGAAAAGCAAAAAAACATTTGCCCCCGCCACCATCGAACCGAGACTCTGAGAGAAGTCGTCTCCCGGCTTTTGATCCGCTGCGCGCTGTTGTCCGGCGGCCTGCACCGGGGTCTTACCATCTGCCGGGGCAACATCCACCACTCTGTACGCGGGTTCGTCGCCTTCTCCAAATGTGGCGAGTTTTTGCGGAATACCGTCCTCGACGATGGCGAAGTCCGAGGGGTGAAGACCGGTGACGTAGTTCCCTTTGTTGTCTGTCACCGCGACATTCAACTGCACCATGTCGACGACGACGTGAATGTTCGGTTCGGTCTCCTGAGCGACCATCCGGATTCCGAAGCCGGAAAAAAGAGTTAGCACTAACACGGGAAGCAGAAAGTAGTTCTTTGTCATATATCCCTGTCTGTCCGCGGGCATTAAATTCAATCCGTAGAGACGTAGCTAGCTCCGTCTCTACAATGTGCGTTCAAAACTGGATCTTGGCGCCAATCGTCGATGACGAAGCGATTTTACCTTGCCGAAATTCTTCGCCCGTTTCCCGCATGGCCCGCAGCATGGCCGGCCAATCTTCGAAGTCGCTGGCAAAAATCTTTTCGACCATGCGATGAGTCAGTTCGGGAACCAGGACGTTTAACATGACCGGCGAGTATCCCTTTTCATCCGCCAAACGAGCCCAGTACAAGTTGCTAGAATCCCAACTCTCGGCCAGCAGCCGGCTGGAGTAGCCCTCGAAAGCGGGAAACGGTTTTAGATTCAGCAATTCGCGAGCGTAGCTCTGCGCCAGAATCGGATGCGGCACGCCGAAGTCTTGCGATAGCCGCTCCCAGCTGAGCTCTGCTGGATAGCGGCGAGACAGGCTATCCAGTTCCTGACTAGCACTTCCCAAAGAATCGCTCTCGCCGGAAAACCTTCGGCGAAACTCCGCAGCCAGGTAAAACGTATCTGCGGGCGTGATTTGAGGATTCGCGTCGGCCGGCCGCCCTTCAACCAAAGCCCGTTCCACTCGCGCTGAGGTTTCCGGATCCATCCTCTCCGACAAGATCTTCATCACCTTGATCCGCAATTGTGGATCTCGCACTGAAGCGGTCAAAAGCTCCTCGCCGGATCGCTGATAAAGCGTGACGGCATGAAGTTCACTCGGGCTGACATCCCACCAGCGTGGCAAAGTCGCATTAATCAACAGCCCGGGAACTAGCTCTCTCCAGATCAGGGCCTGGACGTTTTCCGGAGCGATGAAATCCTGCTCCACCTGCGCCAGGACATATGGCAAGTCGGCGAGCGAGCCGACTAAATGGGCGCCACCGCCCGCTGGCGATCCCTCCCCAAATAGTTGGGAAGCCTGCCAGACGTGTTCGACGCCCGCGACGGTGTCTCCCGAGAAGTCATGGGAGCGAACGAAAAGCGGATTAATGTGCAGAATCTGCGCCCCCGGCGGCTCGTAGTAGGCGTAGTTCAAACCGACCAGCGTATCTCTCAAAAATGGGCAGAGCTGACCGCGAGCCTCCGCGATTTGCTCACGAGATCCGGACTTGATTACCCGGGTCAAATCCGTGCGCATCTGCAATTCGGTGTGACGGTTGTTGTAAACTCCGGTCGCCCATTGCGTTCTTTCGCCACTGCTGAAAATCGGACGTGGCATTTCGAATTCCCGAAGCTCACCAGCCAGCGGGATCAAATCGTCGCCTTTAGCTGCTCCACGCGCCACGGCGTCCAAACCGTCACCCAAGCCCAGGATCGTATCGAGAGAAACCAAGCGCTGGCCGTCCAACACCGACCGCATCTCATTGGCGATTTCGTCGTGCATCCGTTGGCCCTCTGGACTCGTCTGCCGAGGACCTGCGAGCAGATCGATGATTTCATCCTGCGAACCGTTCCGTTTGCCAGTGGCTGCCAGCAGCACTTCTGCCAGCGAATCGCGGCCCGCGTCAAAGAGTTGAGGAGACGATGCAACCTTGCCGAAAGGTTTAATTACTTTCTGCCAAGACTCGTTCAGCGCAGCGCTCTTGATCTGTCTCTGACGGGCCAGAACCTGCCACATCCCTACGTTGGCCTGAAAGATCCCCATGGCGTTACCGCGCAACGTGTGGTTAGGAATCTTGCCCAGGCTCTCGGCCACATTCAAAAACTCTGTAATGGATGCGTCGGTCAACCCCGGGAACTCCGAGAAGACCAGATATTGATTACTGAAATCGGCGAACTGGTTGGCCAACAAGAGTGCGGTTTGCGGACTTACGCGATTTTCCGGCGAGCGCCTGCTGTCCAGCTGACTCAACATCAAATAGATCTGCAGAGGACCGGTTTCGGTCTCCACCCGGCAAAGTCCGAACATCGCTTCCGCGAGATGCTCGGGACTGTTTAAGTGACTGGCACGCTTCGCCCAATCATGAACAATCTTGGAGTCGCTTTTCTGGCGAAGGATTTCTTTCCATACCTCCAGATTGCCAGGGACGTAGGGTTCGCCGTTAGGCTCCCATTGCATCCGGGTCACCAGAAGCAAGAGCGCCGGAGCGGGCCGAAACGCCGGCCTCGCCGCGTCGGGAGAAATTGCCTGACCACGAAATGCTGCATAAAAATGCCGCAGCCGAGCTTCGGTAAAGTGCGCCTGTTGAGTCTGACTAACCCGCGACAGAGCGTCAAAATATGCGGCAAGCCAGCCGTTATCCTTCGCCAACAACGAGGGCACAAACTCACTTGGCGTTTCTGGGCTCACGCCAACCAAATCCTTCCACGCAGACTCCGCGCCGGTTCCTCCGGGCACGATGACGCGTCCAGACCGAATGCAGATGTGGGTCCCGTAAAAATCAAGATCGGCGGCTAGCGGAACCAGTTTCCCCAGCCCCACAGACTGCCGCAAGGCCGCTCTGGTTTCCGCATCGTTTCGAGCCATTGCCCAGTAAAGGCGGGAGACGACAGGGTCGCGCAAAAGCGTTTCAAGCAAGTCTCCGGAATTTCTGCTCTCCTTGCTCAATATGGTCCAATCTCTTTCCGTGAATATCACGGGAACTCGCGAGCTCGGAAATGGATAAACAAAGGGCTTGCGTCCTTGAAGAGTTTGTTCAAGCTCCGGCAAAGGAAAGCCCGAATCAATCGTCAGGAACGCTCTCTCCGGATCGGACGTCATCAGAGAAGTGCTTCTCTTTCCACAGTCCTGGCGTACCCGGTAGCCGAGGATGTGCAGCAGAGGTTGCGCATCTTCGCAATTCGAAACACGAATGCTCCCGTCAGAACCCGACAGAACCGCCAACTCTCTGGCTTGATGAACGTACCGGCTCAGCAGAATCAGAAATTCGGTCGGTCGGCCCCCATCTCGAGAACCTTCGTATCCTTGCGCGAATACGTTATGAGCCAGCAAGGGAACGACTTCGTCCGGCGAGATCTTCTGGCTGATGCCAGCCATCCGCAAGAAAGAACGCAGAGGGCCGGGAATGACAACGCTTGCTTGAGAAGCCTGTGCGTTGGCTTCGTCTGCGCCGGCGGCCGGGCTGCTCCACGCATTTGGAGACAACCAACCGGCAAACACAAATGCTACGAGAGCCACAGAAGAACAGGCAGGCAGACAACGAGGAGATTTCATGGCTGGACCTCTCCGAGCTTGGAGACATCTTTCTGCTAAATCTTGACCACGCCCCGCAACGGAATGACGGCTGCCTCCCGGGAGTCGTTCAGCTAAGCCATCCCGCTTTTTACTTTCGTGTCGGCCACGATAACCCATCTCTCGTCGTAAGCCAAGGTCTTTTCGTGAATTCCGCAAGAAGAAAATATGTGGGCCTGGCAATTCGGGAATCAGCGGGGCTGATTTTCTCCTTAACCAGCGCCCCTAGGCCATCGAATTTGCTGGGATGGGGCCGTTGCACAGCACAAGTCCAGGCGCGTCAGCTCTTTATTCTGTTCGCGCTAAAGCGACTCTCGAGATGCTCTATAGGAAACCGGGAATGGGGAGGGCACAAGTTTACTCGTGCTGTAACGTGCTGAAAATAGGTGCGGGCTTTAGCCCCTGAGGCCGAGAATTCCAACTCGAAACGACTGTTTCTACATCAACACGAGAACCGCTCTAAACCTTTGGTTCAATAGTTAATGATAATGATCGGCGCTGGGCGCTGGAGAATACAGCTGAGATCAGAGTCCTCTGGATGAAGAAGTTCTGGTTCCTAAAAGGCGGTGGAAAACCACAAACGGCGCAGGTAGGGACGACTATTCAGATCGGGGAAACGGGGTTGCTGAAGTCCGTCACGCTCAGTATAGTCGCAAGAGATTATTGGCGACAAATCCACCCTCTACAGCAACCATGGTCCGGGTGGCAATGCGTTCGGCCCTGTAGTGATGGGTCCTGTGTAGCAAATAGGCTGTTCCGACGGCAAACCCAAGACCGATTCCTGAAGCTGCCGCCTCACCCGCCACGCCACGGGTCACCAACGGACGCAGGATTGGGTTGGTCTCCCGCAGGCCTTCACTCAATCCGTGCTGGGTCGTAATGGCGTCGACCGTGATCTGTCCGGCCAGAATCGAGAAATCAACCTTGTTCTCCGCGCTCCAGAATTTCCGCGTGCTCGGAGCGTTCGGCAAAGGGTTGGTGGCCAGAAAGCTCTGTTGTGCTTGCGCTGCGCCTACGAGCAATAAGACGGTGAAGAATGCCGACTTCATAATGCCTCCAAGGCGATCGGGAAAGCCTGCGCTGAAAAAGCAACTCGGTCCCAGCAGCGCAACCAGTAAAGCAAGACTAGCCTGCGGAGCCCCAGGAGTACATGGCCTAGAAGTACCTTTCAACCGGGCTTTAGTAATCCCGATGGTAACCCGAGAAGTGGTTACCGTCCGGCACCTAGGTATTGGCTTGACCCGATGGTAGGCACTGCACGCCATTTTCAAACCATCCAGTTACCTCCTCGCGTTCTGAGAATTGCAAAATATTGTGATAGCTCAACCAAATTGTCATTCCAAAGCGAGGAATCTGCTGTCTCTTGGAGTCACGAAAATGCGGATTCCTCGCGCCGACGGACGGCACTCGAAGTCACAATGATTCTTGCTGGATGCGGCACAATAAGAAGCACTTTTCCATAAGTAACTACCTCGATACCAAGGTCTCAACGCAGAGCGCAACGCTAGCGAACTGGGATTACCAAAGTAGCAGCCAGAATCTGACAGAGGTCAGGGCTTAGGGGCCTCTAGACGAACATTAAGGTTCGCTCAGATAATTGCTACGTGCACCAGGGAGTTATCACATTCCGGTTGCGTCGCCTGGGCTGCCTCTTAGCGGCGCCTACGATCCTAGCCCTTGCTGGCTGTCAAGGCGTTTCTTCCGCTTCGAAACAATCTACGGGCGGAGGTACGGGCGGAGGTGCAGGTGCCGGTCAGATCGCGGTAGCGCCTGCGACGATGAGTTTTGGGAATGTGGCCGTCGGCGCCAACGTGGTCAAGCAGGGGACATTGACCGCCGGCAGTTCTGACATTAAGGTCTCGTCCGCGGCTTGGAACGGTCAGGGATATTCGGTCAGCGGCATCACCTTCCCGGTTACCGTGCCGGCCGGACAGAGCGTTCCCTTCACCGTCACCTTCGCTCCGCAAGCGGCCGGAAGTACGCCCGGCACCATCGCGTTTGACAGCGATGCGACCAACTCCCCAACCACGGAAACATTGACCGGAGACGGTACCCAGCAGTCTCAGTCCGGGCATAGCGTGGCGCTTTCCTGGGATGCGAGCACTTCGCAGGTGATCGGCTACAACGTCTATCGCGGCACTGCCGCAGGCGGGCCCTATAGCAAGCTCAACCCGTCGGCCACTACCAGCACGGCTTATACGGACAGTTCTGTGCAGAGCGGACAGACCTACTACTACGTGACCACAGCCGTCGATGCCAGTAACGCGGAGAGCGCATACTCAAACCAGGCAACCGCCGCAATTCCGTAGCCTGACCGACGGATCTTGCGATCGTCAGAAAACTTTTTCTCTCAGCAACTGCAGTAAATACTCGCCATACCGATTTTTCTTCATCGCAGCTGCCATCGTTTCGAGTTGTTCGGCCCCGATGTATCCCAAGCGGTAAGCAATTTCCTCCGGACACGCAACCATCAACCCCTGCCGAGTTTCGATCGTCTGAATAAATAAAGATGCCTCGAGCATCGACTCGTGCGTTCCGGTATCCAGCCATGCCATGCCCCGGCCCATCACGACCACGTCCAATTGCTTCTGTTTCATGTATTGCTGGTTGACGTCGGTGATTTCCAGTTCGCCGCGCGCAGAGGGCTTCAGCGATTTTGCGATGTCCACGACTTGGCCGTCGTAAAAGTAAAGTCCGGTGACGGCGTAGCGTGACTTCGGAACCTTCGGCTTTTCTTCCAGGCTCAGAGCCTTGCCTTCGGAGTCGAACTCAACCACGCCATAACGTTCGGGATCCTGGACCGGGTACGCGAATACCCTTGCGCCCACTGTCTTCGCGCTCGCTTCCTGAACGCACTTCACCAGATCGTGCCCGTAAAAAATATTGTCCCCGAGAACTAGCGCACAACACGAAGAACCAATAAATTCCTTGCCTACCAGAAACGCCTGCGCAATGCCCTCCGGCCGCGGCTGAACCACGTATTCAAAGTTCAAACCGAAGCGCGATCCGTCGCCAAGAAACTGCTGGAACCGCGGCACGTCCTCCGGCGTGGAAATGAGCAAAATATCCCTTATCCCAGTCAACATCAGAGTGGACAGCGGGTAGTAAATCATGGGCTTGTCATAAATCGGCAGCAGACTCTTGCACACCGCGTGGGTGACAGGATAAAGCCGGGTGCCCGATCCGCCAGCCAGAATGATGCCTTTGTAATGTGAACTGGAATTTTGAGTTGGCATTCGTCGTCGTTGCTGCTTGTTCTACAACGCTGTCATCCCGAACGAAGTGAGGGATCTCTGCAAGCCCGCTATACCTGCGTCGTGGCAGGGAATTTTTACCCACGAATCCCGCACGGCTTCCGGATCACACCGAGTATTGCGTCGCAATCCACTCCCGGTAATGTCCCGTTGTCACTTCTCGAATCCAGGGTTCGTTAGCCAGATACCACTCCACCGTCTTGCGGATCCCAGTCTCAAAGGTTTCGCGAGGTTGCCAGCCCAGCTCCCGCTCGATCTTGCGCGTATCCATCGCGTAGCGCCGGTCATGGCCTGGCCGATCCTGGACGTATGTAATCAACTTGCTGTGTGGCACAACCGGATCTTCGGGCCGCAACTCATCAAGAATCGAGCAAATACTATGCACAATCCGAAGATTCGGCTTCTCGTTTCGTCCACCCACATTGTAAGTCTCGCCGATCTTTCCGCGAGCGAGAACGGTGCGGATCGCATCGCAGTGGTCCGCCACATACAACCAGTCGCGGACATTCTGGCCATCCCCATAAACCGGAATCGACTTGCCATGCATGGCATTGAGAATGGTCAGCGGAATCAGCTTTTCGGGAAACTGATACGGCCCATAATTGTTCGAACAATTCGTCGTGAGAACCGGCATTCCGTAAGTGTGATGGTAAGCGCGAACTAGATGATCCGAAGCCGCCTTGGTCGCCGAGTATGGACTATTGGGCGAGTAAGCAGTCGTTTCCGAAAAGGCCGCGTCGTTGGCACCCAACGATCCGTAAACTTCATCGGTGGAAACATGCAAGAAACGAAATCGCAACTTCTCTTCCTGCCCTAATTCTGTCCAATAAGCTCGCGCTTCCTCCAGCAGGCTGAATGTGCCATTCACATTCGTGCGCACAAAATCATCCGGCCCGTGGATGGAGCGGTCGACGTGACTCTCGGCTGCAAAGTGCACGATTGCCCGCGGACGGCAGCGCCCCAGAAGATCGCCAACCAGTTTTCGATCAGCGATATCTCCATGCACGAACGTGTAGCGCGCATCCGCCGAAATCTTTTCCAGATTCCCAAGATTTCCGGCATAGGTAAGCTTGTCCAGATTGACAACCGGGGTGCCTTCAGCAGCAAGCCATTGCAAGACGAAATTGGAGCCGATGAAACCGGCTCCTCCGGTAATCAGAATGGGGTGGTTGATTTCCAGGTTCGAAAGCCTCTAGCCAACGACCTCTTCCAGCAACTTCTGATCGATATCGAAGTTGGAGTGTACGTTCTGCACGTCATCGTGCTCTTCGAGCGCTTCCATCAGTCGAATCATGGTGCCGGCCGCGGGCCCTTCCAGCTTGATGTAGTTCTGCGGGATCATAGTTACCGAACTGCTTGCGGGTTCGATTCCGGCCTTTTTTACGGCTTCTAGAACGGCTTCGTAGGCGGAGGTCTCGCACAAGACTTCCCAGTTCTCGCCATCGTCGCGCAAATCTTCCGCGCCGGCATCGAGGACTACGGCCATCAGGTCATCCTCTTTAATGGCTGACTTTGGAATCACGATATCGCCCTTCTTATGGAACATATACGATACCGCTCCAGCATCCGCCATATTGCCGCCGTTCTTGCCAAAGACGTGGCGAATCTCGCTGACCGTGCGATTGCGATTGTCGGTATTGATGTCGAGCAGAACCGCGACACCGCCGGGGCCGTAGCCCTCGAGCGAGAACTCTTCGTAGGTCGCGCCTGGCAACTCGCCCGTACCACGCTGAATCGCGCGCTTGATGTTATCCTGCGGCATGTTTTCGGCCTTGGCCGCGAGGATGGCTCCACGCAAGCGCGGGTTGGTGTCTGGATCTCCGCCGCCATTCTTGGCGGCAATCGAAATTTCCTTAATCAGACGGGTAAAAATCTTGCCGCGCTTGGCATCCAGCGCGCCCTTCTTATGCTTGATTGTGGCCCATTTTGAGTGCCCGGACATGGAAATACCTCGTGTTCAATAAACTTTAATTTGAGCTGGTCTTGATTACGACGACCTTGATTCCGCTGATGCCAACTATAAAGGACGCGCCCGTAGAGGAGATCACAGAATTACCCTCGGGATTGCCTCGAACCAAACCGCAGGCGACCTAGAAGTATAGCACGGACCATATCAGAAACTTCGAAAGCCAAACCCGGGGCGTGATTGTTTGCGTGTGCAGGATTATTCAGCTCTAGTGCTGCTTCTCCCATTGATCCAAATCGACACTTCCCCGTCTGGGCTTTCCTGGAGCATAGATGGTGAACAGCGTCTTAATGCATTCGCCTTCACCGCAGATGGTGAAGGAGTGGAAAATCTTGTGCCAGCCGTCTGGAGCTTCTCCGTGGTCGGGCGCCTCGGGATTACTGTTTAGCCACTCGTCCAATTCTATCGCCATGGGCGCGAGGAATTGCCGCTGGTCAACTCGCTCGCGCAAATGGTCACGATAGACGCGACACCGGGCGTCCCTGGGTGGCCTGATCTTAACGGCCGCCATGAACTATCCGATCGCGTCTACGATTTCCTGGGAAATGCGCTTGGATTCTTCAGAGCCGGGCCGGGTCTTTTCGAGGCGAGCGTACAGCTTCCGTAGCGACCCAGTTTTTGAGGTTGGTGGCTTGCGGGCAGGAGGATCCGAAACTGCGCCGCCGCGCCGCCGATTTTGCTTCGCCGTTGCCATGAGGAAATGTTAGCAGAGGGCGCCAGGCTTGGAAAGACCATGCCGTTGCGGGACTCTCCCGAAATCTTGTCAAGCCCCCTAGACCCCTCAATTCCCTCGAAGTTGCTGATTCGACGCACAAAATAAATGTGAAAAGCATGTCATAGTTTCCTTCTGGAGTTGTTATTCTAGAAGTAGAGACAAAGTTTGGCGCAAGCTCTCGAGCTTGCGCCTTTTCTTTTTCCGGCAGCTTTCCTTCAGCGACATCATTCATGCGCAAAGACAGGGGCGTCCGACGCACTCCAGCGTCGGAGGATATCCCTGTCCGGGAAGTGGACCGGCAAAGCGGGCTGGCAGCTCGCCGACACGGCGATCTTGGGGAGGTTGCTTTTTTGCACAAGGCGACGGAGCTGGGGCTCATGGTGGCCCAACCGTACGGCACGATGCATCCTTTTGACTTCATTGTGCAAGGAGGGCAGAACATCTACCGGGTGCAGGTAAAGGCCGTCGCCCATCTGAGAAAGGGCTTGTATGCGGTGAACGTTTGTCGCAGCCAGGGCAGGGGGAAACGACCGTACCTTGCGTCCGAGGTTGACTTCATCGCGGTCTACATTATTTCGGAAAAAACCTGGTTCATTGTGCCGGTGCGCGAGGTGGTGGATCGTCGGATGCTTATGTTTCGTCCGAAGGGGTCGGACCGCCGCGACCTCTACGGCCACTACCGCGAAGCCTGGCATCTGCTGAGCGAGCCCGACGGGCTGGTCTTCGGCTGAAGTTTGTGTAGGAGGAAGACTCTGTGCAGAGGCGAAGCTGCCCGACTCAAGCCAAAGAACGGCTTGAGTGGGCCACCCACTTTGCAAGAAACCCAAACGTGGGCCAGCCGCCGCGTCTACACGATGAGGGGGCAAGCTGGGTGACCACATTCGCATGCGATCTCCACGTCTTCGCTTCCCGCATCCCGACAAATTTCCCCACAATACTTTTGACCCTGTGGAACTTCGCACTTGCACGGGATATGCGCGCACTTGGTTTTCTCTTGATTTGCCATTAAGAATCTCCTCCACTCTTGGATGCATGCCTGATTGCATCCCGGTTTCCAAGTTGGCATGCGCCCGGGTGCAATCTCTGGCTCGCATATTCTAACCTCATTTCCATCGGAGAAAAGGCTCTGGTGTCGACTTCTCTAAACCACGTCGCAGCTGTCGCAAGTCTTCACTCAGCGAATCGTCTGCACGGCAGGAGAGGCGACTGGCAAAAGCCAGGCGCTCATGTTTCACCCCAAGGAACAGCACCGCAGCCCACATCTACGCCCACTACCGCGAAGCCTGGCACCTGCTGCGCGAGCCCGACGGCCTCACCTTCGGCTGAGCTCTGTGTAGGGCGGACACTCCTGTCGGCGCCGTTGAAGTTGAGGTTGAATTTCCCTTGTCCGAGACAAGTTGTCGGGATCGCCGCGCACCCGAAGTGCAGCCCACTCCACCAAAATCTGTCATCCCGAGCGTAGTAGAGGGGCTTGCGCTTCCCCGCCACTGTCATCTGAACGACAAGAGCTGGGATGGCATCGTCGTCCCGCCTTTGCAAGAAAACGCAAAGGTGGGCCAGCCACCTCCCGAGTTTTATTTGACGAAATGCATGATCCAGGCCCGAGACTCCCAAGCTGCCGCTGCCAAGACGGCAACAATGAAGCGGAGAATCCAATAGAACCACCTATGAGCGTCCATGCGTTGCGTATACCAGTGGCGGACTGAGGTGGTCTGTGTTTGAAAGTTTCCTCCAACGTTAACGGTATTTCCAGAGCCTGAGATAAGGACGCCGCCAGTAGGGGCAGAGGGGATCGGCGGGCCGCTAGAGCTCGACATTCTGCTCACCTCGAATGACGAAACGACCGTCGCCCACGCTTGGCGACCTTTGGATCGACCACGCTATGTTGGTGGCTCGGGCCTGCACAAATGACAAGTACGCCTCTGCGTCTTGCTTGTTAAAGGTAGAAGCATCTTCCGCACGATAGACCAGTAAAAGCACTTGTGTAGTCTTGCCCGTTTGCAAATCGAACAAGACGTTAGCGCCAATCCAGAATACATTTACTTTCTGTCCTGCATTGTGCGCCGGATTTTACGCCGCAGGTAAGCTCTGGTCAATTCAATCATTTCTGCTAAAGCTTCTGCCCTTTCGCCAGCTGGCCCGCGAGAAGAAACGTCTTGGGATATTTGCCTTCGCCGCAGAGCTTGAACGAGCCAAAGTCCTTGTACCACGCGCCGTCGGGGACGTCCGGCTTGGATTCCATCCAAAGCCGCAACTGGTTGAGGTCCTCGAGACCGATGCTGCGGTCATGCATGCGCTCGACCAGGTGATCGCGAATGCGGGCGGGGAACCCAGACCAGGTCTCGATCTTCATTCGGTCAACGCAGTCATTATTCACCAAAGACGAAGCGTCCCAACTGATCGCCCAACTGCTTGACCTGCTCTGGGTCGTTGGCGGCGCGGAAGCGTTCTGCCAACTGGAAGAACGCTTTCTCTTTCTGCTGCTGGGCTTCGATTCCCTGCTCGATGAGTTCTACCAGCACGCGATTGTCGCTCAGATCGCGCTGCCTGGCCAGGGACTCGACCTGTCTGGCGACCTTGGCCGGCAAGGTTACGCTTCGCCGGACGTGTTTTGCGCGGGCTGATTTTGCAGCATGTCGTTTTGCCATTGGCATGATTGCACCAGTATACACCGTTATGGTGCATCACTGGGAACTCGCTCCTTGCGGCGTTTTCGCGAAGCAGTAGTTCATCGTAGCCCCGCAAGCAAGGTCCCTCGACTACGCGTTGCGATTGAAGAGGCCAATCGCAATGCTCCGCTCGGGATGACAGATTTTGGCGAGGTTTCGCTAGGCAGGCTTGGTTCGTAGCTTCGCGGCTTTTTCGAGTTCTTTCAGAGCGGCCATGGTGCGTGCCGTGTAGTCGATACGCTTCGCCGACTTTGGGCGTCGATGGCGTTTGGTGGCGGTATCATGTTTTGACATTGTGTCCTCGTGTTTGCTTACAGTACCACGTTTGGGTGGACCACCGGGGCCGAACACCTTCATAGAATCCTGACCTGATCATTCGTCGGAAGCCCCATGAAGCAGATCCCTTCACGCCGCTTTGCGATTGAAAAAACCGATCACGATGCTCCGCTCGGGACGGCCGTGGTGGGAAAACGCAAGGTCCCTCTTGAGTTCACGAATCAAGTGCAACACCGTACAAAGGTGTTGCGATGGAAAAAAGGAGTTATGAACAGTTGAGCCTTAGGGAGCGGATTGA
>Ga0209010_1000043_pt1 | contig 61773 bp, 60 predicted proteins | sample BlaSpr_A8_OM1_O3_FD_187985 | JGI IMG/M metagenome (GOLD analysis project Ga0209010, IMG submission 187985) | Forest soil microbial communities from Thunder Bay, Ontario, Canada - Black Spruce, Ontario site 2_A8_OM1_O3 (SPAdes) (version 2) | ecosystem: Environmental > Terrestrial > Soil > Boreal...
CGGAGTGGTGCGCCCGCCGCCCATGTCGAAAGTGATGGCGTAGGGGCCTCCGGCAGTTTCCGGCACGTGCCAGGTTCCATCGGCTTTCAGATATTCGTGCGCCGCTGCCGTGCCTGCGCCGGGCGCGGGCACGAGGCCGTGTTTTCCCCCGGTACCGGTATCGCCCAGCATGTCGGGCACGAGGATGTCGGTGGATGTGTTGGTGGGATCGTCGGTGGCCGTGATGGGATCGAGGAAGTTGAGAATCGGCTCAGGCGGCTTCGCCGTCCCGGCCTGTTCCACCTCCTGGTAGTTCGTCGTGGCCACATCCGCGACGGTCGTGCCAGCGTCCTGTTGCGGGCTTACCGGATTCGTAAGCAAGGTGGCCGGAGGCTGGGCATGACGCCGCGCCACGGTGAGCACGTTGATGCGGCACAGGGAATTGTTGTCGTCGATGTAAGGCCCGCCGGGCGGAAGCCGCCAGTCGACGAGTCCGACGGCGCCCGTCGTCTGATCGACGACCGCATAAAACAGCGCGACTCGAAGATGCGTCCCCGTCTGGTTGGTGGTGTCGCTCCACTCGTAGAGGTAGTAGAGTTCGGAGCGTGAGTAAGCGTAGCCATCGATCGGCGAAGTGGGCAGCGCAATGGTGGATCCATCGCCATACGCGGTGGGGCCGAAGAATTCCACGGCCAACATGGCTTCCTGGGTGTTGGCGATCATCTGCTGGATCAGCGTGTAGGGCAACGGCTGACCCGGCATGAAATCGTCGAAGCTGATTTCCGCGAAGTTATTGGCGGTGGGCGTGATCGAGCCCGGCGTGCCGCTGCGCTGGCAGAAGGCAAACACGGCAATGCGGCCGTCGTTGAACGAGATCAGGCTGCCGCTGTCATCGATGTAATAAATCAAGGTCGAAACCACGCCGCTCGAATTCACGGAAGCGTGAATGGGGCCGAGCTGGCCATCGGTGAGCGCTGGCTGCGCCATGGGACTCGCGCCCGGCGCGGTCCAGCGCCAGGAGAACTGGAACTTGCACTCGGCGGCGGAATAGTGATAGCCGTCGGCCGGCGAAACCGGAAGGGTCACGGTTTGTCCGTTGGTGTACTCGCCCAGGTAAAAGACTTCGTGATCGACGACGGAAAACTTGGCATCGTCGTTGAGGGCTTGCGCCAGCAACTGGGTGAGCGGCTTATCTTGCGCGACGGTCGAGCCGGTGATGGCGGAATAGCTGGGCGAGCTGGCCATCACCAAAGTGGATTTCTGCCGCTGGGCGATGGTGTACACGATCAGCTGGCCGTCGTTGGTGAGCACCCCCTGATAATCGGCGCCGGAGCGCCGGTACCACATGTCGATGTAGACGTCGCCGGTGGATTGATCGACATAGCAGGCGAAGTACCACTGCGAATCTTTGCCCGTAATCCAGCCGGTCGACTGATCATAGGTGGCGCGAATTCCCCACATGTACGTGAGTTCGCTTTGCTGATAGGCGTAGCCATCGATGGGCGAGACGGGAAGCGGAACCGTGTCGCCGTTGACCTGCTGGGTGATGAAAATTTCCGGACGCGTCAGGCCGAAGACGGCGTTGTCGTAGATTTTGAGCAGATCGAGTCCGAACGAAGGCGAGCCCGTGGCCAGCGCGGAGTCAGACAGGTCCGAATAACCAGGTGGAATTTCTAGGCTGAGGCCCATGAGGAAAAGAAAAGAAGCTGTCTACCGCCGAGAACGCCGAGATCGCAGAGTTAAGAAATCAAGAAATTTCTCGGCGATCTTGGCGTTCTCGGCGGTTCACGAATATGACTTCAGCACAGCGTGTTCGCGGGGGCGCCAGTGGAATACTCATCGTTGGTCCCGCAGAGGAACATATATTTCGCCTTGTCGCCGCTCGAGGCAGCCGGGTAATCGGCTTCGCCGTTGGGCGCGATCTGGTACTGCTTGAATGCGGTGAGGTCGATGGCCAGCAGATTCAGCTCGATGAGGCCGGTCATAAACTGCCAGGTGCGATCGAGCACTTCAAAAGTCAGATCGGTGACGCCCAGGGTTCCGCCGGCGCGATTCGGAACCTGCGCGATGGTTAACTGGATAATGTCGCCCGGCTCCAGCAAACATTCGCTCCAGAGAAACGGCACGCCGGTCAGCAGAAGATTCTTCGAACCATAACGCAGAAAAATCAGCCGCGAGATGATCTCTGCCCACAGGAAGCCTTGAAAGCCGGAGCGCATCCCCTTGGATTCGATGATCTGTGAAGCGACCAGACCGTGAGATCGGCGAGCTGGGGCAGCAGACCTTTGATTTTCTCGGGAGTCGGCGGTACGGGCGCCGTGTGCTTCTCGAAGGCCTTCGGATGAGCCGTCTCGACTTCGCGCACTTTGATCAAAATCCGTTCGCGTGAAATGGCGCGGCCGAGCGCAAAGAAATTCCCTGGCTCCAGCAGTTGAATCTGGCTATGGAACTCGCGTTCCTCTTTGCCGGGAACGATGCCCAGCAGCCGGACGGCGGTCTTGATGTTCACTTCCTCGAACGTAGGACCGATCAGCCGGTTCTGCAGCTGGCTGGTGACGTTTTTGTCGAGCATGGCGAGGCGCTGCGTGATCCCAGCCAGACAAATGCCGCGCTTGCGGCCGCGCGTGGCAATGTCGATCGAGGCTTGCTTTGCTTCCGACTCGCCTTGCCCCTTCTCGGGGGCGAAGATGTGAAATTCATCGACGCCCAGCAACAGCGGAACGCGCAAGTCTTTGGGCGCCTCGATCAGCGCGTTGAAAAAATCCCGAACCCAGAGATGGCGCTGGTCGGCTCTCATTTCGTACAGATCGCAGACCGCGGAGACGCGCAGTTTCAACAGGCGATGCGCCAGCATGCCGGCGGAGCGCAGATCGACGGGAGTATCGCCGCCCTTGCCGGCGAGCACGAACGGATATTTCTCGCGCAGGGAAGCGAATTCCCCTTCGGGGTCGATGATGATGACCTGAAGTTTTCCGAAGGCCTGCTCGAACAACACACGGGCCAACCAAGATTTTCCTCCACCAGAATCCGCCGTGATGAGCAGACGAGTCGCCAGCAGCAGGTCGGTATCGAAGCCGATACTTTTGCCGTGCGCCGTGCCGATGATGATTTTGCTCATGGCCCTCCACTTTTTCCGGGGCAGGCTTGTTGCCCAGAGTGTCTTTCGCAAGAAAAATCACTCCACCCAGTTAGAAGGGGCTAACTGCCCGCCCCCGGAACTCAAACTTTGTTCACACGCTCTAAACCGTGATGGTGCGCCCACACTTGCGACACACGAGCTTTACCGTCTTTTCAGGATTGGTATCGCCGGTGGCACTGATTGGGAAGAAATCGTGCTCTGTTGGTTTGCATTGTTCAGTTTCCGTCGGCATAGCGGTTTTCTCCTTTCCACCGAAGCTCTGCTCCAGTTGCATTTACGTGCTCTCCGAAAACAAACTTTTCTGCCGCGCTCGGTGTGCCCCTTGCAGCGGGTACTCGCGAAACCACGAGAGGCACGCCTGGTACGCCTCTTCAAAACCGGAGCCGAATCGTTTCCACAAACAACTCTTCAGCGCGCCCGGCAACTGCTGATAGCAATCGAGACAGAACGCATTCCGTTTGCGCTTCACGCCGCCACAGCCCGCGCAGTAGGTCGAGACAAAGGCGTCGAAGATGGCGGAAGATTCCATCAGCTCACTTTCTTCGGCATCAACGCAGGCCTCGCGGGGATGTCCGCGTCCGCTTCGGGCAGCGCGATGAAGTTGCTTGCAGGGCGGCCACCAATTAGGTCGTAAAGTTTTACTTCGACCTTTGCAGTGTCGATGAGCCGATCCGCGACTTCGCAGATCGCTTGTGCCCGCCTGATTTCCATCGGCGCTTCGTCATCCTGCAAGGCTTCTATCGTCGCAAACAGGTGATTGCGCAGATCGTCCATCGTGTTCTTCGCCATCGCTTTCCATCCTCCGAATTCGGCGCTTCAGTGCGCCTTTTAACTGAATCACCGCTTTGAGCGAAGCGGGCAAAGTGTGAATCGTGGTTCTCGCCACGTGGTCTGATCCGCTGACGAGTTCAAGATTCGAGAGAGCACAGTTGCCGTGATCGCCGTCTCTCCACCAGAGCCGCGCTTTTTTCCAATCGGGCAGTGGACCATTCGCCTGCTCCCAGATCAGCTTGTGGACATACTCCCAGCGATCATTCGGCGGAGCGTGCCTCGCGCCCGTCTTGAGCATCAGATAACCGTCGACCCAACGAAAGGACCAGAGCGGCATCGTATTGATCGACACTTGGCCCTTTTTGAATTGTGTCTCACGCATCCGTCCGCGTCCGACAGAATAACCAGGTCGACGAAGCCCCTTGTTGGCTGGGACAATTCCTTTTTTAAAACGTGTCGCCGCCCCCGACTGCACCGCCTGAGTTCCACACTCAGCCAACATCTCGGCCATAAAAGCAGAACTTTTGCGCACACCTAAAATCCGCGCACGAGTCGAGGTCGACGAATAGGAGTGATCCGTACGAGATGCAATCTCTCGCGTCCGAAGGTGAGGGTAGTAAGCACGCACCATCCAGTCATCCGAGAACGACCAATATTTACGCGCTTTCACTACGCCTCCGAATTCACCCGGCTGAAGCGCACCAGGCGTCAGTTATTGGCGTGCCGATTTGCTAGCTTCCGATACAAAGCCTCGCACAGCCGTTTGAGTTCATCGAGACACTCTTGGCACGCGTAGAAGTCGAATCCCCTTTGGGGTAAGCCCGTCCGGGTGCAATCTTTGAAACAGCACTTTTGAATCGCCGCACTCACTGCGCCTCCCCATTCACCCGGCTGAAGCGCACCAGGCGTTCCTCCCCACAGCCGAGACAGCATCCCAGCAGTCCCGCTTCGCACTGCCAGGCCGCGACGAAGATTTGTTCCGCGTCGCAGATCTCACAGAAGCGCATGAACTCGACCGGAGTTGCGAGGGCGACGATCACGGAATCGCCGCGCTGCCCCCTCAAGCTGACGGAACACGGAGGAGCGGAGTTGTCCGTCAGCAAGTTCATGCAATCGCTGCTTTCGCCGCGACCATGCGCAGCAGCAGCGGTGCGAAAATCAGCCCGGTGTCACACCCGACTTTCAAGAGACAGTGGACAAAAAGCAGGACATCGCCGTTCATTGGCGCACCGCCACGGTTCTCGAAAGCTCGGGCAGCACTTCAAACAGCCGCGCCGATTTTGGTTGACGCTTCGGGAGAGCCTGCACTTCGTCGATGACTTCCTCGATCAGTGCATACTCGGTTTCGTGCTGCCAGCGGCGATGCTGCTCCATGCGGGCTTCCACAAACTCCGAGTTGAATTTAATCGCCATGTGCGACCGCCTTTCGCGGGTTTTGGTTGATAGGGACGTAGGCCACCTTGCCGAGAATTCTTACGGCGAGCGCGCGCGGCGTGGGATAGTTCGGCAGAAGCGAATACTCCACTTCCTGCCCGGCGCTGACCTTGCCGCCTTCGAGCACATCTTCGTAAAAAAAAACATGCTGGTCACGGTCTCGGACCGAAACCCCATTCGGGATGATGATTCCATAGCGCTTCCTCACATCGAAAAATTTGACGTTGCCGGTCATCCGGCTTCCTGCCCGCCTTCGCGCAGCCGCAGCAGGAATTCGCTATAAGCCAGCTTGCTGCGCCAGCGAGCGTCCTCAAACCAAAAACGGTTAACGTTGTTCTCCCGGTAGGCTTCAAACCGCTCCCATTGCGAGGGACAGGCGTATTGCGGAAGATGCGAACGTTCGAGCGCCGCCGCGAGGATCACATTGGCTGCTTCAGTGAGTGAGACGCGGCTGTACCCGGATTCGCTTTCGATGGCCAAGCGGACGGTCTGGATGTTCGGCCAGGTGGACACCAAGCCGGCTTTCCGGGTCAGCACCGAGGCTAGTTTGATGGCGAGGCTGCGGGATTCGCGGTCGCCAATTTTTCCACTGGCCGAGACGCACGAATTGCGGTATGCTGCGCGTGTTGATGGCATCTGACAGTGGTCCTCAACAAAAATCTGTACCCGGCGGTGCGAATTCCAGTTCGCGCCGCTTACTTTTTAGGCTCGCTTCCTTTCGACGTTGGCGACGCGGACCGATCCCGAGGGCTTCTTTCGCACGTCCAAGACTTCGCCTCGGTCGCACTCCTGGCAACGCCGACGCTGCGCGATCAGGGGATCGACTCCGGGAAAAATTTCAAGGGTGTGTCCACACTCTAGAGTTTCGGTCACGTGCACGAGCAGGTAGTCGGGAACGTGGGCATAGGGCATGAACGGCACCGGCTTGCGGTGTACGACTTTCCTCAAGACAGCTTTGGCTGGCATCCAGTTGGCCTCGGGGGAAGCGCCTGGGACTCCCACAGCAAAGCGCGGATTATAAGCGTGCAGCGGAGCGGGACTCAGAAGTGCGAGCGCACAGCAAATCAGGACGGCGGCGGCGACCGAAAGCGGCAACGAGCGCTGACGGCTGGAAGTTAACATAATACCTATTATCGGACATTGCATATTTGGCGTTGGCGATGTTTCGACAATAATCCCTGTTGAGGTGGAAACTCCTCGATATTAGGAGACGCGAGAAGCTGAGCTAGGGCGTGAATTCAAACACCGAACCGAATGTATAGCCACCGTCGCCCGCAGTAGTCCCATAAAGATTTCCGGTTGTATCGAGGATCATGCCAACGTGGGGATCTGCTCCGGGATGATCGAGGAATGCGTGCACGACGGTCTCCTCCCATCCGCCGTCCTTTCTCGGTGTCAGCTTGAAAACTACGCCATAGCCGCCGTCGCCGCCCCCGTTCGCCGTACCATAGAGATTCCCGGCGCGGTCAAAGATTAAGCCCCCAGGATAGCTTCCATCGGGGCAGCGGGTGAGCGAACAGAACCTGTACAGCACCCTCTCTGTCCAAGTTCCGTCGGAGTTGGGTGTTAGCTCAAAGGCGATGCCAAAGCCCTCACCGCCAATGAGGACGGGAGTTGTGCCGTAGAGATTACCGGCTGAGTCGAAGATCAGGCCAGCCACTGGCGACTCTCCTTCGTTTTGGAAGGCGTAGAGTACACTCTCGGTCCAGGTTCCGTCCGAGTGGGGCTTCATCTTGAAAACCGTGCCCCCGCCGTAAGTACCGCCGTAAGAGGTCGTGCCGTAAAGGTTCCCAGCTTCGTCGGGGATCAGGCCGCTTCTGGGGTAGGCTCCGTCGTTTCCACTGGCGAAATAGTGGATCACAGTTTCTGTCCAGGAGCCGTCCGAGTTCGGCGTCAGCTTGAAGACCACACCAAAGTCGTTATTACCCCCATTCGACGCCGTGCCATAGAGATTACCGGATGAGTCGAAGATCGGCCTATCCGTCGGCGCAGCTCCGTCACTGTCTCCGCCTGTGAAAGAATGCAGGACCTTTTCTTTCCACTTGCCGTCCGCGTTCTGGGTCAGCTCGAAAACCACACCGCAGTCACAATGGTGAGCGCCCCCCTGCGTGGTCGTGCCGTAGAGATTACCCGCCCGGTCGAAGACTAGGCCAGCCTGGGGATTACCTCCGTCCTCTCGGCCCGTGAAGCTGTGGAGCACTTTCTCGGTCCACCTTCCGTCCGAGTTCGGCGTGAGCCTGAAGACCACCCCATATTGATACGCGCCACCGCCCCAAGCTGTGCCGTACAGATTTCCTGCCTGGTCGAAGATCAACCCGGCAACGGGAGAAGCTCCGTCCTTGCCATTCGTGAACCTGTAGAGCGACCTGTACTTGGCTTGTCCCCACATGGCGGGCACCAACACCAGAGTCGTTACAATAGCCAGCACAGCTGTCCTCGGCGTTCCCAAGCCTCTATTCAACGCCATAGATTCCTCCTCGTCCGCGACACCGCCAGAGGCGATTCACTGGCTGAGTAAGCCTTGTCGAGCGAAACATTATACGCCCCAACCATCGCCTAGCAGAGCTAACGGCGTAACCAGGCCACCACACTTTCTTGAGAAATGGGCTCGACCTTCCCGGACGGGAGCGCCCGGCCCTAGGTGAACATGGCCCTAAGCGGTTACACGCCTGGATTCCGCCGCCAGCACGATTTTGGCGTGGAACAATGTGCCTGCTACCCGGGTTGCGATGGCGATCAGTTCCCTTTGCCCGGCGAAGACTTTTACCATCCTCGCTTGGGAGAGTTCGGGCAGATTCACGGGGCGGCCGGTACGGATGCGAGCGGCTGTTTCTTCGTTCGCGGTCACGCATGGAAATTGCGGGAGAAGTTTCCGGGGATGAATGAACATGTCTTCCGTCTCGCTCGTTTTCACAGCTGCCGCTAGTTCTTCTAGTGTACGGGCGTCTGCCAGTTCGAACTCGCCGACGGCCGTCCGGCGTAACGATGCCAGATGGGCGCCGCAGCCTATTAGTTGACCCATGTCGTGGGCTATGGAGCGCATGTAGGTTCCGGAGGCAACGCGGGCCCGGAAACTGGCCACCAATCCTGCCGAGCTTTGCTCGGCCGCCCGGACGGGGGCGTCCGGGCCTAGGTGAGGATCGACTCGTATAATCTCGAACTCTTTGATCTCTACCTGCACTGGTTTTAACGTGACTGCCGCGTGCTTGCGGGCGAGTTTGTAGGCTGGCACGCCTTGGATTTTCTTGGCTGAGAATGGCGGTGGTGTTTGTTCGATCATGCCTTGGAATCGGCTGGCAAGTTGGCGTAGTTGATCCAACGACACGGCGAGGGCCTGCACCGAAGTGGTCGGTTCACCTTCGGCATCATAGGTGTCGGTGGCAAATCCGAAGCGGATTGTGCCTTCGTAGGTTTTCTCGGATGAGGTATAGAACTGTGCCAGGCGGGTCAGATTGCCAACCACCAGCGGCAGCACCCCGGTGGCCAGCGGATCGAGCGTGCCGAGATGTCCCACCGACCGCTCTTGCAGGATGCGGCGTACGCGGTTGACCACATCGTGCGAGGTCAGTCCGGCGGGCTTATCGATAATGAGGACTTCATTCATACAAGACAGTTCGTGCGCTTCCGGCTAATGTGCTCACCGAGTCTATAATAGCGTTTGCGTGATAATGACAGTCTCTCAGCGTTTCCTCGCGGTTGCCACATGTGCCCTTCTGCCATTGCTGGTCGTGCCGGCGGGCGCGGCGGCATCGCCATCCGGCGGCAGCATCGGCGCCTTGGTCGTGGGCAAGAACAGCCACGTCGTGATTATGGAGTATGAGGCCTGGTTTGGTCCGAAGGCGGTGACGTTTCAGACCAGCGTGGCCATGCCACGTTTGCAGTCTAAGGATATGAAGCCGGTGGGTGGCGGGTATGACAGCGCGGACCCGGCCGTGATTAAACAGCACGTTGCCTGGATGGAATATATGGGCGTCGACGCGGCCACCAGCGAAGTCACCAATAGCGTGAGCTGCATCTTCGACAGCGAGTGGTTCGTCAAGAAATATGTGAAGAACTGCACTCCGTCGTTCCGTCTTGCGAACCAAATCATCCGCGACAATACTGGCAATCTTTACCCCGCGTGGACAAGGCTGGGAACCCGATTGGGCTTGATCCCTTTGCTCGGTGGCATCGACGAGAATGTCCTGTTCAAGGATATCGATGGCAAGACTGCTTTCGAAAAAGAAGCGGAATATTTTGGGGCGCTGCTGCAGAAATATCCCGAGCGCGCGGTGATTTATGAAGGCAAGCCGCTCATGGTGATCTTTCTCGGGGCGGCACAAGATCCAAACCCCGCCGATCATCCGTTATGGTTTAAGCTCAGGCGATTTCTGCGGAAACATCCGGAGCTGAGTTCGAAATACACGTTCAAAATGATGGCGGGATATCTCGACAGTCAACCAGGACTGTGGGCTACGCAAGGCAAGCCCGACGGCCCGATAAGAATCAATCCTGAATATGGGTTCTGGAGTTGGGTCGACCGGCTCAATATTTCTTGTACATTTCAGTTCTGTCCTTACTATCCTTCGTACAATGAGGTTGGCTCCAGAGCGGAGAATTTCACGGCCTCAATCGCTACCGCCGGGCAAGACGGATGGGGATGTCCCGGCGGTCCGAACACGCCGCCTTATTGCCCCGACGACGCTCTGCGCTTCGGAGACAACAAAACCTACGTTACATTCGATTCCTTCATGGAATACGCTCGCGAGCTTCAGCCGATCTTTCTGTGGGTTCATCAGTTCAACGAGTTCACATTGCCTGACGAGGGATTCGACGCCAACACGAACGACGACATTGAACCCGCGGATTTGTGGGGCAGCGGAGATCTGGAGATCGTCAAGCATCAGATCTGGGTATATCGCCACGCGACCGGCGCTGCCCGCGATTAAAGCCCTGTGGGTGACGAACTGGCCGATTACCTGATTTCCTAATCTCGCATGATTCCTATTCGCGATGACACGCCCCGGTTCAGCACTCCGTTCGTTACATACTTCATTATCGCTCTGAACACGGTGGTCTTCCTGTTCGAATTGTCGGTGGGCGGACAGAGTCACCGGGCCTTGAGCAGCCTGATCTACCACTTCGGCGTCGTGCCTCTTCATTTCGAACGCGCGTTAACGGGCGGTTCGGCCGCTTCGTTCCCCGGATCGTTTCTTCCGCTTCTGACCTCGATGTTTTTGCATGCCTCGTGGCTGCACCTTATCGGCAACATGTGGTTCTTTTGGATTTTTGGTGACAATATCGAGGATTATCTCGGGCACTTTACGTATCTGCTCTTTTATCTGGTCAGCGGCTTCGCGGCGGCGATCGCCCACATCCTCCTGAATGCGGGGTCGAACGTGCCGAGCGTGGGGGCGAGTGGGGCGATAGCTGGCGTGATGGGCGCGTACTTCGTACTTTATCCGCGCGCCCACGTGATGATGTGGTTCCCGCCGATCTTCTTCTTCCACCTGCCCGCGTGGCTGGTGCTGGGGTACTGGTTCTTCATGGAATTTCTGAGTGGTGCGGCGACCTCGATTGCAGAGACCAGTCAGAGCGGCGGGATTGCGTTCTGGGCTCACGTGGGCGGATTCATGGCGGGAATCGTGCTCATCAAGCTGTTACCGGAGCGGCCGCAACGGTACCGGTATGCGGCCTGGTAGATGCGAAGTGGTGTCGTAGACAGCTGTCTGGATAACTGAGATCCTGTTGAGCCTCGCGGGCGCCCCTGCCTACATTTGCATGCCGCTATAATGTTGTTGTGAGTTCCCCGTCAGTTCAGCAGGTTGCGTCCGCAGAGTTCCCTACCCGGTGGGGTAAGTTCCGCATCTTTGGCTTTCAAGGCGAGTTTGGCGGAGGCGCGAATTTGCCGAAAGATGGATCGCGCAAGGAAGAAGCCGTTGCCTTGGTGATGGGCGATGTACGATCAGCGCCGCCGTTGGTTCGCATCCACTCACAATGCCTGACGGGAGACGTTTTCGGTTCACTGCGCTGCGACTGTCGTCAGCAACTGGAGATGGCGCTGGCCATGATTGCCGAGCAAGGCGCAGGAGTGCTCATCTACGAACAGCAGGAGGGGCGCGGCATTGGCTTGATGGCCAAGTTGCAGGCGTATGAATTGCAGGATTCTGGCTTGGATACGGTCGAGGCCAACGAACGCCTGGGATTTGAAGCAGATCTTCGCGCGTTCGCTATGCCGGCAGGAATCCTTAAGGCGCTCGGGGTGTCTAAAGTGCGGTTGCTGTCGAATAATCCCGACAAAGTTGCGGCGCTGGAACGCGGCGGGATTGAAGTGGTGGAACGGGTACCTTGCGAGGTAACGCCCAGTAGCCACGCGGAAGAGTACCTGAAGACCAAGAAAGAAAAGATGGGGCACCTATTTCGTTCTCTCGACTAGTTGCGTGCGGCCGCTAGCACGGCACGCTTGGTAAAAACGCGGATCATCTCGCGGCGATATTCTGGAGTGAGAGCTGACGTCGTCAGCGGCTTCGCAGTTTTCGCGGCCAGGTTCCCCACCGCTTCAGCCAGTGCTTCATCCACGATCTTTCCCTCGAGCAATTCGCTCGCGCCCTTAATCAGAAGAGGCGCGGGATTGACAGCCGTGATTGCCAAACGCGCATCGGCGACGTGGTCGTTCGCGCGCTTCATCACGACGGCCACTCCGGCCAGCGGATAATCGATCGATCCTCGAACTCGAAGCTTGCGGTATACGCCGCGATAGTCGGCTGACGATTCGGGCAGAAACACCCGCGTTACCAATTCATTGGGCTGCAGTTTGCGATAAGCGACGCCGTCGCCGGTGTAGAAGTCGCGCAGCGCGATCCGGCGCAGCCCGGAGGCGCTGGCAATTTCAATCTCCGCATCCAAACACAACAATGCCGGAGGCGTGTCTCCGGAGAACGCGGCCCAGCAACGGGTTCCACCGGGAGCCACGTGGCAAAGGTCTCCATCTTTCTTGATGCAGAAGCCACAGCCTTTTCGCCAGGTGAGCGATTGGTTGTACCAGAGGCAGCGCGTGTCGAGACAGATGTTGCCGCCGATCGTGCCCATGTTGCGTAAAAGCGGCGAAGCGACAGTCGAAGCGGCCTCGGTAAGAACCGGATAGCGGCGGCGCAACAGATCGGAGTTCTCGATAGTGGTGAGCGACGTGAGGGCTCCGATCTCGACGCCACTTCCCTGCTGGCGAATGCCTTTTAGTTCCGCGATGCGGCGGATGTCGAGCACGTGTTGAGGCTCGAACAACTTTTGCCGCATGGACGGAATGAGGTCGGTGCCTCCGGCGACGATACGAATTTGTTCGTGTTTCGCCAAGAACGACAGGGCTTCTTCGAGCGTCCGCGGCCGCAGCAGCTTGAATGGCGGAAGGCTCAATCGTCACCTCCCGCTGAAGCGGGTGCCTCGCGGCACGAAGGATCCAGCGGATGCCGCTTCGGTCCCTTGCCGCGATACCAGAGCGAGCCCCCGTGCTCGCGAAATGTTTTTGGTGAAGTGGGATCGACGCCTTCGGTGAGATTGATGTACTTCGCGTGTTTCTTCGCGCGCAGCGCGGAGAGCACGCGTTCCGGAGTGAAAGGAGACTCGTGCAGGCGAACTCCGACCGCATCGTAGATCGCGTTTGCAATCGCTGGGATTGTTGCTGCCAGTGAACCCTCGCTGCATTCTTTCGCTCCGAACGGGCCTTCGGGATCGATGCTTTCTACGATGATCGGTTCGATCGCGGGCGATTCAGCGGACGAAGGGCTGCGATACTCGAGCAGGCCGGGATTCATCAGCATGCCATCTTTCCAGATCATTTCTTCGGTGAGCGCCTGGCCCATGCCCATCCAGACGGAGCCGATGATCTGGCCTTCAACTGAAACTGGATTCAGGGCGCGACCGCAGTCATGCGCAGCCCAGACTTTGTGGACAGTAACTTCGCCGGTGTCTTCGTCGACACTCACTTCGGCGACCTGGGCCGAATACGAGTAGGCGGGCGACGGCCCGACTCCACCACCTTTATGTTTTCCGCCGCGCGCTTCGACAGGCGGCGCGTAGGAACCGGTCCCAGTGAGGGCGCCGTGGAAATCGATGGCGGCGACCACGGCTTCTTCGAAGGTCGTCCAATCTTTCGGGCCTTCGTCTTTGCGCTTTTGCTGCAGGGAGCCGCGTAGGATTTGTCCTTCGACGCGGCCACTGACCGAGGCACCAGACTGCGTGACGTCATCATCTGCGGCTTTGGGAACTGTCGGCTGAGGGCTTCCCTGCCTATACACGACGTCGTTTTGAAAGATCAGGTCTTCGGGCGCGCAATTCATTTTGCGAGCGGCCGCCAGGGCAATCTGCTTCTTTACTTCTGCCGAGGCGCGCAATGTCGCGTTGCCCGCCATGAAAGTCACGCGGCTGGAGTAGGAGCCAATGTCGATGGGAGTGAGGTCGGTGTCGGCGGCGATGACCCTGACCCTCCCCAGAGAGCAGCCCAGCACTTCGGCGGCGATTTGCGCGGTCATGGTGTCTGAACCTTGTCCGATTTCCGAAGCTCCGGTGTACACAACCACTCCGCCATCGCGATCGATCTTGATGTTCACCGTGGAGTGGGGCATGTCAGAGCGGATGATCGAATTTGCGGCTCCGCTTACGTAGTGGCTGCAGGCAATGCCCAGGCCGCGGCCTTTGGGCAGTGTGCCTTTCCGTTGCTTCCATCCTGAGCGCTCGACAGTTTTCTCAATGCACTCCGGCAAGCCGTAGCTCTGCACGCGGAGACCGTTTACCGTGATGCACGGCGGCTGCAGCAGATTACGTTGGCGAATCTCGGCGGCATCGATTCCTACCTTGGCTGCTAGTTCGTCGAGTTGCGATTCGAATGCGAACCTTACATTCACAGTGCCGTGGCCGCGCATCGCTCCGCAGACAGGCTTGTTGGTGAGGACGCGATAGCCGTCATATTGAATGTTGGGGATGTCGTAAAGCGCGCCCAGAAGTGCGCCGGAATAGAGAATAGTTACGACGCCATAGGAACAATAGGCGCCGCCATCCTGGACTACCCGTGCCTTGACGGCCGTGATGCGGCCGTCGTTTCTGATTCCGGTCTTCAGATCGATTATCGTGCGTGGGCGTCCGCGATGTGCCCAGAAAACTTCTTCGCGGGTGTAGGTGATCTTTACCGGAGCCAGTGCTTTTCGTGCTGCGATCGCGGCGATGATTTCGAGTGGGATAACTTCGCTCTTCCCGCCGAAGCCTCCGCCGACCAACGGCTTGATAACGCGAATTTGCGCCATCGGCATTTCGAGCACCAGCGAGAGCTTGTGTTGCAGATAGTACGGAACCTGGGTTGACGACTGAACGGTTAAGCGTCCACGGTTGCCGGTATGGGGATCGATTTCGAACGCGGCCAGCGTGGAGTGCGGTTCCATCGCCGCATGAGTGACTTCGTTGGCGATGAAGCGTGCCTCGGCTATCTGGTCGGCTTCGGCAAAACCTTTTTCGGGATCGCCGAAGACGTGGTGATAATCTTTTTCGAGGTTGTGCAGCTTGTTGTCGTGAATGAGGTCGGTCTCGGCTTTCATCGATTCTTCGGGATCGAAGTAGGCGGGTAAGAGCTCGTATTCGACATCAATCAAGTCCAGCGCTTGATCAGCCGTAGCTTCGTCGACCGCAGCGACACAGGCAACGTTGTCACCGACGTAGCGGACTTTATCCAGGGCAAGCGCGTACTCGTCATGACCGACGGGAAGAATGCCATAAGGATTGGGTGCATCTTTCCCGGTGACGATCGCGACTACGCCTTCCAATTGTTCGGCGCGGCTCGTGTCGATGCGTTTAAGGCGAGCGTGCGGGTACGGCGAATGCAGGATTCTGCCAATGAGCATGCCGGGCAAGCTCAGATCGTCAGTGTACTTTCCGGCGCCGGTGGTCTTGCCAGCGGCATCGACCATGGCCGTGGGTTTGCCAATGATGGAAAAGCCGTTGGTCTTTGGTCGATGGATCAGTGGTCGTCGGTCATTGGCCACTACAGATTCCTCACTTCGCTCGGAACGACGCTCGAAGGGTTGCGGACCGCCATTCCCTTCTGTTCGGCGTCAATCGCGGCCTTGATGGCTTGATACATCTGGCTATACCCGGTACAGCGGCAGAGATTGCCGCTGAGCGCGCCGCGAATCTCTTGCTCCGTCGGCTCGGGGTTTTCCGCCAGCAGATGCTTCACTGTCATGATGAATCCAGGCGTGCAATAGCCGCACTGTGCTCCGCCCCAGTCGCCATAAGCTTTCTGGATGGCGGCCAGGCTTCCATGCTCGCTCACACCTTCGACCGTCGTGATCTGCTGCCCCTCGCAACTGGCTGCCAGCAAGGTGCACGACATCATCGGAATGCCGTCCACCAGCACGGTGCAGGCGCCACAGGACGAATCGTCACAACCTCGCTTTGATCCGGTGAGATCGAGATCCTGACGCAACACATCGAGCAACAGCTTGCTGGGCTCGAAGGCGAGCTCGCGAGAGCGGCCGTTGACGCGCAGTTCTATGAGTTCTTTCTTCATCACTTACTTCAGCTACTAGCTCCCGGCTGCTGGCTGCCAAAACAATCGAGTCGGAAGCGAACTGCAATTGGGTTGTGCATGGCGAGCAGCTTCGACATGGACGCGCCCATCACTTCCCTTTCCACACGGGCTCGCGCTTCTCAAGAAAAGCGTTGATCCCTTCACGCGCGTCTTCGGTCCTCATTAGCTCGTCAAGGTAAGTCTTCTCCGCTCGGGCGAGGCCTTTGTCGAAGTGAATTGCGTCCCAGCTATAAATCGCTTTCTTGGTAATGGCCAGCGCGGCCGGGCTCAGCTGTGAAAGATGATGAACAGCGTCTTGCACTGAATGTTCAAGGTCGACTTCAGGCGCAACGGAATTCGCCAGACCGATAGTGGCCGCTTCCCTGCCCGTGATGCTGCGCCCAGTGAGAACCAGATCGGCGGCATGCTTTTGCCCTACGAGCGCGGCCAATGCAGTGACTGCGACCGGCGGATAACATCCCAGCTTGATCTCCGGAAACCCCCAGGTAGCCAGCTCCGACGTGTATGCCAGATCGCAGACCATGGCAAGCTCGGCCCCTCCACCCAGGCAATGGCCATGTACTGAGGCGATGGTCACCTTCCTGGAACTAACCAAGGTGCGAACGACAGCGTGAAACTTAGCGAGCATTTGTTCAACTTTGTCGGGGGTGTGGGCCGCGACGTCGACCCCGACGGAGAACGCTTTTTGAGAACCGCTGATAATCAAAACGGAGACGTCAGGCTTAGCCTCGATCTCGCTCAGCGCTTCAGCAAGTTCTTCCATCATCGGAATGTCGATCACATTGAGTGGAGGATTGTTCAGAACGACGCGGGCAACCGGCGGCTGCAAGTCGAGCGCGATTCGCGAAAACTTCGTGAGTGAATGTGTAGTCATCGCGTCCAGAAGCCATCTTTATCGTATTCGCGGATGGCTTTCAATTCCTTGGCGGCTCCGGGAGTCTGCTATATTCGCCTGCCGTTCTACAAATTGATTGCCGACTTGCGCACTTCTCCGATTGACGAAAGCGGATCGCGTGCACCTTCTTTCGGCGCAATCCATTTCTTCTCATTGGCGATGATGTCCAGCAACAGCTTCTTGTCGTCGGCCGTTGGCATAAAATCTCTTACATGTTCTTGGTAATGCTTGTCTTCGATCGCCTCGCCGGTCTGGGCGTGGAACTTTTGCCCTGCCCAGCGGCCAATATTGCGATTGAACTTGATGTTCGGAGCGTACAGCTTGGGTTCTCCCGGCTTTAGCACGTTATTAAACCGTTCGATCAATCCGGCGACTTCGTCGCGATACAAGTGCCGGTTGTAGTCGTTTAGTTCGTCCACTTTTGCTTCCTCGGGATTCTTCGGTTCGTCATAGCGGCCCTTGACGCCCCAGACGTATGCCCAGTGCGCCGACGATGAATTATCGGTCCCAAATAGATCGTACGAACTGGAGATCCACTTGTTCAGATATTTCTGGATCAGCCAGGTCGGGATCACTCCTGCCTCGACAATCCGGCGGAGACCATCGTTGCCCGTGCCCATGTGGAAGGCCTCTTCGCGCAACATATAAGACATCGAACGCCCGAGCGGTGCGAAGGCGGAGTACTTCAACATCTGCAGCTGGAACTTGCCGTCGCGATCGACGAAATCTGTGTAGGTGAAAAAGTCCATCCAGTTGTCCACGTCGACATTGAAGGCGCCCAGCAGGCGCTTGTTTTCGAAAGCGCGGCGTTCGAGCATTTTCTGCGCCTCGACTTTGCCCGAGTAACCGAAATGCTCGACCAGCAGCGCGCACATCTGCCAGCCGTGACGCATCTCTTCGATCATCACTCGAGTGAGCGCTTTACGATCCCAATCGGTGGGCGCCATCTGGAACAAATGCCGCTGCTGTTCGACGCTGGCAAACTCGGTGTCGCCCTGATAGACGATCAAGTTGATCAAAGCATCGCGCATCTGCTGCGTGGGCACCTGACGCAGGTTCTCCCACTTGCGGCGGCCTTTGAAAGCGCCGAACTGGATTTCATCAGTTTCGATCGCGCCATAGAGCGTGTCGAATTTAAAATCGGCAATCTCGTCATGGTTGACGCCGATGTCTTTTCGCCAATCGTCAAACAGACCGACCCAATCACTAAAGGTTCCGATTTTTGCGACCTTACCTGGCATAAGACCTCTTTAACTTTTGACAAATGATTTTCAGCTGTAGAGGCGTTGCTAGCAACGTCTCTACGCAATGTTCAGCCAAACTGTTTTCAGTTCCGTGTAGTGTTCGATGGCATGGAGGCCCAACTCGCGGCCGAAGCCCGAGCTCTTGTAGCCGCCGAACGGCAGCGATGCATCCATCAGACCATAGGTATTGATCCATACGGTGCCCGCCTTGAGTTGGCGCGAAACCGAGTGCGCTTTCTTTACGTCGCGAGTCCAGACCGCCGCCGCTAAACCGTATGGATTATTGTTCGCCTGGGCGATTACTTGATCCACGTCGTCGAAGGTTAACGTCGCGAGCACCGGACCAAAAATCTCCTCTTGGGCAATCTTCATTTCGTTCTTCACGCCGCCGAAGATGGTGGGTTCAATAAAAAATCCTTTGCCGCCATCCACGGAGACTCGATTTCCACCGGCGATCAGCTTCGCGCCTTCTTTCTTTCCGGTCTCTATGTAGCCGAGAACAGTTTGCATTTGTTCCTGGCTCACGATCGCTCCCATGCGGGTTTTTGGATCGAGCGGGTCAGCTGGCTGCATCTTTTTCGCGCGGGCCACAAGTTTTTCCAGAAATTCGTCTTGCACCTTACTCTCGACGAACAGGCGTGAACCTGCATTGCAGACTTCACCCTTGCCGTAGAAGATCCCAGTGATTGCCCCTTTGACGGCGCCGTCGATATCGGAATCGGCGAAGACGATGTTGGGCGACTTGCCGCCGAGCTCAAGCGTCAGGCGCTTCATGCTGTCGGCAGCGCTGCGCATAATCTCCTTGCCTACGTCGGTCGATCCCGTGAACGCGATCTTGTCGATTCCTGGGTGTCGAACGATCGTCCTTCCGACTTCCGACCTACCGGTTACGATGTTCAACACGCCTGCCGGCACGCCCGCTTCAACTGCCAATTCGCCGAATCGCAATGCGGTCAGCGATGTTAGACTGGCAGGCTTCCAAACGATGGTATTGCCGCAAGCCAAAGCCGGACCTAGTTTCCAGGAAGCTAGCAGCAGCGGGAAATTCCAGGGCACGATCATTCCGACGACGCCCACTGGCTCGCGCAGCGTGTAGGTGAATGCGGTCTCAATCGTGTTCACCGTCTCGCCATGAATCTTCGTCGCCCACCCGGCGTAGTAGCGAAGAACGTCGATCACCATTGGCATATCGACGTAGCGGGATTCGAAAATTGGTTTGCCGTTGTCGAGGGTTTCGAGTTCGGCGAATTCATCGATGTTCTTTTCGAGCAGATCAGCCAGACCCCAGATGAGGCGTCCGCGCTCGCTGGCGGACATCTTGCGCCAGGGACCTTTGCGGTCTTCGAAAGCACGGCGGGCAGCTTGAACCGCGCGGTCGACGTCGGCAGCGGACGCTTCCGCTATCTGGGTCAGAACTTCTCCGGTCGCCGGGTTGGTGCTGTCGAAGTGTTTCGAAGAATCGATCCACTGGCCGTCGATCAGGAGTCGCCCTGGAGAGAGTTTCGTTTTAGTAGCTGTAATCATCTGCCTTCCGATCGATAAAGCGGTTGAAGACGGGCGGGGACGCCCGTCCTCCACGTGACTCCTATTTCCCTTTGAAAACCGCGGGCCGTTTCTCCACGTACGCCGCCAGGCCTTCCTTGGCGTCTTCGCTCTGGAAAAGCAACTGCTGGTTTTCGCGCTCCACGGCGAGGGCGGACTCCATTGGAATTTCCCAGCCGGTCTGCACTGCGCGTTTGATGCGTCCTACGGCCTTGGCCGCTTTGTTCGGCGGACAGAACTGGCGAGCGTATTCCAAAACGTTGTCCATGAAGTTGTCGCGATCAAAAATGTCGTTAATGATCCCGAACTCCTTCGCCTCTTCAAAGGAGAACGTATTCCCGGTCACCATCAATTCGATCGCTTTGCTTTTCCCAACCATGCGCGACAGCCGTTGCGTGCCGCCGGTACCAGGAAGCACGCCCAGGTTTACTTCGGGCAATCCGATCTTGCCCGCGTCCTGACGCGCGATGCGAATGTCCGCAGCCATGGCGATTTCCAGTCCGCCGCCAACGCAATGCCCGTTGATGGCCGCAATCACGAGCTTCGGAGTGTGCTCCAGGCGAAGCAGCATCTCGTTGGCATGCAGGCAAAAGTAATACTTGAAGGTTGGGTCGACGCTGGCCAGCATCTTGATATTGGCGCCGGCAGAAAAAAACTTGTCGCCGGAACCGGTGAGCACGATGACATAAACGTCATTGTCCATGCGCGCTTTAAGGATGGCCTCATCAAGTTGGCGGTTCATTTCATAGGTGTAAGTGTTAGCGGGAGGATCAAACATCTCGATCACCGCGACGCCGCCATCGGCGCGGTAATTTACCAGTTGCTTTGTGCTTTCGCCCGCTGCCGGTTGCAATGTAGTTGCCATGTTCCAACTCCTTTTTCGCAATATTTAGAATATGAACTTAGTTCGATACTGATCTCTTTTTCTGGGCCTTCTTTGCGTTCGACCGCTGATGCTCACTAACGCCGCCGATTCCACGCAGGAATATGTCGCCCATGCCACGCGACAGCTCCTCGGCATTGGCGTCAACCCGTGGGTTGTACCAGGTATAAATCCAATTCATCATGCCAAACAAACTCAGCACCGCCATACGACTAGAAAATTGTAGTCCCTTTGCGAGCTTAAAATCGTCCAGCAATCCGACACAGATTCGGTAATACTCGCGCTTAATGGCGGCGATCTCAGCTCCAAAGCCGTTCTTCAGCACTTCCGCTTCGTGCGAAAGAACTTTCATAGCCTTCTCGTTGGCGAGAAAGTATTCGAGATGGTTGAGGATGAAAACCCGAATGCGTTGCTCGGAATCGGAAACTTCGTCGAGCCGCTCGCGCAGCCGTACGACGATCGTGCTAAAGGTGTGCTTCTGGATCAGGTAAAGTAGTTTGTCTTTGGACTCGAAATAGTAATAAAGGCCGGATAAAGACATGCCGCTGGAGCGCGCGAGGTCGCGCATGGACGCGCCTTCATAGCCCTTCTCGTAGAAGACCGCAGTGGCGTGGACAAGGATCTTGCCCAAGCGGCGATCGAAGCGGCTTTCAGCGGGGGCCTCCGGAATTGCGTGACGGCGAAGAGAAACTGATGAGGCCACTGGAGAAGACAATGTCATGGAAGTTCGAACGTTCGTTCAAATATATCGCAGTGCGAGGAGAATCACAAGTGGCGACGGAAAAACCGAGCTTGAAATTTGTTGCAGTCGGATCAGTTGCGTATGTCGGCCATCAACTGCTCGACCTCGGCTTTCAGGTCGGCGGTCAAAGGCAGCAACGGCAGGCGTACCGGGCCACCGAAGTAGCCGTTGAAATCCATTGCGTGCTTCATACCGGCGATGCCGAGTCCGGAAACTATTCGCGTGGAAGCATCGTTAATTCGCGATTGTTTCAGCCGGGCCAATTCAAGATCGCCTTCCTTCCACGCGGCATAAATCTCGTAACACGCGGTTGGGGCGGCATCGGCGAATGCGAGAATCGCGCCCACTGCTCCTGCATGCAAGGATGGTTCGAGTGTCTGCGCGGCCCCGACGAGCACCTGAAATCCGATTTCCTTTTGCCGGGTCTTCAACCCCGCGACCATACTGACAGCCGCGGATGAGGGCCTGGCACGCTCGCCGCCTCCGAGCGTCACCAATTCCCCGCCGTTTCCGTTGCCGGAGCTTGCAGCTTTGAGCATGCGTGGCATAACTGCGTCGAAAGTTTCGGTCACGGTGGCGCTGCGCTTTACGTGGCATGTGCCCTCCACCATGCGGCGGACTTTTTCCACGTCGCCGCCAGATTCCTTCATGCCAATAATATTGGGGTGGTCAGCGAGTTCGACGACCAGTTCGACCGGTATGTCGTATGCAGTGAACGGCGGGACGCTGTATATCATCACTGGCAAGGGCGACCGGTCAGCTACGGTGCGATAGAACGCCAGAATGTTCGCGGGTTGCATCTGCTTCTTGTAATAGAAGGGCGTACGCACAAGTGCAATGTCGTATCCCAGTTCCGCCGCGTAATCGGTGAGTTTCAGCGTGTCAACCGCAGATTCGCTTCCAGTCCCGGCAATCAGTACTTTGTTAGGCGCGCTCGCCTCGCGAGTGCTCTTGAGCACATCGCGCCGCTCTTGATCTGAGAGATAGATGGCCTCACCGGTCGAGCCCAGAGCCACAATGCCAGCGACGGGAGTCTTCGAATAACGTTCGACGTTGGCTTCCAGCTTTTTGAAGTAGACACTTCCGTCGGGATAGAACGGGGTTGTAATGGGCGGGAAAATCCCATGCAGCAACATAGTTCCAAGCTCCTATACACCACTCAGGATACAGCGAAGGACTTCATTCAGCGACTCCGCAGGCTGGCTGCTACCGTCGGGCGGTGTGGCGTTCCGCGTGGAGTCTTTGCAATGCCTGCACCGTTATCTCTCCGCGCTGCAGTGCCGCAATTCCTTCGGCAGCGGCCCGGGCCGCGGATAGTGTCGTGATTGTGGGAATGCGTGCGCTGACGGCGGCGCGGCGGATGGCTTTCTCGTCGAAAAACGGATCGACGCCATGCGGCGTGTTAATGATGAGTTTAATGCGCTCGCCCTTGATCAAGTCGACCACGTTGGGGCGACCCTCCTTTACTTTGTAGACGCGCTCCACCGCCATACCGGCGTTCTCTAGAACGTCCGCGGTGCCGGCCGTAGCCACCAACTTGAAACCCATGTCGACAAACTTGCGCGCGACTTCCGCCACGTGCGGTTTGTCATGATCGGTGACGCTGACGAAGACGGTGCCCTGCTTGGGCAGCTTCTGTCCCGCCGCAGTTTGCGCTTTGGCAAAGGCTTCGCCAAAGTTATCTGCCACTCCCATGACTTCGCCAGTGGATTTCATTTCAGGACCAAGCACGGTGTCCACGCCGGGAAACTTATTCCACGGAAAAACTGGAGACTTCACGTAATAACAGTGTCCGGTGTCGAGGTCGGCACGGCGTTCGATGAACTCGGGGAGAAATTCGCGCAGCTTGCGCCCCGTCATCAGTCGAGCGGCGATCTTCGCCATGGGCACGCCCGTGGCTTTCGAAACGTAAGGTACGGTGCGCGAGGCACGAGGGTTTACTTCGAGCACGTAAACTGTTCCACCGTCGCCATTGCTCTTCGAGTTGCCATTGCTGCGGGGAATGGCGAACTGAATATTCATCAGCCCAACGACCTTTAGGGCGCGGGCCAGTTTGAACGTGTAATCGCGCATGCGGGCCATTAGAGGCTGGGGAATGTCAACCGCTGGCAGCACGCATGAGGAATCGCCGGAGTGAATGCCGGCCTCTTCGATATGTTGCATGATTCCGCCGATGACCACGTCTTCGCCATCGGAGAGCGCGTCCACATCAACTTCGATTGCGTCTTCCAGGAAGTGGTCGATCAGTACCGGGCGGTCTTGCGAATATTCGACAGCTTCTTTCATGTAGCGGACGACCGTTTCCTCGTCATAAGCGATGACCATGGCGCGCCCGCCAAGCACGTAGGAAGGTCGCACCAGCACGGGATATCCCACTCGATTTGCGCCTGCAACGGCTTCCTCGATCGAAGCTGCCATTGCACCGGGAGCCTGCGGAATGTCGAGTTCCTCGAGCAGTTTCCCAAACCGCTTGCGGTCTTCCGCGAGGTCGATCGATTCCGGCGAGGTTCCGATGATGTTCACGCCCGCAGCTTTCAGTGGCAGCGAAAGATTCAGCGGTGTCTGTCCCCCGAATTGCACGATCACTCCAACCGGTGCGCCTGACGAAGCTTCGTGTTCGCATATCGCAAGTACGTCTTCGAGAGTCAGAGGCTCGAAGTAGAGGCGGTCGCTGGTGTCGTAGTCGGTCGAGACGGTCTCGGGATTGCAATTGATCATGATCGTCTCATAGCCGTCGTCGCGTAGAGCGAATGCCGCGTGGCAGCAGCAGTAATCGAATTCAATTCCCTGGCCGATACGGTTGGGGCCGCTGCCCAGGATGATGACTTTCTTTTTCTGCGTGGGCGCGGCCTCGTCTTCTTCTTCGTAAGTCGAGTATAGGTACGGCGTGTAGCTTTCGAATTCGGCGGCGCAGGTGTCCACACGCTTGTACACGGGCTTGAGGCCGTGCTTCTTGCGTTGGTGGCGCACTTTGTCCTGATCCCCTTTGCCGCTTAGCCGCCAGGTCGCCGCCAGTCGCCCGTCGGAAAAGCCCATGCGCTTGGCCTCGCGCAGGACATCGGTCGGAATCGATTCCATGGGATGCTTCTCCAGCTCAAGCTGCATGTCATTAATTTCTTTGAGCTGGTACAGGAACCAGGGATCGATCGAGGTCATCTTCGCCACTTGCTTGACGGTATGCCCTTGACGCAGTGCGTAGCGAATGTAGGCGAGCCGCTCGGGATGCGGCGTCACCAGCCGCTGGGTAAGAATCTTAGGTTCGATCTTTTCTCCGCCGATGCGCTTGCCCGTATCTAGAGCGCGCACCGCTTTCATCAATGCTTCTTTGAAAGTGCGCCCGATAGCCATGACTTCGCCCACGGATTTCATTTGTGGACCGAGGTTCTCGTCGGCTCCGGGAAATTTCTCGAATTGCCACTTGGGGATCTTGACCACTACGTAATCGAGCGTAGGCTCAAAGCAAGCTGGAGTTTTACGCGTAATGTCGTTGGCGATTTCGTCCAGCGTATAACCCACGGCCAGCTTGGCTGCGATCTTGGCGATGGGAAAACCGGTAGCCTTCGAAGCCAACGCTGAAGACCGTGATACGCGCGGGTTCATCTCAATCACGACCATGCGGCCTGTCGAGGGGTGAATGCCGAACTGAATATTCGATCCGCCTGTCTCGACACCGATCTCCCGAATCACGGCGATGGCCGCGTCGCGCATGGCTTGATACTCGCGGTCGGAAAGGGTTTGCGCCGGCGCAACCGTGATGGAGTCGCCGGTGTGTACGCCCATCGGATCGAAGTTTTCAATCGAGCAAACGATGATGACGTTGTCCTTCAAATCGCGCATCACCTCGAGCTCGTATTCTTTCCAGCCCAGCACGGATTCTTCGATGAGAGCTTCATGCACCGGAGAGAAATCAAGGCCGCGGGCCAGCACTTCCATCAACTCTTCCCGGTTGTACCCGATGCCGCCGCCGCTGCCTCCCAGCGTAAAGGACGGGCGCACGATGACCGGGAAGCCAATCTTGCCGGCGAACTCCAAACCGTCTTTCAGATTGTTCACCAGCGCGGACTTCGGAACATCGAGGCCGATCTTCTGCATCGCATCTTTAAAGACCAGGCGGTCTTCGGCTTTGTTTATCGCGCTAATCTGAGCTCCGATGAGCTGAACGTTGTATTTCTCGAGCACGGCGCCGTCGGAAAGCTCGATTGCTAGGTTGAGAGCGGTTTGCCCACCGACCGTGGGCAGGATGGCGAAGCCTGCGCCGGGCGACATTTCACGCTCCACCCGAATGATCTCTTCCAGATATTCGCGCGTCAGCGGCTCGATGTAGGTGCGGTCGGCAACTTCTGGGTCGGTCATGATGGTGGCCGGATTCGAGTTGGCCAGCACCACTTCAAATCCTTCGGACTTGAGCGCCTTGCAAGCCTGCGTGCCGGAGTAATCAAACTCCGCCGACTGGCCAATGATGATCGGGCCAGAGCCGAGGATCAGAATTTTCGAGATGTCAGTACGTTTGGGCATTCACTATGCAATCTTGTTCCTGGGCTGCAGTGGTCCGGCTGAGCAGTGGCGCCATGTGCTTGTTAGTGACAGAGCTTAGCGGGACCATCGGTGTCGCCTTGGTTTATGCCGCTTTGATTGATCGTGCTTTGATCGACCTTGCTTGGAAAGCGCGCCCCTTCAAAGCACAGCAACGGGCGTTTCGGCGCCTCACCATTTAGCGCGGTATCCCTTCTTACGTACGCTGCCCCCGCACCCGCCCACGCTTAGTTCTACTAGCAGGGGTTGCTTGCAAACCTCCATCGGCCTCGAACTCGTAACCTTCACGGGCCACCACAATTTCCAGCCCTTCGACTTTGTGGCTAAGTTGTACACGCCTTCTCGTACTGACCCGAAATTGAAATCCCCTTTCCCGTCTGTATGGACCTCAGAGGCGACACCTTGGTCCTTGTTGACGAGTTGCAGTTCCACGTCTGCGACCAATTCGCCCGCGGGATCCCGTACATTTCCGCAGATTACGGCTGCCTTTACTGCATTCTTGGGAGCACGGCACTCGTTGGCTCCGAGGGGTGTCGCACAAAGGATCGTGGCCAACGCCCACTCTGCAGTTCTCACCCTTTCCACTCCTCCATCAGCTTCACGAAGTCCTTGAACAGATAATGCGAATCATGCGGGCCGGGCGATGCCTCAGGATGGTACTGCACTGTGAACAGGGGTAGATTCCGGTGGCGCATGCCTTCGAGCGTGTTGTCGTTGAGATCCATGTGTGTGAGTTCAACTTCGCTTTGCGGCAGCGAATCTGGATCGACGGCGAAATTATGGTTGTGCGCCGTGATCTCAATCTTGCCGGAGTTCAACTGTTTTACGGGATGATTGCCGCCGTGGTGGCCGAATTTCAGCTTGAACGTCTTTCCGCCTAACGCGATTCCTGTGAGCTGATGTCCCAGGCAGATGCCAAAGATCGGCACTCTCCCCATGAGTCGCCGGATGCTGTCTACCGCGTACGTACACGGCTCTGGATCACCCGGACCATTCGACAGAAACACGCCGGCGGGCTTCAGCGCTAGCACATCCTCCGCTTTGGTCTCCGCGGGAACCACCGTGACCTTACAGCCCTCGCCGCGCAGTTTGCGCAGAATGCTCAGCTTGATGCCGAAATCGTAGGCGACAACGTGAAAGCGTTCCGGTTGGTCTTTCACTCCGACTACTTCTTCCGGAAGATGGGAACGCTCGCCGGTTTCCCAAACATAGGTGTGATTCGTGGTGACGACCTTGGCCAGGTCGGTGCCATCCATTTTCGGAAGAGCGCGCGCTTTCGCAATCAATTTCTCAGTGTCAGTTTCTAGCGTAGATATCACTCCGCGCATTACACCGTGGTCGCGCAAATGGCGCACGAGAGCGCGGGTGTCGATATCGCCGAGTACCGGGATTTTGAATTGCTCGAGATATTCTTCCGCGACCTGCTGTGATCGCCAGTTGGAGCTGACGCGGGAAAACTCGCGCACAATCAAACCCTCGATGTAGGGCCGCGTGGCTTCGCTATCCTCGGGGTTCGTGCCGTAGTTGCCGATTTCAGGGTTGGTGAGAACGACGATCTGGCCAGCGTAGGAAGGGTCGGTGAAAATTTCCTGATAGCCGGTGATGGAAGTATTAAAAACTACTTCCCCGTAACATTCGCCTTTGGCTCCGTAGCCTTTGCCTCGGAAGATTCTGCCATCTTCCAGCGCAAGGATCGCCTGCATTCGTGCTCCAGGGAGTGGATTTTATAGATTCTAGCAGGCAAATCGAAATGAGCCAAAGAAAATGTCTGTGAAAATCTCTCGGATCGCCTAAACCGCGCGGTAGTTCTACGGACTACGCCGAACGCCAATACGCGTCCGAGGGCTTGCGCGGAGTGCGTCGGCGCTCGCAGGCGTCGGAGGTGCACTGGACAACATCGAAAAACAAATCATCTTCGCTCCGCGACGCGTTTGCAGCCTGTGCGGCATCGTGAGCCTCATGCTGCAGGCGAAACCAACTCTGCAGGTTGATTTCAGCTTCGCCCTTGGTTGCGTGCCGCCGAAGATGAAAGTGCAAACGCATTGGCGAGATCCAGCGCAGCTCAACGGACGCGCCCCATCTTGTCCATGGGCCAGTACCCGAAGACCGCCTTGCCGTAAATATAGCTCTGACCGACTGGGCCAAAATCGCGGCTGTCATTCGACAAGCTGCGATGGTCGCCCAGCACAAAATAGCTGTCCGGCGGAACGACAACTTCCGCATAGGATCGCTCGTCCTCGTAGGCACGCGGCACGTAATCCTCCTCGATCGGCTTGCCATTCACGAACACGCGGCCGGCATCAATTTGGATGCGATCCCCAGCCAGCCCAATCACCCGTTTGATAAAACTCTTCGAAGGATCGCGCGGATAACGAAACACGATAATATCGCCGCGCTCGATCGGCTCCAGGCGGTAAACAAACTTGTTCACGAAGATACGTTCCTGATCTTCGAGCGACGGCATCATGCTGGTGCCTTCGACTTTCACTGGCTGGTAGAGGAAGACGATGATGAAACAGGAAATCGCCAGCGAGATGATCAAATCTCGTAGCCAGACGGAGAGCACCATGGCGCGAGAAGGAATTGGTTTGCTGTCATGGACCGGGCTCGGGTCGGTTACGTCCATCTCTCCCCGCATGATTGTTCTAATTCTATACGGATTTGGCGCACCGTGTAGAGATTGATTCGCCGAGTCCGCCGAAGGGCTCCTTGACTACTGCGACTCCCGGATTCGGGTTACAATACTACAGAATCTCGAACAGAGGAATGAGATCCATGTTAAAGCGCGGATCGGCGCTCGCTTTTCTTTTCCTGGTGACCATGACCGTGTCTGCCCCGTGGGCTACGTCGCAGCAGGAGGGTGCGGTGCCGGCGTACAATGCCGGTCCGCCGCCGAAAGGTGTGAAGCTTCCTGCCATTCTCGCAAAGGATCAATTGTGGGCGGAGAATGCTCAGTTTCCCTATCAGTCGCACGCCTACGATCTAGCTGCGAAGATCCCGGCGGTGCTGCACCAGCAGCCCTGTTACTGCTATTGCGATCGAATGGGACATAATAGCTTGCATAGCTGCTTTGAAAGCACGCACGGCGCGCGTTGCGATATTTGCCTGAAGGAGCTGTATTACTCTTATTCCGAGTACAAGAAGGGTAAGACCGCATCTCAGATCCGTAAGGGGATCGTGCAGGGTGAGTGGCGGCAAGTAAACTTGGAAACAGCAGATTCGATCAACTAGATCGACGGATGTCGTGCCCGGGAGCGTATTTGACTGGTCCTTGGAACCCGCGTATAAACGGCTCACATCGAGAAATTGGTTTTCCACAGGCGGAAGATCGGCACATGAGACCTTGGGTCACAGAGCGACGGCCGGGTATGACGAAAACCATCGGAAGAGGTTGATGAAATTCCATCTAAACCCAACATAAGAGGAATACATACGAAGAGTACAGGAAGAATTCTGCAGATGGCACAAAAGACCACACCCAAGAAATCGGTTGGCGACGACCCTCGTTTTGCACAGGCTGTGCAGAATTACGAGGCAGGTTTGCGCGCCATGCAAGAGCACAAATTCGAAAAGGCGAAGGGGTATCTCCAGAAGGTTGTTAGCGGAGGCAGCAAGGAACTGGCGGATCGAGCGTCGGTCCACTTGAACGCCTGCAATCAACAAACGGACCGTGTGGTCGCGCAGTTCAAGAATTCTGAAGAACACTACGATTACGCCATTTCCCTGATGAACATTGGGGACTACGTGGGCGCCCGCGAACACCTGGACAAGTTGTCCAAGCAAGCGCCGAAGGCCGACTATGTCGCATATGGTTTGGCAGCATTGGATTGCCTTACTGGCCACGTCGAAGATTCGCTGCGCCATCTGGACGAGGCCATCCGCCTGAACCCAGGCCTGCGCTTTCAGGCGCGAAACGATTCTGACTTTCAGAACCTGGCCGAAGACCCGCGATTTACGGAATTGCTTTATCCCGACCCTGGAGCCGAGTTGCCTTCCGAGGCCGATGCGGATGAGGATCGCTAGGCAGCCCTGATGGGCTACTCTGACGAACACGCCGACCCGTCGCGACGTCAGCCCCCTGCGACAATAAAAGACGGTTTGCGGGTTGTTGTGATTGGCGGCGGAACCGGCCTCTCGACACTCCTCAAAGGGCTGAAGTGGTACGTCAATTCTTCCGCAACCAAATCGGGTAAGCCGGAGATCTCCGATCTTTCCGCGGTAGTAACAGTTAGCGACGACGGCGGATCCAGCGGTCTCCTGCGCCAGGAACTAAACATGTTGCCGCCAGGTGACATTCGCAACTGCATCGTTGCCCTTTCTGAAGATGAGGCATTGCTCTCCCGCCTGTTTCAGCATCGTTTCGCCAAAGGGTCGGGGCTTCAGGGCCATAGCTTCGGCAATCTCTTTCTTGCGGCTCTCACGTCGATCACGAAGGATTTCAGCGAGGCGGTCCGGCTGTCGTCGGAAATTCTAGTTACTCGTGGGCACATCTATCCTGTCACGACCGCCAACATCGAATTGGAAGCGCTCATGGAGGACGGAACGCGGGTTCGTGGAGAAACTAAAATTACCGCGAGCAAGGGCCGCATCAAGGAACTTTTCCTGATCCCTCACGATGTCGAACCGCTTCCCCAAACCTTGGAGGCGATTGCGCGGGCCGACTTAATCACGATCGGCCCCGGCTCATTATTTACCAGCCTCATTCCAAACTTGTTGGTACACGGCATTGCCCAGGCTATTGCTACTTCTTCGGCGACCAAAGTTTATGTTTGTAACCTGATGACTCAAGCCAATGAAAGCCTTGGACGTACAGCCGCTGACCATATTCGAGCGCTCAATAGCCACGCTCAAACCCGCATCTTTGACTATGCCCTTCTCAATTCTGCGCCGATCTCTGACCAACTACGAGCGAAGTATGCGCTCGAAGGGGCGACCCAAGTTGTGGCCGATGAGGAAGCTATCAAAGAACTGGGTGTCGTCCCTGTGATGGGCGATTATCTTGACGAGGGCGAAGTAGCTCGCCATGCTACCGATCGGATCGCCCGCGACTTAATGGAACTGGCGACGCGAGCGCGGGCTAACCAGCGATCGAATTCGAAGCACCATACTACAAGCACATAATCGGAGGGCGGCTCACATGAGTTGCAGGGATGCACGAATTTGCTCGTTCGTCATAACCGATGCAATCTTTCCCGCTATGTACTTCAGGGATATTTCATGATGTTCTTTGTCATAGGAATCAACGCAATCCGACGCGACGACCACCGGCCAGTCTCTCTGGTAGGCATCGATCGCGGCCATACGGATGCAGGCGTGAGTATTGATCCCCGCTAGAACAATTGCGTCGGGCCGAAGACGCGCGAGCACTTCATCGAGGTTTGTCCCGTGGAAGGCGCTGTAGCGTTTCTTGACAATGGTCAAATCTGACGGGCTGACGGCGAACTCCGGCGCGATTTGACAACCAAGGGTGCCCTTGATCGTGACTTGGATGCCTTTCGATCGCATCTCGAGAAATGCATCGCGAAGATCAGGCTCGAATTCCTGCCGAACCCAAATAATCGGTCGCTCAGCCTCGCGCATGGTGCCGATCAGCTCGTTAGTTGATTTCGTTAAACGCCCTCTGGACGGCTCATCCCAGCGATCAAGAAAATCATTCAGCATGTCGATCACGATGAGGACTGGCCTTTTCATAACTCGCAAAAGTAGCAGATCCACGCATCCGGTTCAAAGCCAACTTCCCCGGACTTCCTTTGCCGGAATCGTGGCTAAAGGGACTTTGGCGGGATTCGCTGCGGCTGACAAGATACTCGCGGTATATTGGATCGAATGCCAAAGGTCAAGAACAGCCACTCACATCGCGCTCCGCGCGTTGCCATTGCAATTATGGCGGCGGGCAAAGGGACGCGCCTGAAATCCAAACACCCTAAAGTGTTGCACGAGGTCGGCGGAAAGCCTTTGCTGGCCCACGTCATCGCTGCAGCTACGAAAGTGGTTCCGGCGCAGGATGTGTATGCCATCGTCGGTCATGAAGCGGATCGGGTCCGCCAGGCAGTCGCCGACACAGGAATTAACTTCATCGTGCAGAAAGAACAGCGCGGCACGGGTCATGCGCTCATGGTCACGCGGGAGGCTTTGGCGTCTTATAACCAGATCATCGTGCTCTCGGGCGACGCGCCCTTGATCACATCCCAAACCATCGAGCAGCTTCGTGATTTTCATAACTCGAAGCATCCCGCGATGACGATTCTGACTGCACAACTGCACGACCCAAGCGGTTATGGAAGAGTGATCCGCAGAGGAAAAAGCGTCGAAGTAACGTCCATCGTCGAAGAGAAATCGGCCACGCCGGCGCAACGCAAGATTCGTGAGATCAACTCGGGCTTTTACGCTTTCGATGCGAAACTTCTTTTCGCATACATCAACGAACTCAAGAACGATAATCCGCACGGCGAGTTCTATCTCACTGACATGGCCGCGATTTTGCGTAGAGCCAAAAAAAGCGTGATGGCCGTGGCCGTCGACGACCCTCATGAGATTCTGGGCAGCAACACGCGCGCCGAGATGATGGACATTGACCAGCGCATGCGCATGGCTAAGTGCCGGCAACTCCTGACCGAAGGAGTCACAATTTTCTACCCCCAAACCTGCGTGATTGATTCCGACGTCGAGATCGGAGCCGACACGGTGATCGAGCCGTTCGTGCAAATTCGGGGCACGACGCGTATCGGCAGTGATTGCCGTATTCGCTCCTATACCGTAATCAACAACTCCGTCATCGGAGACAGCGTTGTCATCCTGCCTGCCTGCGTACTGGACGAGGCACACGTGATGAATGGTGCTGTCCTAGGTCCTTACTCGCGGCTTCGTCCGGGAAGCGAGATCGGCGAGAACGCGCATGTCGGGAATTTCGTGGAGACCAAGAAAACCCGTCTGGGCAAGGGCTCCAAGGCCAATCACCTCAGCTACCTGGGAGACTCGGAGATTGGCGAGGGCGTGAACATCGGCGCCGGTACCATCACCTGCAACTACGATGGAGCCCGCAAACACACTACCGTGATCGGAGACGGCGCATTCATCGGCAGTGATTCGACCCTGGTTGCACCGGTCAAAATCGGACGGGATGCCTACGTCGCCGCCGCTTCATGCATCACGGATGACGTTCCGCCAGATTCGCTCGCCATCGGTCGGGCACAACAGATTGTGAAAGAAGGCTGGGTCAAAGCCAAGCGGGCAAGCCACCAGAAGTTAGACAAGCCAGTTCTTGGTTGAAGCGAGTTCTTCTGCTCCAAGCCGGCAGACTATTGCAGCTGCACGTACGGAGCGCTGACGCAAGTCGCGTTGACGATCGCGGGCGCGGCATTCCACGAGGATGCCACGTGGATCACGCCGTCTTCATTCGAGCAGAAACCACGCACCCCCGTCTGGTTGAACGCGGCCGGCGCACCGCCTACAGTGTAGCCCTGATTTGGAGGACCACCGGATGGCACACCAATGCCGAAGTAGTAGCCGGTCTTGGCGGTTGCTGGAGAGCCGGCGCTGGCGAGTCCGAAATCGATCAAGCACGCGCTGTTAGAGACTGGGCCGCTTGGGGGGCAACCGGTCGCGGCCGGCGGACCCAACGCTGCAAGGGAATTCGAATAGCCCACGGCTGGGTAATTCGACAAATACGAGACCTGGGCGGTATTCACGGTTCGAATGGAACTGGCGGCCGACGATTCATTGGCCGAAATCCTGGCCCGCAGCAAGTTCGGAATCGCGATCGCCGCAATGATCAAAATAATTGCTACTACAATCAATAGCTCGATTAGAGAAAAGCCCTTTTGTTTATGCATGTGCGTTCCTTTTCCAGTGAGATGGCACCGAACATGTCTCTCACTGACCAGAACGCCGGGGATGGACAGACTTGCAGATGTGCTTGTGCTGCGAGCATCCGACAGGTGATCAAGCTATTTCCTGCGCTGCCGAATTCGTACTTCAAAGCTAATCACGCCGTTATAGTCGCGAAGCGCCAGGATGGACACACTGCGCGTCACGTTATATTCCGCCTGAATGATTTGCTGCGAAGTCTGCGAAACATTGGTGGTGTAGGTCAGGGTGAGGTTGTCTTTCACCTGCCGCTCGATGGTGACCGCGGGTGTGCTGGTGGTGGGAGAAGTTTCCGTGTTCAAGCCCTGAGGATCAATCCGGATGGTGCCATTCCCCAACAAGCTTCGCGAACGGCTACTGATGGCGGAGTTGAGAGCTTCAGCCAATATGGCGCTCGACGCTTGTTGCGCAAATGGCGACGTCCCCGACTGTTGCAGCTGTGCCGACTGTTGCTGGGTCTGGCCAAGCGCGAGCAAGCTGATGATGTCAGAAATAGGAAGAGGCGGCTCAGAGTGATAAGTCAGATTGAGCTTGTCGACCGATCCCGTGAGATTCACCGTGATGTCGTAGTCGCGAACGTGAGTAGAGGCTTGCAAGTCGAGCACCGGCGTAGTTGTCACCGGGTTGGTGAAAGTAACATCGCCCCGTTCCATGCGATATTTTGTTCCGTTTAACGTCACTTCGCCCTCAGTCACGTCTGCCCGCCCCAGCAGAACCGGCTTGGCCGCTGTCCCCCGCAGATGAAGGTCAGCGTCTCCGGTAAGCCGGACCACGGCCGTCTGCATCTGTAGTTCGGGTGTCGTAATAATGTGCACGTCCATCCGGATGCGGTTCAGCAGCGGATTGGTTTGCGGGAGCGCCGAAGCCTGCGCGCTGCGCGCCAGAGTCGCTCCGAAGTCGAATCCGGGAGTGATGGCCAGCCTCGTAACCACGACGTCGCCAGACAACACGGAGGCTGCGGGAGTGCCCGCCCATCGCAGTTCCGCGTTCGCCATGGAACTGATGCCCGGCGGATAGCGCAAGCGCACGTCCTGGGTTTCCAGCGTCAGATTGAAATTGATCTGACGGTTATACGCGGTAGCGTATCCGCCGAAGGTCACGAGGCCGCCCCCGACATGCGCCGTAAGAGTTTCAATCTGCAACCGGTCTTGATTGAATACGGCGGATCCATTAATGGCGCTCAGCGAACTGGGCAGATCGCTGTAGGCGATCGAGCCATTGGTGACCTGCAACCTGCCTTGGGTCGTAGGTTTGCTGATCGTGCCTGCAAGCGTCAAATCCACCGCGACTTGGCCGGAGGTTGTGAAGTCGGAATTCAAGCTCTGAATGAGCTGGAGGTTCGCGTGCCCCTGGGCGCGCAAGTCGAGATCGCGCTCACCGTTCAGCCTTACCGTACCGCCAACCGAAAGGTCGGTGCCTTCACCAATCAAATGGAACTGCTGAATGGTGAGAAATTGGTTGGCAATGACAAAACTGATCGGGCCATTGTTCCGGACTTTGATGTTCTCAACGTCAGCAAAGAAATCGTTGAGGTTGCCAAATATCTCGATCTCCCTCGGCCTACGCAAAGGCCCTCGTAACTGCAGGTCGCCCGCTACCGCAGACAGGCCGGTCACTCGCCGCTTCAGATATTCCCTGAGGACGGAATCCACACTGAGGTGGTTGAAATGAAGATTTACCGTTGCCGGCCAAGAGTCACGCAGTTGAACGTCGCCATCGATATTCAGCTCTGCAGTTTTAAATTGTGAGCGTCCGCTGACATGCAAGTCCGAGCCGTGGGTCACGGCGTCGAATGTATAGTCACCGACAGGCTCGTGGTCAAAGGCAAGACCGCGCCATCGAATGTTCGCATTAACTACCGGCTGCTCCAGAGTGCCTGAGGCTTGAGCGGTGAAATCCATGCGGCCATCCACCCGCACACGGCTGTCCTGCAGTGGCGGAATACGGGCGAGGTCGAAGTTGTCCCCAGTCAGGTTGAAACGGAAGGCACGTGTGGCGAGGTTGTAAGTACTATCGCCGCTGACATGCGCGTCGTAGTACACGAGATGAAGTTCGTCCAGAGAAATTGCCTCGCGGTTGAACTCTATCTTGGAGTCGAGATGCTGAACCGGCTCGCCGCGAATCACTGCGTCGGAGAGTTCAATGTGGCCGTTTCCATAGGGCTCCGCCTTGGTGCCTTCTATGTGTACCAGGAGGTTCGCCGTTCCACTGATCGGCAGGTCATATCCGCTTAGAGCTAAAATCTCGTCGACATCGGCGTCGCGCATTTCCACGCGAGCCGTAATCGGGCTCGAATCGGTAAACTGTCTTTCTTGCAGGCCAAGGTTGAGGCTGAAGGCTACGGTGGTCCCTCCGTGATGCACCCTACCGTGATGTGCGGCAAAGGCATGTGGCGATAACTGGAGATCCGCGACCAGGGAATCGCAGTGCACATTTTTTTCCGGCCCGTGAGCGGTGGCCGGGATCAATAGATCGAAGTCTTCGGATTGCAGTTTCCCGGCAAAAGCGATGGCCGACAATTTGCCGGTGGCGGTTCCGCTGAATGAAGCGTGTCCCTGAAGAACGACCGGAATTCTTTGCTGGTAGCCGACCGCTGTAAGAACCGGCTGCCACTCGCTGAGGTCGGAGGTCGTGATGGAAAGGTTCACGGCGGCGCTGGAAGAAAGCGTACCCGAGGCGTGCACCTGAGTGGCGCGAGTGGAGGCGTTAAATTCTGCGACCTGCAACTCGCCAGAGCCTGAACGGTAGCTCGCACGAATGTGGGCAGTGATTGGCAGATCTCCCGTTCTTAACTGAGCCGGAGCCACGACCTCTAAGGCGACTGCGGTCTCCGCGTTGGCGACAGATCCCCGCCATCTCGCCTCGACGGTGCCGCTGGCCGCGCCGGCCAACTTGACGCGCTGGAACGGCCGCGCCGAGGTGGAAAGAGCGCCCGCGATTTCAGAAGTGGAAACATCTTTCAGCCGCAGGCGAACGCTTCCCGTCTGCTCATTAGAAGCGTTTACTTTCGCATTCTTGCTTACCGGCGCCGCATTGAGCCAGTTGATAATTTCGGCATCACCAGTTACATCTCCTCCGAGCAGTTTCGCCTGAAGTCGGGAGAACGTCAGCCGCTGGGAACTGATCGCGTAGTCGCTGGTCGCCGCTACACCCCGCAACCCGACGGACTTATCGCGCCAATCGAAGTTCTTAAGTGAAAGTTTGCCTGAGGAGGAAAACACTGCCGCAGACCACGAGCCTTCCCCGGTCGCTTCGAGAAGGCCTTGGCGTACCTCAGCGCGACGCGCAATCGCGCTGGCCTCGCCCAGATCAAGAGTAACGTCGTATTTGGCCACGATGCTAGGATTGTTGAAATTGACCAGATGCCCACTGGCCTGTAGCCGCGAACGTCCAGAAGTTGCCTTGAATGATTCGACATCGAGACTGTCGGGACCCAAACTGAAATGAATTTCCGTCATCCAGGTCACCGGGCGATAGTTTTGGAATCTGCTGTCAATCTTCCCCAGCAGAAGATTGCCATTGTAGCGGCGATGTAGCACAGAATAACTCGCATCCGCTGACACATCGTGAGCGATGAAATCGAAGGGCGTTTTCTGGTCATTCCAGAGGAACTCTCCCTGGCGCACCTCCAGCTGACCGATGGAAAGAGAGAACAGTTGCGCTATCGACGTTTTGATTGACATCTTCGACTTGAGCACCGGCTGATTGGTAGTGCCGTCGGGATAAACGACGATGTGAACGACGGGGTGATCGAGCACGAGAGACGAGAAACCAAATTCAGTCTCCAGGATCGAAATAAGTTTGACCCGCGCGACCAGCCGGTCCACGTGGGCGTATGGAACTTCGCCGGCAGCTTCTAGACCATGAATGGTGAGATTCCGAATTTCGATCTGGAAGCGGAATGGTATGGTGTGAATTCCGCCCAGATCTACACGGCCCCCGGTGATCCGCTCTAACTCAGCGACTGCGCGGCGGCGAACGAAGGCCTGGAAGGAATCGGTGGTCATATACCAACTCAGACCACCCAAGGAGAGCAAAAGGACAAACCCTGCGAGCAGCAGATAATTGCGGAGCCTGCGCCAACGCGGCTTGGCGCCGGACTCGCTCATCGCAACTCGGCGCCGGACTCCGCTGACCCGGCCTCCGTGCGGATCCGGCTACCCGAACGCAGATCCTGCAACCAGGCAACCAGCAATTCGTTCATCTTTTGCTGGGTGAGCAACTCCCTGATCTTTGGTGTGACTTGAGCAAGTGGAACTTGTTGGGCTCCAGATTGCCGAAGTTGAGGAAGAAGCTCTTGGTTGTAATAACTCTCGATACTCTTGGAATCGATCACGACGTTGGGCCGTAGCCGGGAGTCCACCAAACCCAGTAAGTCGACCTGCAGAGCGACTCGCTTTTTTAGTTCCTTCTCAGTCAATCCGTAACGCTTAAGCGCAGCCTCCCAATCGGCATCACTGTCAGCAGAGGTATAGCGCTTGCGAATCTCCTGAATGCTCTTCTCCACTTCTTCGGTGCTGGCGTGCGGAAAACCGGAATCGCGCATTTGCTCCCGAAGCAACTCCTGATCAATCAGGTGGTCCAACGCCGCTTTGCGATCCGCCGCCTGCACTTGGTCGAGCGCGCGGCCAGCGACGAACGCTTCGTAGCGCGCGGCATCCTGCCACTCGCTTTGCAAGATGATGTGGTTGTTCACGGTAGCGACTATGCGATCCAAAACATCCCCCGCCCTTGCAGGCGAGGCGATCGCGAGCAACACGATACAGCCAGTAAAAATCCAACTCTTTTGGTTCATCAGAAGCTCTGTCCAATACTAAAGTAAACGTTGAAATGAGACGTGTGCTGCGGCACGAAAACGCTCGTCTGTTGGCCCGCACTATTGGTGACCGTTTGGGTACTCGGAAATGCTGGTGGATTAAGATTGTACCCGAAATCAAAACTCACCGGACCGATCGGTGTCTTATAGCGGATCCCGACCCCGGTCGCATGGGAAATATAGCTATAATCGCATTGGCTGGCAGTGCTTTGCTGCAAGCAGAGTTGAGGGTCTTTCTGACGCCAGCGCAGCAGGTTGTCGAGCATATCCCGTCCGTTTGTGAAGATATTTCCAGCGTCTTCGAAAACAACGAAACTCATGTTGTCCTGAACGTACGGCAGGGTCGTTGGCGGAAAACGCAGTTCCAGGTTGTTTAGGAAAAGCGCGCTCCCGCCAAGGGGAAACCCAGTTATTGGGTCGCGCGGACCTGCCTGATTTAACCCGAATCCGCGATGAGAGTTGCCGCCTCCAGTGAAAAACCGCTCAGCTAGCGGGATGACCGTGGTATCGGGACAACTGGTTTGGGTTGGGTTCGGACACGCTTGCCCAGGCGGAAGGATAACAGTATTGCCGAAGGTGCTCTCGAGCCCGACTCGCAACGAACGCGCGAAGACGAATTTCTTGTCTTGCGGGCGGTTCTTGCCGAACGCGTAGTAAGTGGAATTCTGGGCCAGGACGCTGCTGAAATTTGCCTCCGAGCCGAAATAGCCGGACGCCACTCCGGCGTCGACCGTAGTGTAGCTGCCCTTGGTAGTTTCCAGATTGTTGTCGCGTTTGTTGCGAATGTAAGTGAATCCAGGCTCGCCCACGCGCACCGGAAGGGACAGCAAGGGAATCTGGTCGGGGCTGATGTCAATGTCCGATGCCTTCACACGGCGATAGGTGAAGCGATACGCCATGGTGGTAGCTTTGCTGATGGTCTCCTCAGCTTGCACCGATCCTTCCAGACGCTGCGAGGTGAATGTCGTGACGTCAATCGTATTGTCATAGAAAGCCGTCAAAGATAGCTTCCATTTCGGACTGCTGAACCAGCGTGGCACGGTCGCGCTAACCAGTCCCCGCTGCTCCAGGCTGCCTACGTCGGCCTTGAAGGTGAGCGTATGGTCACGACCGCGGAAATTCAGACGGGTCACAGCCAGCGAGACGCGCGGGCTAACTCCGGTTTGCCCCTTCGCCTGGTTGGTCCCGACCGCCGAAGGTTGACCGGTCTGGAATTCCAATCCCACGCCGTAGCTGAATGTGTAGCGCTTGGCTTCCTCAACATCCACGAGGACGTTCTTTTCTGGCTCTGTACCGTTTGGATTTTGCACCGCCGTGCCTACCTGACTGAAAATGCCGAGATCGTAGAGCCGCTGTTGAGTTTGCAACATGTCGATCTGGCTCAGCGGGTTCCCGGCTTTAACTCTCAGTTCGCGTTGCACAACAAATGGTTTGGTGTAATTCAATCCTGACACGAACACATTGTCCACGAAAACCTGCTCTCCTTCTTGGATCTTAAAGGTTACGTCCATGCGATTGGGTTCGCCCGGCATCGGTTTGGCCGACGCTTCGAAGGTGGCGTTGGGAAACCCGTGGTTGAAATAGTAGTTCAGAAGATTGTCCCGATCCTGCGCAATGTCGTATTCGGAAAAGGGCTGACCATCTGCAGTATTGATCTCGGCCGCAAGGTCTTTTTCCGAGAAGGCCTGATTGCCCTCCATGTGGAATGCTCCCACCAGGGTTTGAGGACCCTCGTCCACGGAAATCCTAAGGACAAGATCATTTTCATGACCTCCGTAATCGTCGGTAACCGTACTGCTGACTTTTACCTGTTGGAAGCCGTTTGCCCGGTAAAGGTCCTCGATCCCATGAATATCGCTGGTGAGCAATGCCTGGCTGTAGTGGCCCCGGGATTGAAACCGCTGGGCTGCACGCACCTGCATGCGGGCCTGCAGGCGGTCGGTTAGGAAGTATTTGTTTCCCGTAAATTCAATTCTTACCAACCTGTGGCGCGCACCTGCATCGATCACATAAATAATTTGCAGCTCGTTTCCGGCAGTATCACGATGTTCCTTCATTCCGATCTTGGCATCGAAGTAGCCTCGACTCTGAAGATAGTTGAGCAGATTGCGGCGGCCTTCATTCAACAGATCCTCATCCACCGCATTTTCTTCGAAGATCGGGACATTCTGTTTGAGCGCGCCCCGTTTGATCTTGAACCCTTCCGCCGTCACCTGCACTTTGGGTCCGGGGACAATGTCAAAGGTGTAATCCACGGCGTTCGCTTCCTCGCGGTAGGACTTTTTCGATACCGAAACCTGGGCTACTAACCGATTCTGTTTCTGATATCTCTTGCGCAATCGATCCAGCGCATTACTTACACGCAGCACAGAAACTGGATCCCCGGTGCGCATTTTCGCAATGTTCTGAATCTGCCCCGACGAGTATCCCGGATTGCCCGACACGGTCACGTTTCCCACGTGAGCTTGCGGTCCTGGATCGATTTGAAAGAGGATGTCGATTTGCTGCCTCGCTGGATCTTTGTGTTCCTGTTCATGCACCGCGGAACGGTAATAGCCGTTCTCCTGCATGAGCTGCTTGATGTTGGTCAGAGCGCGATCGATTTGGTCGGAAGTGAAGAGCTCTCCCAATTGAAATTTGGAGGCATTCGCTACTTGCCCGGCAGTGGGCCGGTTGGGGACACCCTGAACGTCAACTCGCCCGACGAAGTAATTCGGTGCCGTAAAGAACGATATAACAACTTTGCCGTCCTCGGTTCGTTCGCCCTCTACTCGGATGTCCGCAAAGCGCCCGGTGGCGTGGAGCTTATGAATGCTTTCGCGGATGAGTTCGCGATCCAGCGGCTCGCCTACTTTTTCAGATATAAGCTCGCGCCAACGCTTCTGGTCGACTTCGGAAGAGATGCCCGGCCAGCGTATGTCCGCCACGATTAGGCCTTGGTACCGCACCATAGCGTCCTCGGCCGCTGCAGGCGGAGATTGCGTTTCGACGGACTGACTCTGGTCTTGCGTCCCTTCCGCTCGCATGGGGGATTCACCAGACGCTTGCACGGCCCACAGCGCCGTGAGCGCCAGTGCAATCAGGGATGTCGACAAAGTCCCCCTCAGCTGCAAACCGGCTCCCTCTGTGATATGTGGTCGGCTAATCCGTTCGATGAATCCGTACAAATCAATGTTGTATTTCACGCCAGGGCTTCAGGGCATTTTTTTTTGAGACCCTGAAGAAGGCATTGGAACCCGCCTCCGCTCCGTTTTGAAAACTGCGTGCCACCTATCATAATGGTTTGTACGCGTGGAACTGATGACCTCTTTGGAACGGGACGAACGATATTCGCGGCAGGTACTCTTCCGCGGCATCGGAGTTGAGGGCCAACGCAAGCTGAGCGCCTCGCGCATTACGATTGTCGGCTGCGGCGCCACAGGCTCTGTGCTCGCTTCCCTGCTTGCCCGTGCGGGCGTGGGCACAATTGGAATCATTGACCGTGATTATGTCGAGCCCAGTAATCTGCAACGTCAATCCCTCTTTGACGAAGCCGACGCCGCTGAATCCCTGCCAAAGGCAATTGCTGCCGCAAGAAAAATCGCGGCTTTCAATTCCGAAATCGTGGTTGAGCCCCATATCGCCGATCTGACGCCAACGAACATCGAAGCCCTGTTCGAAGGGGCACAGCTGATTCTCGACGGCACTGACAACTTCGAGACCCGCTATCTTATCAATGATTTTGCGGTGAAGAATTCCGTGCCCTGGATTTACACCGCTGCCGTGGGCAGTTACGGCGTGACGCTGAACGTGCTGCCCGGCAAGACTGCCTGTCTGGCTTGCATTTTCTCCAATCCTCCGCAAGGGACGTTTGAAACCTGCGAGACGGCCGGAATTCTAAACTCGGCAGTCAACCTCGTCGCTTCAATCGCTGCTACCGAAGCCGTAAAATTGCTGGTCGGTGCCGACGAGTGCCTTCGGCACACGCTCCTTTCCTTCGATGTGTGGCGGAATGAACGCGCTGAGGTTGCGGCCGACAAGCCGCGTCCGGGTTGTCGAGTCTGCGGGGAACACGAATTTCCCCACCTCGCTGGCGCAGACCGTCCGCATATTACGTTATGTGGACGCAACTCCGTGCAGATTCACGAACGCCACCGCCCGGTGGACTTGGCCGAGATGAGCGAACGCCTTAAGCCGCTTGGCACTGTACGCCACAATGACTTCGTCCTGAAGTTCTGGCACGAGCCTTACGAAATGACGTTGTTCCCCGACGGCAGGGCCATCATCAAGGGAACAACCGATAAGACTATAGCCAGAAGTCTCTATGCCCGCTACGTCGGATCCTAATAAAACCCGCGCCCAGAGCCAGGTTTCGGGTTATGATGCTTTTGTAAAGTCTGTGGAGGATGCAATGCGTTCACTGAAAACTTTGTCTGTGATTTTGTTGTTGTCTGGATTGGCAGCCGCTCAAGCGACCGTAATGGGTGGGACTGCCAGCAACTGGGTTCCTGCTTACGGCGTCTATGCAGCGCCGTTCGTGCCTCTGGTTACAACTCCATCGGTGACTCTCGCGACAGTGTCGCCCTCAGCGGCGGGAGCCAGTAACGCCACGTTTGGAAACATAGCAGGCGCAACCAATGCCACTCTCTCGTTTGTGTCACAACCTCCTGCCGGGGCGTATACCCAAGCGATTTGGTCCCCACCATACACTCAGCCGAGCGGGTTCGGTCCATCCGCGGCTGTGGAGACGGCAACGGAACCAGTGTCTGAGGCTAGGCCCGCGCGGCGAGCGCATGCATTTGACGTCGGCGTCGCGTCATGGCAGGGCAGCCAGAGTGCGACTAACCTGATGGCGAGCTCGACGGGCGCAAAGAAGGCGGGGCGCACGTACACCAATCAAGACGTGGACCAGGTAAATCAGAAAAACGGTACCGTCAAGTACGACGGAAAAACCGAACATATCTGAAAATTTAGCGCTAACATGATTTGAGTTTGGTTCGATGGCGGGAGGGCACGGCTTTAGCCGTGCCGCTCGCGCCCAATGAATGCGCGGCTTTCAGCCGCTGGGATCCACGCCTTGTCACCTTTGGGATAAGGCTTCAAGCGCCGCGAAAAATCCCGGGCATGAGATCACCGCCGCATCGGCTCGATGAATCGTAGTCTCGCCTTCCGCCCGCAAAGCGGCCACCGCAAACGCCATCGCGATCCGGTGATCGCCAAAGGAATCTATTTCCGCGCCGTGCAAACTCTGTCCGCCTGGAATCTTCAGTCCATCCTCGCGTTCCTCAAGCTGCGCCCCCATGGCTCCCAGATTCGTCACGATCGCGGCAATCCGGTCGGACTCTTTCACCCGTAGCTCCTTGGCATCGCGGACCTCGATTCCATTTGCGGTGTAAGGCGCGACTGCGGCCAGTACCGGAATCTCGTCGATTAGCGCAGCGGTGTCTGCGCCCGCAATTGTTGCTCCGCGCAAATCCCGTCCGTCAACTTCCACGCTCCCCACCAGCTCTCCGTGTTTGTCTTCCAATTCCGCAACCGAGATGCCGACGCCCATCAATATCAGGATGTCGAGCAAGCGGGCGCGCGTCGGATTCATCAGCAAACCGCTGATTAGCAGCCGGGATCCCGGAAATAGTGCGGCAGCGCAGAGAAAAAAAGCAGCGCTGGAAAGATCGCCGGGAATTTCCGCATCGATCGCATGAAGCTTCTGTTTGCCTACAATCTTCGCCTGGTTCCCGTGCACGCTCACTTCCGCACCAAAGGCGCGCAGCGCCAGTTCTCCGTGATCTCGCGTACGAACCGGTTCTTCCACGCGAGTTTCGCCTTGGGCAAACAATCCCGCGAAGAGCAACCCGGACTTCACCTGCGCACTGGCCACGGGCATGTTGTAATCAATCGCCTTCAAATGCGTGCCGGCAATGCGTAGCGGAGGAAGGCCTCCATCGGTTGCGGCAATCTTGGCGCCCATTAATTCAAGGGGCGCAATGATTCGCGCCATGGGACGCTGCGACAGCGATTCATCGCCCATGAGCTCACTAGTAAATTCCTGCCCAGCCAGAATGCCGCTCAACATGCGCATGGTCGATCCCGAATTGCCGCAGTCGAGCGGCATCCTCGGTGGTCGCAGGTTAGGCCCGCGTCCGTGAATCAGGACCGCCTTCTCGTCGCGCTGCACCTCGACTCCCAGCGCGGCGAGACAGCCCAACGTGCTTGCGCAATCAGCCCCGGTAGAAAAATTTTCCAGCCGAGTGGTCCCTTCAGCGATGGCAGCCAGCATGGCGTAGCGGTGAGAAATGGATTTGTCCCCGGGCAAGCGCAGCGCGCCCGCAATGTTTCGCGCAGGACGGATCACGACTGTGGAGTTTGTCGTCTGAGTGCTCATCTGTCACTCAATATAATGGAAAAAGAGAGAGCGAAGCGTCGACTCTTAGCTGGAAGGATCAAGGAACCGTCGGAACCGCCGACCGTTTTTTACACCATCGCCTTGGCTTCGGCGGTTGCTTCTTTGAGAATTTCAGTTGGCACTTCTTTGATAGTCACATGGAATTCAAACATTGGCGTCTCACTTCCCCGGCCCCAGCGGCTCACTTCCCAGTGAGCGCGTAAGAACTTGATGTCCGCATGCCCAGTCAAATCCAGCAGCAGAGGATGCTGCGCCTGGTAGAACTTCTGAGGGAAGTTGGTAACGGGTTTTGGGCTCCACGTCGTACCGTCTGCTGATCCGTGGATACTCACGTCCAACGATTCTTGCTCAACGATGTCGGTAATGTTCAGGCTCAGAAGAAAAACCCGGTTCGCCGCGCTACTAACATCGACTGCCGGACCATCGCCCTTAGCGTTGACCACCGTTTTTTCTGGAACCAGGAAGCTATCAATCATGGCGCGAGAATTGTAACAAAATCAACTTCACCGCGTTTCGCTAGCCTCCGTTAATCGCATCAAGAAACTGGCGCAGGAGCTTCCCTACTTCCTCGGGCCGCTCCCAAGGAGAATAGTGCCCCGCCTTGGCGATCACCTTGATTTGACTCCCGGATATGTTTTGCCGCATCAACTCCGCCTCCGCGACGCCGGTAAGAATGTCTTCGTCTCCCGTCACAAGCATGGTCGGCACATTGATTGTCTTCAGCGTCTCCACGGAATCCTGACGCTCAGCCATACCCCGCTGCACCAGCGCCACATCTTCGGGCGACATTGTCCGCATCATGCGCAGCGCTCCTTCAACCAGGTCCGGACGCGTAGTGCGTGTCGTTTTTCCCATCAGCTTTGGAATCATGTCCTTGAAGAACAGCTCGGTGCCACGGTCCAACACAAAGGTCGCGGCCTGCAGCCGTCCCGACCGCGCCTCGGGAGTATCGGCCTGAGCCTTGGTGTTGCAAAGAACCAGCGCCTGCACCCGCGCACGGTATCTGCGCCAGAACTCGAACAACACGTAACCCCCAATCGAAACTCCCACGAACGCAGCGCGTCCCACTTCTTCGTGGTCGAGCACGCAAGCGATGTCAGCAGCATGCTTTTCCATCGTTGCCGGACCTTCACCAACGCCGGACTCCCCATGCCCGCGCAAGTCGGGAAGAATGACGCGATAACGCGCCACCAGTGCCTGAGCTGCTGGCTTCCACAGCTCATGATTGGCCGGAAAAGGATGGAGTAGAACGACCGGTGGGCCGCTGCCTAGGACTTCGTAGAATATGTCCGCATCGTCGCTGGTGATTCGGGGCATCGCCAGATTTAATCACAATCGCTAAGGATTGATCACTTGCTGCGCCCCAACCGGAGCCGGAAGCCGCAGCGGTTCCTCGGGCATGACAATCCATGCGATCACATAGGCCAGCAGACCGGTGCCTCCGACCAGAACAACGAATAACCAGACCAAGCGCACCAGGATCACGTCGAGGTCAAAATACTCGGCAAATCCGGCGCACACGCCAGCAATCTTTCGGTCGGCGCGTGGACGCACCAGCCGCTTTCGCGCCGTCACCGCCCCCACTCGGATGCCGCAGTAGGCGCAGACATTCGCATCGTCTTGAATGACCTTCCCACAGTAGTTGCAATACATGGTCTGCCTCCTCGTCGCCTAATTCTAGATACGTCGCGGCGCTCTCTATCGTTCCAATTCTACTCTCCCCGATAAGGATCCTTCAGGTATCGGTTGGCGCTCTCCGCCAGCGGCGTCGACGCATCCACAACCACGACCGCCTGGTACTTCTTTACCGCCAGATCGCGCTTGCCCAGCAGGTCATACATCTCTCCGGCAGCGAGATCTGCCTTCTGCAGTATTTCCGGATCGGGCTGTGGAACTTCGGTCACCTGCTCATACGCCGTGACCGCGTTCGCGTAATCCTTCTCGCTGCGAAGCAGATCGCCCAGGCTGAGTGCCGCGATCTCATAATGCAGGCCGTCATAATGCCCTTCCCGCCCAGCCTGCCAAACCCTTCGATAGACGGCTGCAGCCTCCTGATCATTTCCTTCGGCCCGAAGCAAATTCCCTTCCTCGACCGCCATGAGCACGTCGCGCGGGTAACTCTCGATTAGGCCACGAGCAATGCCTAGAGCTTCCGGGTAACGACGTTCCCGCCGCAAGAAGAGGACAAGCAGAATCTTTGCGTCCGTGCTGGTGTCGCCTGTTCCCTCAGCACACTCGCGAAGATCCTGCAATCCCAATTCTTTGTTTCCGCCAATTCCAAGCATAGTCACGCCCGCCCGCAGTGCCAGCGGAAGACTGCCCATTACATAGTTGTGAGCGCCGACAATGAGCTTCGCGGGAGTGTCCTGGGGAGCCAGCTCAAGCACGCGTTCGTGATCGCGGCGCGCTCCCACGGCGTTTCGCAAAGCCGAAAACCAGGCGTGTTCGACCATCGCGGTATAAGCTGCGAATTGGGCGCGAGTCACTCCGCGGGCGTAGAGCGCGTCCACATCCTTGGGATTTGCATCCAGACTGTTCTCCTCGAGCTGCGTGGCTCTTTGAACCAGGTCTTTGATCTGCTGCTTCACCTTGGGATCCCCCGGGCGATGCGCCGCACGAATAAAGGTGTCGTTCGCGTACTCCCCCGTGTTCAGCACGCCCATGCGGTAAAGTTCGCGAAACAGGACTGCCGTCAACAAATGATTCACCGCAAAAGGATCGTCGGGATGCCTCTGCAGCACTTGATCGAATTCCTGCACTGCATGGTCGTAATCAAGATTGTAGAAGTGGTCGAACGCTGCCCGGTTCAGTGCGTCGTTGGGACGGAACGACAGGCCGTCCCCAGAGTGTCCAGCTTGGGGGTTCGTCTGGGCGGCAGTTGCATGGGTCAGCACCAGCGCAACGCAGAGCAGCAGATGGCAATGGGGAAGGGTGCGGCGAAACAAATGGGCATTCCTCTAATTCGGTCTAGTGTCTTGAGTTTATCTGATGCGCGCGTGCTTGAAACGCCGGAACCAAGAGCATCACTTCGCCAAGACATTTGTCTGTTAGAAATGTGCCAGGGGACGGGATAATTCCCCAAAGTGGCCATCTTTGCCCGAGACGGAGTAATTCTTGCCCAGCCTATAGTGCGGAGAGGAATTGGGAGTTTCCAAAGCTGATGCGTGGCAAGAACTTAACCGCGCGCTGGCTTTGGTCACTGGCTTGCCATTAGGTCGCTTGGGGAGATCCATATGTCAGAGGTCATCGATAACGCGCCGCAGGAGTTCTGGCGTCCTCCGGTTGCCCCAACCGAATCCGCAGTGCCAACCATGGTTGAGGCTTGCGGCCGCTGCGAGACCGAATTCATGGTCGGCGCAAGATTTTGCTATGGTTGCGGAGCCGTACGCCAAGCCAGAGCCGCCTCCACCGGTGGACGCACTTGGGCACGCGCTTTGCGGCTGCTTCGCGTCTTGGAGTTCCAGAATGTGAAGGAATGGCTCGGCCTTTCGACGGCTTCGCTGATCGCCTTCTTCGCTGGGCTGGGTTGCCTTCTGGCAGCGATCACGGTGGGAGCTATTTACTCGGTTCAGAGCTTGGCTGATTTTCAAGCGATTCAGTCCTGGCGGATTCAATGGCTGCTGGCGGCGCTAGCGGCTTTCGTCGCCGGCATATTGCTCAAGCAAGCTGGTGCCAAGGAAAAGTAGTGCAGGCCCGCCCGATCGACCCTGCCGCGAGGTTCTTCTACGCCAACCGCATAAACGAAGTTGCTGCGAAACGCTTGTGGTTTACCGTTTTCGCATTTTCCCGTTTCGGGCTCGAGTTTACTGAGTAGTATCTACCCCCCTCCCCTTTGGCGATGCAAAATCTTGAAAGCAAAGGACTAACGACTTTGACTGCGCGCAAAATATAGAGGTTAAAGGAGTTGCAGGCAAAATCCAGAGAGGATTGGAGTTACGGATATGCGCCACATCCTATTTTGAAACTGAGGGGGCATATTGGTGCTGGAGTCGAAAGGCGCCCACGGATTAGATTGTCAAGGATCGATGATTATCTTACAGATAATGTAAGCTGTATCAGGTTATCCGATTTGGAGCACTCGGTCAAGGTCAAACGAGGCTACGCGGATGACGGCTCGTAGGGTGCGGGACGAAGTACTGGTGCGTGCGACGAGACCCAGGTTAGCGCCCAACCGATGTATGTGGCGAGAATCAACATCAAAGGGCGGCGCGAACCTGGGCCACCAGGCCAATGTCTCTTGTCGAGAGTGCTATCTGTAGTCCTAGGGCGAGACCTCGAACACGGTGCCGCAGCCGCCCTGACATGCCTGCCCGGTGCCGCCCCATTCTGTCGTGCTATAAAGATTGCCCTTGCTGTCGAAAACCAGACCCGCCGTCGGGTGGTCTCCGTCGGGGGAGCCCGCGAAATTGTACAGCACAGTGAGGGGCCAGGAGTCCCCACGTTTCGGAGGCTTAAGGCGAAAGACCACGCCCCTATGAGTTCCTCCGCCAAGGGCGACTCCGTAAAGCTTGTGACCTGCATCGAAGATGGGAGGGCTTTGGGGACTGGTGCCGTCATTGCCGTCGGTGAAGCGATAAAGCACAGTTTCCTTCCAAAGCCCACCGCCGCCCGGCGGGGCGGCTAAATCGAATACAGCACCATTCCCGCTGTTAGACCCCGCAGACGCTGTGCCATAGAGCTTGCCGTTTCCGTCGAAGACGAGGCCTGCGGCGGGATTGCCGCCATCCTTAGCATCGAACTGATGGATTAACTTTTTGGTCCATGCTCCGCCGTCCTTCGTCGGCGGAGAGACCTCAAACACGATGCCACAGCCAGTTCCTCCGCTTCCGCCCTCACAAACTCCCTTTTGGTTGTTGCCGCCGAAGTATGTCGTGCCGTAAATCGCGCCTTCACTGTCGAAAACCAATCCGCCGTTCGGATTAGCTCCATCACCGAATTGTTCGCCTGCGGCGACGCCCTTGAAACTGTAGAGCACCTTCTCCTTCCACTTGCCGCCTTTCGTTTGCGGCGGAGTTAATTGGAAGATCGTGCCGCAATTTTGGTAGTACGGTGAGTTGCAGCTTCCATAACCGCCGCCGTAGTACGTTGCTCCGTAGAGGTTTCCCGCCTTGTCGAAGGTAAGATTGCCGACGGGAAGGTAGCCGTCCTTGCCGCTCTGGAAGCTGTACAGTACGGTCTCGGTCCATACGCCGCCCTTGGTCCGCGGCGGCGTCATCTCGTACACAATGCCGCAACCCACCTTGGTGCCTAGAAGAACGCAATCTCCCGCGCCGCCGTAAGCGGCGGTGCCGTAAAGATTGCCTGCGCTGTCGATCACCAAGCCGCCAGCCGGGCTGCTTCCATCACCGTTGCTGGTGCCGGTGAAAACGTGGAGTACGGTCTCGATCCAGGGATCGCCTTGCTTCACGGGTGGCGCGAGCTGAAAGACCGATCCGCACTGTCCCGGAGGGCAAAAGCCAAAGCCTTGATCCGTCGCTCCGTAGAGATTGCCCGCAGTATCAAACACAACTCCGCCTGCGGGCAGGGCACCATCGGTTGTGCCACCTTGGAAGCTGTAGAGCACTTTCTCCTTCCACTCGGCGGCCGAAAGATTATTGGCAAATATCGCAACGGCCAAAAAGATTGCGGCGGTTCGCGTAATGGGAAAAAACCATCTGGTCTGGCTCATACTGTAACCAACTCCTGCTGAAACCAGCCGTTTCGGCGGGGAGGATGCGGGATTCGCAGCCCCGGTATCATACTCCAGAGGGTTCGAGGCTGATCTAACTTTTCTTGCAGCTTGTGCAGACGCAAATTGGAGCGAGCAGCCTGCGGCCAAGGGACTGAACTTCGGGTCTAGTTTCAAGGGCCTTGCGGCACGAATGAACTCAAGCCATTGCCGAAAGCTTGCGATGCCGGCGAGCTTCTGCCTTCCCGGATTCGCTTCCAGGGAGAGTTTGGCTCAGCTTGCCAGGGGAGCTAACTGACTGGCTCGGGGTCCGCCGCGATAACCCTACGCTGCTGCTGCATGCGATAAAGATGATGAACTGGCCCAATGCCACGCCCTAGTGGATGTGCGTTGCTGATTGCGGCCGCTACATAAGCTTTCGCCAGCAACACGGCCTCCGGTAATCCCCGTCCTAGGGCCAGATGGCAGGCCACGGCGGTGGCGAAGGCGCATCCCGTGCCATGAGTGGAGTTCGACTTTAACCGGGCTGACTTGAACAGTTCCTGCTGGATGCCGCGCCTGCTGGTGAAGCTCAACAAGTCGATTGCCTTTTCAAGGTGCCCACCCGTTATTACCACGGCCGAGGCGCCCATCTCGTGGAGTTTCCTGGCCGCCGCCCGCATCTGTTCGGGATCGGTCACAGGCAATGCGGTCAAGGCGGACGCTTCGTCGATATTTGGAGTTACGACTGTGGACAGAGGAATCAGCTTCTCGGCCAGCGAGCGCACTCCAGCGGCATCGAGCAACTCCGCTCCAGAGGAACTCTTGAGGATCGGATCCAATACGACGTTCGGCAACTTGCGTGTAGCTAAGAAGTCTGCGACCGTCCGAACCATCTTGCCCGACCCAAGCATTCCAATGTGCACCGCTGCAATTTCAACATCCGCGACCAGCTCCGCAAGAGTTTCCGTCACAAGTCCAGAGTCGACCGTCTCTACTCGCCGCACACCAGCAGTCGACTGCACCGTCAGAGCGGTAATGCAAGCTACACCGTAGCAGCCGTGAGCTGCGATGGTTTTGATATCGGCCGTGATCCCGGCTCCGCTGCTGGGATCAAAACCCGCGATAGTGAGAACGACGGGTGGCTTGAGAGCCATAATCGAAATGTATCGGAAACCCTATGCTTTGCAAATTCGTTTCGAAATGCTCTGATTTGTGATCGGCCGATTACGCGCGAAGAGCACGGAATTTCCGCGATAAGGACTTGAAATCATGGACTGACAACAAAGATGGTCTTAAGTCCATGAAACTAAAAGCAGTGCAAATACTGCACACCATCGGTAACCTTGGGTATTTACCATTATATAAACATCTAACTTGCTGCTACTACAGTAACATATGTATCTTTGCTCAAGTTGTACAGCAAGTTACGTAAGATATCCATAACTATCTCGTAACATTGATACCGACAATTCCTGATTGACAGACCCAACCTGCCGCCTATAGCATCGTCAAATCACATCACGGACTGGGTCGCTGGAGGACGACTTTCGGATGAAAAGACTTTAGAGAAGAGGGGGACACTGAATGCGAAATCGAATAGCTCATGGACTGGCGAGCGTGTTATTGGTCGTCAGCCTGGGGGCGGCTCAGGGGCCAACCAGCTCAGGGTCGAAAGACACCCAAAGTACAACGCCCAGAAACGCAGCCACGGGATTCAAATCTGGGTCTCAGGCTAAGACAAACCATCATCAGCCGTATCAGGTAGGAACCGCCTCGTGGTATGGAGAATACTTCGAAGGCCGGGCCACTGCCAGCGGCGAGCCCTATAACATGCACGATCTGACCGCGGCTCACCCGACTCTGCCTCTCGGCAGCTGGGTTCGCGTCACCAACCTTCACAACGGACGAATCGTCTACGTTCGGATCAATGACCGGGGACCAATCGTTCCGGGCCGGATTATTGACCTATCATATGGCGCTGCCTCAGTGCTCCATTTCCAGAACAAGGGCCTGCAGCGTGTACGCCTTGACTTGGCCTCGCCGCGGGAAGCCGCACCCGAGCAGCTCGCCATGCTTCAATCACTAGCGTATTAGCCACGTTCGTTTTACACTCCCAAAGGGATGTACGATCCGCGCCAGCGTCTGATCGTCGCATTGGATGTATCGTCCGCGGCCGCCGCCCAGAAGATTGTGGCGGCCGTGGGCGACTCCGCCTCTTGCTACAAGGTGGGGATGCAACTCTACACGGCAGAGGGGCCTAGCATAGTTCGCGACCTGGTGGCTTCTGGACGCCGCGTTTTTCTCGATCTGAAATACCACGACATTCCCAACACCGTTGCCGCCGCCGTCCGCGAAGCGGCTGCACTGGGCGTCAGCATGTTGACCGTCCATGCCTCTGGTGGCGGCAAAATGATGCGTGCGGCAACCGAGGCAGCACGTAACAGCAATGCAGCCCTCATGGTGCTGGCCGTCACCGTCCTGACCAGTTTGGATGATCACGATCTCGACAAATTAGGCGTGCACGGCCGGGTACAAGATCAAGTACTGCGCTTGGCGGCGCTCGCCATTGCCGACGGATGCCAAGGCGTTATCGCTTCCGCCCAGGAAGCCTCCGCGTTGCGAAGCGAGCTCGAAGGAGACTTTGCCATCGTGACTCCAGGAGTACGCCCGCCGGGCGCGTCCCCCGACGATCAAGCCCGGGTGGTCACGCCCGCCGAGGCCATTGCCGCCGGCGCCAGTCACATCGTGGTGGGACGCCCAATTACCGGAGCCGCCGATCCAGCCAGCGAAGCCAGAGCTATTCTCGGCCAAATCAGCTTCTGAGGGCCGCGCAAACCGCCGCCCAAAAAGAAAGCCGCAATGGGATCTCTCTACCATTGCGGCAGTTCAAGAAACGTTCAAGCTAAAAGCTAGGAGCTAGAAGCCAGAAGCGCTTTTCCTCACAGCTTCTCGAAGAATTCGCACACCGAGCACGAAATAAACACTCCGCCCGGGACGCCGCGTTCGCGGTCCTTCACCCGCTTTACGATCCGCGTCGGCTTGCCGCACTTTGGACAATCCGTGCTCTTGGAAGTGTCCATCTCTTTCTTACGATCTGCTGTCTTTGCAATCTTGGCCATCATTCATCTCCTGGCAAAATTTGTCCCACAGGCCGGCGGCCTGGACGAAATGAGAATCCTAAATAAGAATTCGGGAGTAGTGTCTAGGGCTGGGAATCTGTACTCGCCGCAATCGATTTTACATGAAGAATGAAGCAACTGTCTCGGGAAGGGCTGTCGAGACGTAGCTAGCTACGTCTCTGCGGCTGGATGTCTTTTAAGGAAACAGCCAGCTACTTCGACACCGCCGCAAACAGATCCGAGTGCATTAGCGACTGAAACTGCTTGTCATCCGCCTTGAAGTGCATTTGCAAATTAGAGCTGTCCGAGTTGATCGAAACATTCTCCAGCGCGACTTTCTCAATCGGAGTCGCTGTCATCTTTCGATAGAGCACGCCTGCCTTCACCAGCGAGGAAAGCGTAGCCGCGGTCACCGAGTCCGAAGTCACGACATCCAGATCAAAGTTCACGCCGCTGTTGAAGTTCATTGCATAGCGCGAGCCCAGCACGCGCTTTTTCACCGTATCGAAATCCGCTAGTTTTCCCGCATCGCCGAGCGCCGAGAGCAGCATGTTCTGTGTTCCCTGCTGATCGAGAATACTCCACACTGTAGCCGATTCCACCGAGCCAATCATATCCGTAACCTGGCTGTTGGAGTCGAGCGCGGGCGTATAACCGTCACGCGCATCCAGCGCACCCTTCACGGCCATACCATCGCCAAACAGCAGCGAACTGTCGTCCAGGAAGGTCATCTCCATGCCTTCACTCATCGGATAAATGTCCGTGTCCCGGTACTTGATCGGTTTTACCTTATTCAGCTTCGCCTTCTTGAGAAACGTCTTGCTGGAAAACGAACCTTGCGCGATTCCGACGACCTTGATTCCCTCCTTGCCGTGCCGGTAGGAAGCGAAGGTGAGCTGATCAACATCCTTCTCAGGATCGATTCCGACGCCCTTCAACGACGATTCGAATGCTTTCAGGCTAGGCGGAAGCACCTGGTCTTTCAACGCCATCGCGGTGCTGGAATTCTTCAGCGTCCGGTAGTCTACGGTAATGACCTGTTGCACCTCCGAAGGGATCACACCCCTTGCGGAACTGCCCATTGCGACCGCCCATGCCGTTGCACTCGAAAATAGCAAAACCCACAAAACACCCTGCAATCGCTTCATAAGGAAAGTGTCTCTCGAATACCTTGTTTAGATGCAGAACGAACCCAATCAGTAAACTTGCATCGTTAACCTATTGTATTCCAACCGCACTCAGCCCGGTATGGAACGAAAGTACGACCGCCGCCTGGCAAAACAGGCAAGCCGGACGTCGCCATTATTGGAAACACTACCCAGCCGAGAGAGTTGCGACCTTCGCGCGAACTTCGGCCGCAAAAGCTGCGTCCTTGAGCGACTCCAGATTGATCTCCACATTCGCCAAGGCGCCCTCGATCGCCGCCCTCGCCAACGCCATCGCGGTGGTCAGGTCCGATTTCATGTTCGGATTAGTGATGGGTCCGAGCTTCTCCGCGATCCCCGCCACTTCCCTTGCCCGCTCGGCCACGCTCAATGGCACGCTGGTGGCCTGCTTCAAAGCGGCCTCAATAAGGCCATCGGCATTCGCCGATTCCTTGGCCTGCTTATAGGCCTTCATTACCGCGTTGTAGGATTCCGCGTCCGCGTCGATCGCTGCCTTCAATTCTTCGCGCAATTGCGAAAGCCGGGCAATCGCCTCACTCAACTCGCGTTCGTATTGTAGATAAGCCTTTTTGCCCCGCGACATGGCAGCCACCATCGAAGCCAGCCCCGCCGCCATGGCCGCGCTGGCGGCGGATGCGCTCCCACCTCCCGGCGTTGCCGTGGGTGCGGCAAGCTGTTCGACGAAAGGCTCGACGCCGGCTCGCAACCCTCCGACCGCAGCTTTACCGCCGATCACTGCGCTCAGCCGATTTTCCAGAATTAGGGAAGAATCGAAATTCTCCACTTGCAGGAACCATTCCGCCGCCGACTCCAAAGCTTTCTTCGGAATCAATCCCACGATCTCGCTGCTGAGCGGCGAAACCCCGTAACGCTCAGCCTCGCGCTTCACCAACTCAAATGCTCGATGAATCGGCGTCTGCTCAAAGTCAGTCAAGTTCATCGAAACCTGTGCCAGCCCACGCACCAGGAATCCCGCACCTTTCACAAAGCGCAATCCGCCATTCGAGAAGCGCACCGCCTTCGCAATCTTCTTCGCAATTTCGACGTCGGGCGTGTTCAGGAACACGTTGTACGCGATCAGAAACTTGCGCGCTCCCACGACCGTTGCCCCAGCCGTCGGATGCACCCGCGGCTCGCCAAAATCGGGCTTGCGCGCCGGATTGGTCGCAATGTCCGCCCGTATGCCCTCAAATTGCCCCCGGCGAATGTTCTCCAGATTCTGCCGCTCCGGCGTGGCCGCCGCAGCTTCGTACAAATAAACCGGAATCTGATATCGCTTCCAGATCTCCGCTCCCACATGCCGAGCCATCGCAACGCAATCCTCGATGGTCACGCCATCAATCGGGATGAACGGCACGACGTCCGCCGCCCCCATCCGCGGATGCGCTCCTTGATGTTGATTCAGATCGATCAGCTCTGCAGCTTTGCCCACCCCGCGAATCGCAGCCTCCTGAATCGCCTCCCGTTCGCCCACTAAAGTGATCACGCAACGATTGTGATCAGCATCCATTTCGCGGTCGAGCAGATACACGCCATCCATCTTCATGGCGCCAACAATGGCATCGACCTTAGCTTTATCCCGCCCCTCCGAAAAATTAGGAACGCATTCAACTAGAGTTGACATAAGCGAGAAGGATATCTGGCAGGCCAGCGAAGCCGCAACTCGTGAGACATCTGGGAGCGTTTAAATGAGCTCTACAGAATTTCTCAGCGCACTCTGCGGCAGTTCTCCACGGTCTCTGCGTTTTAAGGTTTTAATCGGCTTGGACAAACCCAAATCTTAAATCGTGGAGTTCGCTGAGAACCGCCGCAGAGGTCGCGGAGATAGCGCGGGAATTCTGTGGGCCCTTGAACCCAAATATCTCGAGCGGCCAAGGCCGGTGATTGGCTCCCTCACTTCCCGAAGAACTTCCCCACGCCAACCCGCACTTCCACCGTATTAACCCCTGGGTTGGGCGAGCTTAATCCCGCGTTCGAAATATGCAGATACCGGACCTCTACGCTGAAAGCATATTTGTCGTCCAGCACATGCATCCCCAGCGCCGCCGACGGAGTGAAATTCACCGCGGAAGTTCCGATCGGCACTTGATGATTCGTGAACAGCGTCCCACCACCCAACTCGAGGTAAGGTTCGATCCGCCCACGGGCAGCGAAGTCCCACTTCAACCCGAGCGGATTGAATCCCGCACCGTATGCCGTGTTGTAGCGTTGGAAGACCATAAAGACTGGCACAGCATCGACCGCATATTCAAATCTTCCCTTGAGAAATCCTGGACCATGTGGCCGGGTCAAAATCCATCCATAGCGTAAGCCCACATTCCAGACGCTGGTATCGGATGTTCCCCCCGGCACCGAAGGTCCGCCGCCGGTCCATACCTGAACCTCATGCCCACCATCTTCCGGACGCATTTGCGCCCAAGCCATGGAACTCAACAACAGCAGCACGCCAGCAATAAGACGTTTTTTCATGCAGATGAATACCGAAGTTCGCAACATACAGGAAAGCCAGGAACAGGACAACCAAGACCGCCGCGACGCAGCGTCCGCGTGCCCAGCTACAAACCCAGCCCGCCATCCACCGCCATAATCTGCCCAGTAATAAAATGAGGCGCGGTCGCAAAGAACATCACCGCCGCCGCTACGTCCTCCCCGGTGCCATTCCTCCGCATCGGAGTCTGCTTCGCCATCCGCTTCAAAAACCCGGCCCCCGACTTCTCTCCCACATCGATCATGCCCGGCGCCACGCAGTTCACCGCAATCGCCGGAGCCAGCGCCTTCGCCATGACTTTCGTCAACATGTGCACCGCCGCCTTCGACGAACAATAATGGGCATTGTTGGCCCAAGGTTGCAACCCACCCAACGAACCCATGTTGATGATCTTCCCCCGCCGCTCGCGAAGCAGTTTCAAAGCTTCGCGCGACACCAGAAACGGTCCCCGTGTATTCGAAGCGAAAATAGCGTCCCACTGCTTCAGGCTCAGCTTTTCGAACTCGACCGCCTCATAATTCGCCGCATTGTTGACCAGAATGTCCAGGCCGCCCAGTTCCCTGCCAGTTTCTTTGATCGCAGCCCTGACACTTTTCTCGTCCGTAACATCGCAGCGCAGCGCCACGGCCCGCACTCCAAAACTACTCAGATCGATGACGGTATGCTGCGCATCACGCGCCGAGTGCAAGAAAGTGATCGCCACATCCGCACCAGCCTCAGCCATCGCCAGCGCTGAAGCCCGCCCCAACCGCCGCGCCCCGCCGGTAATCAGGACGGTCTTCCCCTGTAAAGGCTTATCCGATGTCTTACGCATAACCGGATTGTACCTCTACCCACGTCGTCATCCTGAGCGGACGAAAGTCCGCGAAGGATCTCGCGCGCAGTACGTCAACCCCCGGCCCTCGCCTCGCGGCGCCACCCACTGGAAAACCCCTCCCACCCTTGCTAAACTCACCCCAATGTCCGAGCCCCGACAGGTCGTGGTCTACTCCCGCAAGGGATGCCACCTCTGCGAGATCGTCAAAGAGACCCTCACCAAACTGCACCGCCGTGGCGGTTTCACCTGGCAAGATATCGACGTCGACAGCGACGAACAACTCCGCCGCCAGTTCACCGATGAAGTCCCCGTAGTCTTCATCGACGGCCGCAAAGCCTTCAAGTACCGCATGGACGAATCTGACTTCCTCCGCAAACTCGCCAGCTGAGCAAAGTGTTCCACGTGGAACACTTTGAAGCTTCGCGCTAGAATCACACTCGCATGCTCCGCACCCGCCTCTACGCCGACCCACACGGCCACTTCGTTCATGACGTCATCCTCGAATCCTGCTCCCGCTTCCCCAACAAAACTGCGATCATTGATTCATCCTGTGAGGAAAGCTCGTGCAACCGCCGCATCACATACTCCGCGTACGCAGAGCTAATCGAGCGACTCGCTCGCGGACTCGTCGCCGCCGGCCTCGCGCCCGGCGAAGTCATCGCCATTTACCTGCCCAACAGTTGGGAATTTTGCGCCGTCTATCACGCGGCGACCCTGGCCGGTGCCGTGCCCACCCTGCTGAACCCGAGCTATCGCGAGCGCGAAGTCCGCTACCAGATGGAGAACTCAGGCGCAACCATGCTCATCAGCGATGGCCCTTTGCTTCACGGAGTCAATCTGGGGAATCTTCCCAAACTGCGCCGCGTCTACGCCACGCGAAACGCGGCAGCCGGGGCGGAATCATTTGACAATCTTTTGTACCCGGCTACGATGGGGTGGCCCACCCCTGATAAGCCTTCCGATCAAACCATCGCCGCACTTCCCTATTCGAGTGGCACCACCGGTCTTCCTAAGGGTGTGATGCTCTCGCACCTCAATCTGATTGCGAACGTTTATCAGTTCATCGGACCGCACGCCAGCGAGATTTCAGGCAACGATGTCATGCTCTGTTTTCTGCCGCTCTACCACATCTACGGCCTCAATGTGGCCCTGAACCCGCTGCTCACGCTGGGAGGAACGCTGTTGCTGATGCCGCGCTTCAACGCTTCCCACCTGCTGTCTCTGATCGTGGACGAGGGTGTCACGATGATGCCAGCGGTGCCGCCCGCGTTGAACGCGCTCTGCCAGGCCGCCGAGGCCGGACAGTTCCCCAAGCAGCATCATCTGCGATGGGTGAAATCCGGCGCTGCGCCGCTCGCCCCCGAACTGGCTCGCCGCTTCACCGATCTGACGGGAGTTCTGGTCTGCCAGGGCTATGGCATGACCGAAGCTTCGCCGGTCACGCACGTCGGCTACCTCGAGCCTGAACTTTACAAGCCTGAATCCATCGGACAGCCGCTGGCACAAACTGAATGCCGTGTGGTGAGCGCTGCGGACATCGACGGAAACGAAAACGAAGTTGCTCCCGCCGAGCCCGGCGAACTCGTAATGCGTGGCCCACAATTCATGATGGGCTACTGGAAGGATCCGCAAGCCACCGCAGCCGTGCTTCACGATGGATGGTTCTGGTCGGGCGACATTGTGACCCGCGACGCCGATGATTTTTATTACGTCGTCGACCGCCGCAAAGAGATGATCAAGTACAAAGGCTTCCCGGTTGCCCCGGCCGAGGTCGAAGCTCTGCTGCTCGAACATCCGGCAGTTCGCGATTGCGGCGTAGTCGGACGCGCGGACCGGGACGCGGGCGAGATTCCGGTCGCGTTTATCGTTCTTCGGGAGGGCGCTGTCGCTTCCAAGAAATTAGAACAGGACCTCTGCGGATTTGTCGCCGAGCGCCTCACGTCTTACAAGCAGCCGCGCCAAATCCATTTCGTCGACGCCCTGCCCAGAACGCCATCGGGAAAGATTCTACGCAGAGAATTGCGCAAGAACTTCTCTTCGCAGTGAGCGGGGGGTTCAGACGGTCGTCATGCTCGGACGGGCGGGACGCCCATCCTCCATCGAAGTTACATTTGGCGCGGAACTTTCCTGGCGCTCCCTCCGTACTTTATTTCGGCAGCGGCCAAAAAGGCCGCGCACAAGGAGCGCACACCATGGACGGAAATTTGGTCGGTCTGGTAGCAGTGATTATGGTCTTCGGCATTCCCATTGCCGCGATGTACACCTTTTATCATGTGCGCAAGCTGCGCACGGACGAACGCCTGGCCGCGTTGGCCCGCGGAGTGAACGTGCCCATGCAACCCGAGCTGTCCGAGGCCGCCCGTTCGCGCCGATCCGGCATTCTGCTGGTCGCCGGAGCTTTGGGATACATGGCAACCTTCGCCTTGATCGCGCGAACCGACTCCGATGCGTGGATAGCCGCAGCCTTCGGCATCGTCCCACTCAGCGTAGGCCTCGGCTTCTTCATCGACTCCGCGCTCATCCGCCGCGACCTGCACGCCTGAGGATTGCGGCCGTGCGGACGGGTTCAGCACGCGGCCAGCCGAATCTTCCTGGTTGCTATCCGACTGCAGTTCGCGCAGTCGAATAGTCCAGCTTGTCAAACTGGCTGGCCAGTCGCGCAACATGAGCACCAAAGCCGATCGCGTCGATCTTCACACTGTTAAACCCCGAGGCGTCGCGTGGAAGATCGCCGCACTTTTGCTGATCTACCTGCTGCTGGCCGCCTTCTTCAACCTTGCTTGGCACCTGCTTCACATCCCGCCGCAGATGCACCACGGCATCCTGACGCCTGGTCTGATGCTGCTCACCGGCGTGATCCTCTTGGGGTCGATCCTGGCCGCATCCGCTTGGACTGTTCATTTTTTTGATCATCGGCCCTTGAGCACAGTGGGCGTGCCTCTTTCGGGGCCGTGGCTTCAGCAGACTCTTATCGGTCTGTTGGCTGGTTCCGTCACCCCTATCGTGTTCTTCCTGGCTGCGTACAAATTAGGCAATGCCCAGGTTGCGCTCGTGCACCTTGGTCTGCACAGTGCCTTAACCCAGACTCTGCCCGCTCTGGCTGCCTTCCTGCTTCTCGGCTTCCATGAAGAGTTGCTTTATCGCGGCTACCTGATGCAGCTGATTTCGCAAAAGGGCGGACGCATGGTCGCGGCTCTCATCACTGGACTCATCTTCGGATTGGTGCACGGCGGGAATCCCGGAGCCAACCCGCAAGGTCTCATCTTCACTGCGGTCTACGGAGTCCTACTGGCCTGGGTGGTCATGCGCACCGGATCTCTCTGGATCGCTGGCGGCTATCACGCCGCCTGGAATGCGACTGCGGCTCTGGCGCTGGGACTCAACGTGTCCGGAACCGTCATGCCCGGCTCCTGGATCACAACCACGCTCAGCGGGCCGCGCTGGATCACCGGAGGCGCCTACGGCTTTGAAAGTTCCATCATCACCGGGCTCGCCGAACCGATCGTTCTCGGCGCTTTGCTAATGATCGCTCCCCGGCTGCCATCGCATCCGCAGCTGCGCCGGTACTTCGATAAGCAGGCCTAGCAGCCTGCGGAAAAACTTTGGTTTGCCGTCCCACCAATTCGCGAAATAGTTCTGTCATCCCGACCCCAGTGGAGGGATGAATTCACGTTTGAAGTGCAACAGCGTGTTCCAAGAATACTTCGTTGGGGGTTTTGAAGCCGAGGCACTTTCTGGGGGTATTGTTGTAGCGT
>Ga0209010_1000047_pt1 | contig 53900 bp, 46 predicted proteins | sample BlaSpr_A8_OM1_O3_FD_187985 | JGI IMG/M metagenome (GOLD analysis project Ga0209010, IMG submission 187985) | Forest soil microbial communities from Thunder Bay, Ontario, Canada - Black Spruce, Ontario site 2_A8_OM1_O3 (SPAdes) (version 2) | ecosystem: Environmental > Terrestrial > Soil > Boreal...
GGTCTTCGCCACGTTCTGCTTGGAGTGCGCCTGCCATAAGCCGAGGACAAGGAACGGCAACATAACCGCGCCCACCCAGAGCTTGGCGGAGCCACGAATCTTTTCCTCTTTTTCCCAGCGGAAAAGCTTGTACGAAATGAAAAGTCCGACGAACATGGTGATCAGCAGCGCCAGAGCAGGAAAAGCGTTCGCCACCAGGCTTTCCTGCCGCAGCATCATTCCTTCGAGTCCCGAAACCAAATACGTGGCCGGCAGGAATTGCGTCACGATGAGCAACCAGGAAGGAAACATCGAGGTCGGGAAGGTAGCGCCGCTCAGAAACAGCATTGGCAGGTAAACCAATTGAACCAGGATCTGACTTTCCTGCATGGAATTCGCCACGGCCGCAAGAATCATGCCGATGGCGCGAAAGGCCAGAATGCCCAGGGTCGCAAACAGGAGAATCGATCCCATCCTCGCCGGCCACAGCATGCCGTACCCGAAGTGTGCCACGCAAAACATAAACAGCACCAACGGCATAAAAATGATCCACCCCACGATGGTCGCCGCAATCAGAATCGGCGCCGGGGTAATCGGAGTAACTTTGTACCGGCGAAGTACATTAGATTCGCGCTCCTGCACTGCGCGCATGCCTGCACCGAACAGCCCGTTGCCCAGCACGCCGATGATGATCACCATGGTGACGATCTGAGTCATGGCGTTGCCGCGATCTCCATGCATGGCCTGAGCGAAGACTACAAAGAAAATCAGCGGAAACATGTAATTGAAAAACAGGACGGACTTCTGCCGCAGCGCGAGCTTGAGATCCAGTTGAATAAGTGCGATGTAACTTCTCATTTCGTCCGTTTCAGTCGCGAAGCCGCTTGCCCGTCAATTCGATGAACACATCCTCCAGAGTTGGCTTCTTGAGATGAACATCCACCAGCTCAAGACCGCTCTGGTCAATCCACTTGATCAAGTCCACCAGCGTCGCCGCCGGACGTCGCGAATTCACGGTCAGCGTATGGCCGGTGGAATCCACAATGCTCTCGACTGCCTCGGCCCAAACTGGATGTTGGGCTGGAATCGCTTTGTCGCATGTCACGACGATGGTCGAAGCCGCGCGGCTCTGCTGCTGCAGCTTGCGTGGAGTGTCCATGGCGATGATGCGTCCTTGATCGATAATCGCAACCCGATCACAAAGACGCTCCGCTTCCTCGATGTAATGGGTAGTCAGCAGAATGGTGCGTTTCTCATCCCGCAGTTGCTCGAGCAACCCATGAATCTCGGCGCGAACTTGCGGATCGAGGCCGGTCGTGGGTTCGTCGAGAAACAACAGCGCCGGATCGTTGACCAATGCGAGCGCCAGCGCCAAGCGCTGCTTCTGGCCGCCCGAGAGCGTGCTATAGAAGGCATCGCGTTTGTCCTCGAGTTGCAACCGCTTCAGGATTTGGTTCGCGTCAACGTTGCGGCTATAAAACGAAGAAAAAACGTGGAGAGCTTCGCGGACACGAATCTTATCCGGCAGATTCGTGGCTTGCAGGCAGACGCCGATACGATCCTTGAGTTGCTGTTTCTGCTTTTCGGGATCGAAGCCCAACACCGAAACCTGCCCTCCACTACGCGGGCGCAAGCCCTCCAGGATTTCCACAGTGGTAGTCTTGCCCGCGCCATTCGGACCAAGCAGGCCAAAAACTTCTCCAGTCTGGATTTCGAAATCGAGGCCACGCACGGCCTCTACCGGCCCGTAGGCTTTGCGCAACTCTCGGACGGAAATGGCGGGCTCGCTCATCGCGGAATGTACAGGCTATTCGAGGAGGTGCTGCTCGGTCAAAGTTAGCAGCATTTCGGGCGACGCGCTTTGCTCGTTTCTTGTTCGCGCAGGAACGCCGCATAAGCGCCTGACGAAGAACTCACTTCGTGCCGCGCAAGAAAGCGCGAGTAGGCGGACTCATCGAAAATCTCGCGCAGTGTCGCGACGATCGTGGCTGCGATTTGCCGAAGTTGTGTCATCCCTGTTCCTCCGCCGCAAAACGTGTCGCCACAAACGGTGCTTCCCTGACTCTCGCCTGCATGCGGCCGGAGATGACGCTTACCCACAAGGAAATCGACTCCAGCAAAATGAGCGCGACCATACAGACCAAGGCGCCGGCAACCGCAGCGTCCAGCCGGTCATTGAAGATCAGCCGCGAAATTTCATGACTGGGCGCGGCTGAGGAAGCAAGTTGCCGCGCGTGCGCAAGAAAACCGATCCGCGGATTGGGGTCGAAAATCTTGTGCCACGATGCCGTGAACGTCACCGCAACCAACCAGCCGAGCGCGACGAGAGTCACTGGCGAATACTTCGCCTTGCCCATCTTAATGATGATGGTCGTCGCCACGCATAGCGCGACAATCGCTAATAACTGATTGCATATCCCAAACAGCGGCCACAGCGAATTGATTCCGCCCAGCGGGTCTTTCACCCCTTGCCACAAGAACGATCCCCACGCAGCCACGATCAAGGCGCTGGTTGCCAGAATCGATGGGTACCAACCCGTGCGGCCAAGCGGCTTCCAAACATGGCTGAGCGCATCCTGCACCATGAAGCGGCCCACGCGCGTGCCGGCATCGAGAACGGTAAGAATAAATAACGCCTCAAACATGATGGCGAAGTGATACCAAAGGGCCATCACCGCCTGTCCACCCAGACTGCTAGAGAAAATGTGGGCCATCCCTACGGCAAACGCAGGCGCGCCACCCGTGCGATTGAATAAGCTCTGCTCGCCCACCGCCTGCGCCAGCGAATGCATGGTGGCGGCCGTAACCGGGAATCCCCATCCGCTGATGGTTGCGACTGCGGCTTCAGGCGCCTGGCCTACGATTCCCGCCGGACTGTTGATGGCAAAATAGGTTCCAGGCTGAAGCACGCAAGCGGCAATCGTAGCCATAATCGCGACCATCGATTCTGCCATCATCGCGCCATAGCCCACCAGGCGGGTTTCGGTCTCGCGCCGAATCAGCTTCGGAGTCGTACCGCTGGAGATCAGAGCATGGAATCCGCTGATGGCGCCGCAGGCGATTGTGATAAAGGCGAAGGGAAAGACCTTGCCGGCAAAGATAGGGCCGGATCCGTCGACGAATCGCGTCAGCGCGGGCATATGCAGGGTAGGACGCAGCGCAATAATTCCCAAAGCGAGCAATCCGATCGTGCCCAGTTTGACGAAAGTGCTCAAGTAGTCACGCGGTGCCAGCAGCAACCACACTGGCAATGCCGACGCCGCAAATCCATAAATGATGATGATGATAGCCAACGCGGGGGCGGTCAACGTAAACCACGGAGCGACCGCCGGAGTCTGCGAGACGTACTGTCCGCCCCAAATCGCAAGCATCACCAGAATGAATCCAAGAGCCGAAACTTCCAACACTTTGCCGGGACGCAAGCGGCGCAGGTACAAGCCCATCAACAATGCGATGGGGATCGTCATTGCGATGGTAAATACGCCCCAGGGACTGGCTTTCAAAGCGTTCACTACAACCAACGACGCGACCCCGAGCAGAATCACTATGATACTGATGACTGCCGTGTAGGCGACGAAGCCACCCACGATGCCGATCTCGTCACGAGCCATTTCAGTGAGCGATTTCCCATCACGCCGCACCGAGAAAAGCAGGATGACAAAGTCCTGCACGCAGCCGCCAAACACTGCGCCGATCAATATCCAGAGCGTCCCTGGAAGATAGCCAAACTGCGCCGCCAGCACCGGACCCACCAGCGGTCCCGGCCCGGCAATAGCCGCAAAATGATGCCCAAAGAGTACCCACTTGTTGGTGGGAACGAAATCGCGGCCATCTTCCAGTCGCTCCGCGGGTGTGGCTCGCTGCGCATCGAGCGCGAGCACTTTCGCGGAAATAAATTTGCTGTAGAAACGGTAGCCCAAAGCGTATGCGCTAAACGCCGCGACTACCAGCCACATGGCGTTGATTTCCTCGCCGCGGTGCAACGCAATCGTGCCCAGAGCAAGCGCGCCAAGAACAGCAACGACCAGCCAAATCAGGATTCGAATCGAGTTTTTCATTTCCTATTAAGCCGAAGTCTGTCAGCGATCGCTTGTCTTCGGAATTTTATCTTGAAACAAATCAACGCGGACGAAGCCGAAACTTCGCTCTTCGAGCGAGCTGAAATGAGCTTTTAGCGCTGCGTCCGTGGGAAGGCTGTGCGAATTGGGCTGAAAAGCAGAGATCACCCATACGCGTGTATACCCGGTGACAATCTCATCCAGCATCGCGGGGCTTGGCCGCGACGGACGCAGCATCAGTAATTCCAAATCCGTCTGCTCCGGAAACTCGCGGATTCGAGAGCTAGCCACGCGAAACTGCCTCTGATATTCGTCGAACGCAAGTCTCTCTTCAGAATAGCTAAACAGAACAGCATCGTTCGCGTGTTCCTCTGACAATACGTAGCGTGTCGCGCTTCTCCAGTCGTCGGTGTGTTCGGCGTCCGCACGCGCTTGATAGTAAGAGTATGTGCCATTCAGCGAAAGGCCGAGCAGAATCATCAGAGCCGCGGCAAAGAGAGCGTTCGAACGAATGCGGGACAATGTATCAGACGCGAGCAACACCAGCGGTGGAAGACAAAAGATCAGGAAGCGAGGCTCGAAAGCGGGCCAGCGCAGGGAAATGATCAGAGCCAGTGCCAAGGGCAGAATTAGCCAAGTCGACAGAAACCAATATCTCCAAGCGTCCACGGCGGCGGCATGCGATTTCAGACGGCCAAGGCCAGTAGCCACACTGATCAATAACAGCGCCCCATACGCTAATAGAAGCAACGGACCGCCGCTCCCTGTCATGTCTAGGGAAAACTTATACAAGTCTTGCAGCGTCGGCTGGGTGAGCCAGTGGAGTTGAGTCCGGTCCGATGTAAATAGAAGGCAATAAGCCAAAGGAGAAATCAACAAACAAATCACTGCAACGCTGAAGAGAAATTGTTTCCAGGCAATCTCGCTCCGCCGAAAAAACAAAGAGACCCACTGCGCCACCAGCATCCAGGTACCAAACACTTGGGCGTACACCATCAGAGCGCCCGTCAAAACGTATGCGGCCCTGTTCTTGCGCAAGGGTTGTTCGAGACTCAACAGGAAAAAGAAAGACGACACGATCGCCAGCAACATGAAGAGGCTGTAGGCGCGGGCCTCCTGCGAATACCTGAGGTGAAAGGCGTGGACGGAGAGCAACAGCGCGGCCACTCTTCCCGCTCTTGGTCCAAAAAGACGTCGGCCGAGCAGGTAGATGGCGGGAACCGCAGCTACACCGGCCATCACTGACAAAGACCGTATAACGAACTCGCTGCTACCCAGTTTGATCCAGCCACGCAACAACACGTAGTACAGAACCATGTTGGCCTGGCGGTGAGTGATTACGCTCCAAAAAGCGCTCCAATCAAGCCGCGCGAGCGTCGCACTAGCGGCTTCGTCAAGCCAGAAGCTTTTGGTTCCCAAGCGGAAGAGTCTCAGAACGGTCGCTACGACGACCACGATAGTCAACCACAGGCTAAAACGAAAGGCTGACGCTCGGCGAGTCCCTACCGCGTCCGCATTGCTCTGGCAGAGTTCACTTCTCACTGCGCGAGAGCATACCGCATCGCGATGACCCAAGCAAAATCGCGGCCTCGATTGACAATGCCACGTTTGCAATTAAGAATCTGCTATTCATGCCGCGCTTCGAAGAATTCCTGATCCGATACGCTGTCCAAGTCATCGAATTCGTCTTGGTGCTCGCGGCGGGCGTACTAATCCTGCGGCCGCGCCCGGGCCGCGCAGCGCCCTCTGCTCTTCTGTGGCTGGAGAAACAGTTTCTCCGTGTGGCGCGAAGAAAAAATGTTGCCGTCGTCGCCGTGGGTCTGATGTGCGTCTCGATGCGTGCGGCGCTGATTCCAATCCTTAATATTCCGGAACCTTTTTATCACGATGAGTACAGCTACCTTCTGGCCGCCGATACGTTCTCCCACGGTCGGCTTACCAATCCAACCCACCCGATGTGGATGCACTTTGAGAGCTTTCACATCATTCAGCGTCCCACCTACATGTCCATGTACACGCCCGCCGAGGGTTTGGTACTCGCGGCGGGGCAACTGCTCGGACATCCCTGGATCGGCAACCTTCTCGTAACCGCCCTGATGTGCGCGGCTTTGACCTGGATGCTTCAAGCTTGGCTTCCGCCCGGCTGGGCGCTGCTCGGCGGCCTGCTTGTCCTGCTCCGGTTCGGCGTTTTCGGCTACTGGCTCAACGGCTTTTGGTGCGGTTCGATCACGGCTCTGGGTGGAGCACTTGTGCTAGGCGCATTGCCGCGCTTGAAGCGCCACCTGCGCGTGCGGGATGCGATTTGGCTGGCTCTGGGTCTTGCGATCCTAGCCAACACTCGGCCGTACGAGGGACTGGTTCTGGCAACAGCAGTCGCGGTAGTGATGGCAACATGGCTGGCCCGCCCGACGCGTCCCAAGCTTCCGGCCGTCTTGATCCGCGTGATCGCGCCAATCGCGCTGATACTGGCGATCACAGCCGTCGCGACCGGCTACTATAACTATCGCGTGACTGGCAGTCCGTTTCGTATGGGCTACCAGGTCGATCGCAGCCTCTACTCGCGTGCTCGATACTTTATTTGGCAAGATCCCTTGCCGAAACTTGAATACCGTTATGCGGTCATGGAAAATTTCTACGAAGGAATAGAATTCAAGTACTACCAGGACAATCGTACCTTTGCTGGTTTCATTAAGCAGAGCGCGTCCAAGATCGCATGGTTCTGGCGATTCTTTCTAGGTCCTGCCTTGACCGTTCCTTTGCTGGCGCTCCCGTGGACTTGGCGTGACCGTCGGATCCGGTTTCCTTTGCTGGCACTGGTGGTATTTCTTCTTGGACTTACGGTCGAAACGTGGTTTCGTCCGCATTATTTTGCGCCGGCGACTGGCCTCCTTTACATCGTTCTGCTCCAGTGCATGCGGCATCTGAGGCTCTGGCGGTGGCAGGGAAGGTGGCTGGGACCATCAGTGGTTCGAGCCGTTCCGTTGATCTGCTTCGCGATCGTGCTGATTCGCGTGACTGCGATTCAGGCACGCGCAACCATTGAGGAACCATGGCCGCGAGGCAATATGCCCCGCGCCAGGCTTCTGCATAGTCTGGAGAATACGCCCGGACACCACTTGATCATCGTTCGTTATGGGCCGTCGCATTTGCCGGACCCCGAGTGGGTTTACAACGCCGCCGACATCGACGCCTCAAAAGTAGTGTGGGCGCGGGATATGGGCGATCAGAATAACCGGGAGTTGCTGCAATATTTCAGGAATCGAAACGTCTGGCTGCTCGAACCCGACGAATCCCCGCCAAAACTTTCTGCTTATCCTGGGATCCTCGACCAAGAGTCGCCGAATTCTCAGCCAAGTGCGGAAACTGTAAATCAAAGTACTTCGAAATAAGTGCGCCGCAGCGAGTAGAGCTTGCGGAATGTTTGCCGACCTTGGTCAAGAGTGCGCAAGACGAATTAAATACCGCCAGCACTCCCAAACAGAAAGCTCAACGCGTCGGGAAAACGCTTGGCCCATTCGCCTTCATTATGCGACGTGCCCTCGGCGATCTTCACCAGCAAGCGGCTCTCGTCCAGCCCCGCTCGCCGCAGACTTTTCTCGAGCTCGCGAACATCTTCGACAACCTGTTTGTCTTTGTCGTCACGACCAACTTCCCGCGTTCCTATCGCCAGAAACACCTTCTCTGGCCATCGTCGGAAAGCTCGGCTGTATTTCAAAATCCTTCGATTCGAAATAAATAGCGAAGGGCTTTCCAGCAATAAGCGCCCAAACACGCCTGGCCGTTCCATCACCGTGTACAAAGAAATCAGCGCGCCTAAGGATGACCCACCCAGCCCCGTATTTTCAGGACCTCTGGCGATGCGATATCGCTCGTACACGAAGGGCATGAGTTCACTCATCAAGAAGTCGGGGTAACGCTTTCCCTGCGGCCGCAAAACCGGAGGATGAAACGAGCGGTACGGCAGGAATTCCTTGATCCGGTCATACTGCGCGTTGTCGATTCCGACCACAATCAGCGGCGGAATCACCTCTTGCCGGATCAATCGATCGGCAGTTTCGTCCACTTGCCATTCCACGCCAGCAAAAGCCGTGGCACGGTCAAAAAGGTTTTGGCCATCGTTCAGATAAAGTACGGGGTAGTGCCGAGCGGCGTTCTCGGGTGCGTCATATCGAGGCGGCAGCCAGACCCGCAGCATTCGCGTATTGCGAAATATGCGGCTGTGAAATTCGTGCAACCGAAGATCGCCGGTCACGGATTGATTCGGCGGTGCCACTTGCTCGTGTGCAGTTTCTTCCATCGTGAAATGTGGGCGAGGGCGTCTTCGCCCGCACTAGCCCTATAAGAAAATTCCGCCGTCAGTTCCGGCGCATGGCGGCCGCCACCAAAAACGACGAGAGTGCGGTAATCAGAACGATCAGCGCCAGCGACGAAAGGCACAAAATACACCAGGTCGCGAGCACAAACTTCTCGATGTAAGTCAGATAAAGGGCAAAACCCAATCCCCCTGTGGAAGCGATCAAGAGCATGAAAGGAGCTTCTGCTTTTTTGCGGTAAAACGTCGCCAGGATGAGAAGCAGTCCGTAACCAAAGATGCCAATCAGCGCGACCGGAACTCCAAGCACGGTGGAGTAAATGCTGCGATTGACGATATCGCAATTGAAACTGGCCCCGAAATCACAATAGGTCGTTTGAGAAGTGCCGTAGTGATGACGCAGCGAAACGGAAGAGACGACGATCCCGGCTGAAGCCAGAACGGCGATCGACTGGAACACCCGCCGCGCGGCTGAGCTCATGGCAGGCTGCATCCCGTCGCGTTAGCCAGGAAATCCAACTCGTGCTCGCCCTCCACCCGCGTGCCATCAGCGAAGATCCAAGTAGGAAAGCGTTTGATGCCGGCCTGGGTGCAAACCGGTTCGATGCCCTTCGAGCCTTTGATTCCACATTCGATATAAGGAGCGTACTGAAACGATGAGCCGAACTTTTCTTTCTGCTCCTCGCAATGCGGACACCAAAATGCACCGTACATTTTGGCTTGCTTCGCCGTCAGGCACTTCGCAAAGGCATCAAAACGGCTGGTGCGCTTGTACCACAGAAAATAGTACGCAAATGCAAATGCAATGACGATCACGATGCCGATCATTATGTAGCGTGCACGATTTGGATTTGGCTGCTCTTGTCCTTGCCGATGCTGTTGCCGTTTTCTGCGCTCTTGTGACATAGGGATAAATTCTTATACCACGACGCGTAGAGCCGATGGCAGCACATCCAGAGTCTGGCATTGCAAGGTCAGCACTTCACCATCAACCATCACGTCCACCGGAGCGTCCAAATGGAAATCGATTCGCTTCGCCTCGCGCCTTTCGGCCAGCGGATGTTGGATGTGAGTGCCGTCATAAAGCGTCGGCAAATTGCGGATCAGTCCCAATCGACCAATCGGCCCCCAGCGCACGTATTCGATGAGGCCATCATTCACCTCCGCGTTGGGCGCGATCATCATGGTTCCGCCGGTGAACTTACTATTGTTGAAAGTCAGAAACAAACATGGACGACGGTCGATCTCCCGTTCGCCGTCCACTTGCAGAGGAAAAGGCCGGCGCCGAAACCGGGCCAGCGTAATGAAGATGGACGATTGATAACCAAGTTCTCCCCACCCGCTGAAACGCCGCGCCCGCAAGGTCGCCACATCTGCAGCGAATCCCATGGACAACAGGTTGATGTAGTGCAACACCCCTTGCGTGTGACGCAATCGCAAAACGTCGCATGGCTGAGATCGCCCCGCGAGCAATGCCTCGACCGCGTGTTCTACCCCGCGGTCGGTGAACTCGCGCAAAAACGAATTACCAGTTCCCAGCGGAAGGAATGCCAGCGTGACCGGCTCGTCAGAATCCCGGCGCGGAAAGAGTCCATTGACGATTTCGTACGACGTGCCATCGCCGCCTACGGCGATGAACTTGCGATACCCGCGGGCGTAGCCGTCGCGCGCAAGATTCACTCCCTCGCCTGGTCCGCTGGTTTCGGCCACATCCAGCTTGATTCCGCCTGCTCGCAAACGATCAAGCGCTTTTGAAACGAGCTTGCGACATCGTCCTCCACCCGCAGCCGGATTCACCACGGCAAGAAAACTGTCCGTGTTGTTCACAGTTCGACCACGGCCGCGCGGCCGAGAACTTTGCGAACATCCTCGGCCAGTTCGGTGCGCTTAATTTTCATGGACGCGGTTCGAGGAAAATCTTTACCGCATAGCAGATATCCGCCAACCCGTTTAAAGTCGGGCAAGCGCCGGTTGCGCGCGATGATCTCTTGTTTCAGGGCGTCAGTGAATTCCTGGTTCTGCTCTAGCCGAAGAAGGAGAACCAGCATCTCGCGACCAAGACCCTTTGCTGGCCAAAGGTAGTTTGCGGCAAAAATGCAGTACTCTTTGACCGGCAGCCCGTCGAAGGCATTTTCAATGTCTTCGGGATAAATATTCTTACCGCCTTCGGTCACGATCATGTTTTTCTTGCGCCCGAAAAGCTGCAAGTGCCCGTTGCCGTCAAAGCGGCCGAGATCGCCCGTTACCAGCCAATCATCGACGATCGTCTGCGCGGTTAATTCGGGATCATCGAGGTAGTGCGACATCACGGTCTTGCCGTGCACTGCAACTTCGCCGATCCCATCGGAATCAGGATTGAGAATACGCAACTCGACTCCCGGCAGCGGCTTCCCCACGGTGTCTGCGCGAAAGGGCTTTAGGTCGTTCAGCGTAAGCGAAGTGCCGGCCTCGGTAAGCCCATATCCGTTAGCTACCGGAACGCCGAGATCGTAGAAAAATTGCAGCGTCGAAGCCTCGATGAATGCGCCGCCCGTAAACATCGCTCGCAATTCTCCACCGAACCCCTGATGAACCTGTGACAGGAGTTTGCGGCTCAGTCCAACCTTGGGCTCTCTGCGAGTAAGCGACTTATTCAGCGCGATCATTCGATAAAGCAAGAAACGTTTGCCGGCGGAGAGTTCGTCGAATTTCGCTCGCAGCCCGCGCTCCAGGTTCTTCAGAATCATGGGAACGAGCGCGACATAAGTGATTTTGTAGCGAACAAACGCATCGCGCACAAACTCCGGCCGCAGCGTGCGCAGGTGCACCACACAAGCTCCACAGACGAACGGCCCGATGAAGCCAACCATAAAATCAATCGCATGGTTGGTCGGCAGAATGCTAAGGTAGCGCACCCCTGGCCAGAACGGATACCACGCCGTCAGCGACTTGCACTGCTCCAGATAATTCTCGTGGGTGAGCACGCATCCTTTAGGTCGCCCGCCGGTGCCGGAGGAATAGACGATGCAAGCCACATCCTCCCGCTCTCGCGGGACAAAGCGGGGGTCGCCCTTGCGGCGAAAATCTTCCCAGCGATGGGCGCATGCAAGATCGGCTCCCAACGGCGCTTCCGTGACCAGCACCTTCGTTAGTTTGTGGTTCTTGAACTCCGGCGACTGTGTGATCGCGCGCCAAAGATAATATTCGACAATCAAGGACTTCGCTTTGGAGTGCGCCAGCAATTGCAAATGCTCAGCCGCTGTCAGCTTGTAATCGAGCGGCAACAGCACGCCTCCGCGATAAAAAACCGCGTACGCCGAAATCAGCCATTTCGACTGATTCGTCATGATGATCGCCGCACGATCGCCAGAATCAAACCCGGCATCCTCGAGCGCGCGCGCCAACGGCAGAGCCACGTCTTCAAAATCGGAGTACGTAAGCCGCGTCTTCTCTCGCTCCCGGTCTGCTTCGATCAGGCAGGTTTCATTCGGCCAGCGGTCCAAGGCATCCCGCAGAGCAGCGCCCAGACAGCTGTATTGGTCGAGATTGAGCATTAAGAATAGAAAACCACGTCGATCAGTTTCACAACAGACTGAGAACTGAGAACCGTCAACTGAATATTGATTCTTCCCCGCACTGCCGACTCACAACCGTGCCTGAATCCGCTCGGCTAGCGTTCTGAAATCCGACACTCCTTGCAATTCGTAGTCCGGCAATTCAATACGAAAATGATGCTCCAGTCGCGTCAGCAGATCGAGCGCTTGCAAGCTATCGATCCCGAGCGTCTTGAAGAAGTCTTCGTCCGGGGTGAGCTTCTCCCGCGGCACTTTGAAATGGGCTGCTGCGAGATCCAAGATTTCTTCGAGTGTTTGTTTGGGTGCTGTCATTGTCTAAGCCCGCTGATCAAGAAAAACACACGATTGTCATCCTGAGCGAAGCGAAGGATCTGTGTACCTTAGGATCCACAAAAATGCCTAGGGTAAATACGGCTGCGCATCCTCGCTCTCCGCGAACTTCCTCAGACCGGCTTCGACTGCCGGCTGGACAAAAAGTTCGCAGAAAATATCGATCTCCTCCTTCAACTCCTCGTAGGGTATCGGTTTGATGAACCGCTTCGCCGCAATCGCAGTCTGCCGGTCAAATTTACCGAGCTGAGCAGATGTTGCCCGCGCCACTCGTATCGCCTCGCCTTCCGCCACGACCTGGCTCACCAGTCCAACCTGCTGAAGCTTCGTCGCATTAAAACTGCGTCCCGTGAGCAGCAGATCGCGAACCACAGCATTCCCCAGATCGCGCTTCAGACGCGGAATTCCCCCGAAGCCGGGGATCAATCCCAGCCGCAACTCCGGGAAACAAAATCGCGCCATCTTGTCGGCGATAATCAGGTCGCACACCAACGCGAGTTCAAACCCACCGCCGAACGTGACTCCATGCACCGCCGCAATGGTGGTCAACGGCGAGGCGTCGATCGTGTTCAGCACCCGATGAATGCGCTCCAGATAATCGCGGACGCCCTTGGCCGCATCCTTCCGCTCCATCTCCTGGGAGCGGCGATACAATTCCCGCAAGTCCGCTCCAGCGCAAAAACCAGCCTTGACCTCGCTATAAATGATGAGCGCATGAGCTACGCTCTCGAGACCATCGAGTACAGTGACAAATTGTTCTAACTCATCGAGTGTAAGCGAACCAATCTCATTGCAGGGCGCGCGATGCAGCGCTAGCTCGACCACGCCGTCCTTCAGCTCCCACGAGAGCGCCTGCCCGCGAAAAGATTCCATTCCCCAGCCGATTTCCTTTGTGAACCTTCGTGTCCTTTGGTTAACGCCTTTGACCGGAATCCAACTATGAAGCCTGCTTCACCCCGTACATTTCTTCGATCTCTTCCTTCAATCGCCCCGCAATCAAATCGCGTTTCAGTTTTCCATTCGCTGTCAGCAAACCATTCTCAATCGAGAACGGCTGAGCATAAATATAGAAAGCCCGCACCTGCTTGTAATGCGGCAAGCCCGGATTTACCGCATCGAGCGCAGCCTGCACCCGCTCTCGCGTGACGTCCCCAGTCACAACCGCCGAAAGATAACCGCGCCCATTGCCGACGAGCACGACCTGCTGCGCTCCCGGCAAATTCCCCAGCACTTCCTCTTCGATTGGCTCCGGTGCAATGTTGTGACCTGAACCCAGAATAATCAGATTCTTGATGCGTCCCACAATCCGCCAGTTCCCTGCTGCATCCACCTCGCCCTGATCTCCAGTATGAAACCAACCATCGCGCAAGGCTTTCGCAGTCTCCTGCGGTCGATTCCAATATCCCGGAAAAACATTCGGCCCACGCACAACAATCTCGTCGTTCTCCACCAGCTTCATTTCGACGCCGTTGATTGCCGGTCCCGCGCGGCCGGGTTCCACATGACCTGGGTCATCCATGGTGCAGATAGCGGTAGTTTCAGTCAGCCCGTACACCTGCAGCACCGGAACCCCCAGCATCATGAAGTAGAGCTGCGTCTCCACGCTAAGGGGCGCCGAACCGCAGATCAGAGCTTTCAGATGCGAACCAATCATTTTTTTTCGAATGGTCGGAAACACCGCTGTATTCGCCAAGGCCAGCCACATTGAATCCGCGAAGCTTGCCCGTCCCTCTTGCCGACGCACCCACGCGCCTTTGGCTCGACTGTAGATATTGAGGACCACGCCGCCAGTCTTCCAAAGCTGTTCGTCGACGGCCTTGCGCATCCGTTCGAGAAGTGCCGGAACGTTAAGGAAATAATCCGGCGCGACGGCCCGCATATCGCTCGCGATCTTGCTCAGGTCTGTGTTAAGCGAAAGTAAGTTGCCGCGCAACAGACAGGTCAGCAGCATGATCCAGGAACCGGCGAAACAAAACGGAAGATAATGGAACACGCGATCCTGCCCGGCTTGGTTCTGCATCAACGCGTCGAGCCGCCCGGAAGTGCAGCCCAGCATATGGCGGACATTGCCCGCCGTGAGAACAACACCTTTCGCTTCGCCGGATGTGCCCGACGTATAAATAATCGTGACCGGATCGGAATCCGCAAGCTGTCGATTTTCCGCAACATCCGGGTGCCCCATCCTTTGCGTTCTTGGCAAAGGGCGGGAGCTATCGACGAATATATCCTCAACCAATCCTTGCGGCGGCGCCTCCAGCCAGTTCTCCGCGATCGCGGCCCGCAGCACCGCATCCCCGCAAACAATCAACGCCGGAGAACAATCCTTCATCATGGCAACGAGTTCCGCCGGAGCCTGCCGCGCATAAAGCGGCACCACAATCAATCCCTCGACCATAATCGCCAAATCCATCGCGACCCAGCGTATGCCGTTGTGCGCCAGCAAAGCGCATCGGTCGCCCTTCTTCAACCCCGCAGCGGCAAGGAAGTCTCGCGCCTTATTGATCATCGCGAGCAGATCGCGTCCGGTCACCGCCGACGCATCTCCCCGATTCTCGGCACCAAGCTCTCGCAAAACGACGGTCTCTCGCGCCAACTCAAGCCGCGCAAATATGTCGTCGATAAAACTCACTGCGGGATCTCCTCAATGCCTCGGAATGAATCCTCAGCTATAGGCCTCAACCAAACTGTGCAGCCCCGCACTCATCGGCGGCAAATAATCTTCCCAACCCCATTCCCCTTTGCGGGTCGGAAACTCCGGATACCGCTTCTGCACTTCTTCCTCGAAATACACGCCCATGCGCGCCATCACTTTCAAATTCCGCACCACGGTCCGCCCGATCCCATCAGCAATTCGTTCCCCGTCCTGGCTCAGCTTGATCAGTGCCGCCAACAGTTTCGGTTCCAGATCGGCGTCATCGACATTCATTAGCAAATCTTCATGCCCACGCTCGCGCATAAGATTGCGAATGCGCTCGTCCATGGTGATCCCTGCCGACGGCACCAGCGCCGGCATCGACGTCACAATCCCGTGATAGCGCGACGACGCCATCATGTGGCAAGCCCGCAGCACGCTTACCAACTCATACATGTTGTAGTCTTCAGAGCTGAGGACGGGCACGCCGCCCAGCTTTTCTGAAATTCGTCCCGCCGGACGCGCATCCAGTCGCTCCGTCGCGGCTAAAATCACGAACACCTTGCTCTGCTTGCGAAACGCATCGACGGCATTCGCAATCGCCGTCAGATAATGCTCATAAGCGCGATCAGCTTCCGGCCCCGCATTATGAAAATAAACCGATCGGTAATGGCTATCCTTATATGCCCCAACCAGGCCATGCAGCGCGAACTTCGCCACTGAAGCCTTCACCGGCCACTCAAAAGGATTAATCGGACACACCACCAACACCGGGGTGCTTCCGTCCCATCCGACTTCGCGCAGCACCTTCCTGCCAAATTCCGCGGGATGCGGCTCAAACGTCCAAGCCGTATCCGTGCCCAGCTCGTTAGGCACGCCCAACTCGCGCAAGATCGTCCGTGATTCTTCGTTCCGCGTAATGACTAGTGAATTTTGACAGTAGCGTGCGCACATCTTTGCTACAAGCGGATCCATGTGGCCCGCCTCAGCGCCGTAGCCCACCGAGAGTTTGTTCTGTGCCGCCGCAATGCCCAACGATCCAATCATCATCGTGGTCAGCGCATTGGCGAACTTGCTCTTGAACATCGATCCTTCGCAGGCCACCACGCCGTGATGTTTCGGCACTTCATCGGACAAGAAAGGAGGGAAAATATCCGGCAGATGCACCTGCGCCGTGCTCTCGAAATATCCGCGAGAGAATTTAGGAACTTGCGTCATCACGCTGAACGCAACCCGCTCCGCGCCAAGAATGTAACGAAGCTGCCGCAGCATCTCCTCAACGCGCACGTCCGATCCCATATTGCGCGTCCCGTTGTAACCGGCAAACAGCAGCTTCAACTTTTCTCCTGGCTGCCAAGGCTTGCCTTGGCCCAGCATCCACCCAGCCTTCGACTTTTCAATCAGCGCGCTCACCCAGGCTTCGAGCACAAGGTCCATCATGCCGCGGACCCTCCGATCTTGGCCGGCCAATCCTGATACTTGTACGAAAAATTGGTCTCTCGGCTGAACTTCAACAAAGGATAGCTATATTGCGAAAACGGCACAGGCTTGCGTCCCAACTCAGAAGTCACGCGCGTATTGTCGAAAACCGTATTCCATACCAGATACGGCATAAAAACCTTCATCAGCGAAGCTCCGTGCGCGATCGCTCCCGACCGATTCGCCAGAGTATTCACGGTCCCTGAGAAAGGCCGTTCCAGCATCGGCACGAAGACAGGAGCGCGTTTCTGTTGTGCTGCAGCCAGCGCGGCAGTCAATTCACGAAACGTTTGCGACTCCCGCCCCGAAGAAAGATGATAGGTGTCGAACTGCGGAGTATCTTTCTGATGCAGCTTCGCGATAGCGTCCGCCACAAAATCCACGTTCACAATGTCAATCTTGTCACTGGGCCGAAACGGAAGCACCGGCAAACCCGCCAGGAAAACGAATGCCCTTACCATATCGAATTGCGTAGTCTCGGCGCGACGGCTGTCACCAAGCACGATGCTGGGCCGGAAAATCGTAATCGGCACTTCCGGCAAAAGCTGCCGGATCATGTGTTCGCAGAACTTTTTCGTACGCGCATACGGATCGTAATCCGACCGCTCCCAATCAATCGATTTGTCTTCCGTGACCACTTCATTCTTGCGCCTCCCAGCCACGGCCACGGTGCTCACGTGGCTGAACCGCCGCAGCCCGTGATAGTGATGCACCTGCATGGCCAGCTGCAAGACTTCCAGTGTTCCCCGCAGATTTACATTCAGGCAGCTTTTTTCCGACTTCCGATTCAGCGACGCCGCGCAATGAATGACGGAATCAGTCGTGTGGATCAATCGATCGTAATCGTCTCGCGCCAGCCCGAACTGCGTCGCCGTTAAATCCCCGCGAAAGATTCGAATGCGCGTCTGCAGATATTCGTAAAATCGCGAGAAGTCCAGATGCAATTGCAGCGCATGCCACAAACGGACCTCGGCTTCATGCGGATCGCGTGCCCGCACCAACACATTCAGCGAAGCCCCGTGCTCTTCCAGCAGATTAGCGGCGACATGCCCGCCGATGTATCCGGTAGATCCGGTCAGGAATATCGCCACGTTGCCCCGTTTGTGCCGGTTTTAATGGTCTCGCCGTTGCTCTCAGCTTCCGCCAGTCGGAAACTCCGCGACGGCCGCGCCTCTAGAGGACGCCCCTCAATCAGCGGATAAGTCCATCGCCGCAGCGCCGGAATATGAATGTTGATCCAGTATTCCCACCAATCGATGCCGCGCGTATCGTAGCCAAAGTTCGCCCGCTCTTCTGGCGCCAGCGCGTAAGCCAGCTTTTCCACATTCTCCGCCACGAAATCATGCTCGTTCAAAAGAATAAAGGGCTCGAAGAGTTCAATCAGCTTTTCAACTTTCTCCAGATTGCGCTCCGCCCGCGCCAACGGAGTCTTGCGCAAAGAGAGCGGCGACATAATCCGTTGAATGGATTTTATGATCGCTTTCTGCGCCGGCGCAGACATACGCTCATAGCGTTGCTTCGAAACCGGAATCGCGTCGAAGCGCAATCGCAGCCAGCTCTCCATACCTTCCAGCGCCCGGTAATGCTTGCGATGCGCCAAAGAAGTCAGTTCAATCGACCGCCGCATATCGCAAGGATTCGTCACCGAAGTTGCCAACTGATAAATCTGCGCATTCCGCCTTTCCACGATAGCCGCTGCAATCAACGTCATCCCGCGGCACACCGAGTCCACCGGGATCACATCCAACCGCTTGCGCTCATTCGACGGTAGCTGCCGAAAATAAGTTCCCAACAGATACGACAACGCCGCCGAAGTATTGATGCCCTCGTTCCAGCCGAGAAATGGCTTCTCCACCGAGGTCTCAACAATGGCCGGACGCACCATCGCAATCGGCAAACCCGCTCCGTACTTGTGAATCAGCGACTCCGCCAGACTCTTGGTCAGCGTGTACGTGTTCGCCCAACCCAGTTCGTTCGCGCGCTTCTTTCCTGCCTCGGTCAAATAGTTTCGCAACCAGCGCACCCGGTTTTTGCGAATCTGATTCTCCAGCGCCGCGCCTTTCAAATCTTTCGACGCGTGCTCCTTATGCAAAGCCTGCCGCCGCAATTCTTCCGTAACTTCTGCGCTCTCCGCTTTCCCCGCCGCCCGCCTTACCAATTCGTGCAGCGAGCGCCACTCCGCATCAGCATCGAAATTCGCCACTCCCGCTGGCGTGTAATTCGGTCGCAGCGTTTCGCTGACTCGCCCATCCCGCGTTCCCGCCACGTAGCACGTCGACAAATGCAACAAGCCAGCATGATCCGACTTGCGCACAAATTCGACAACGCTGACCGCTGCATCCACGTTGGTCAGCAGAGCATCCCGCAAATCAGGATTAAAATCCGTCAAACCCGAACTATTGACGATGAGATCCAGATTCTTACGCAAGACTTGAGAAACATCCGGCGCTAGACCAAGATCCGGCGCTGCAACATCGCCTTCCACCACCTCCACGCGCTCGCGCAGGAACCGCGCCAGCCCCGCGCCGTAACGCTTATATAAAGGATCGAAAACGGGCGACTCTTCCACCAGCTTTTCAAATCGCCCCTGCGCCGAATTCGATTTCTGCCGCCGGATCAGCAAATAAATGCGCCCGATCTCCGGCAGATCCATCAGCAGGTTGACCAGCCAAACTTTGCCAATGAACCCAGTCACGCCAATCAGCATCACACGCTTACCCGCCAGCGCCGACCGAACTGAAAGCCGCTCCCGTTGCCGCCCGCCGTCGAAGTGCACAATCGGACGCTCCAACACCGGCAACTGCCGCTCCGCCGAAATCACCGCCGCCTGCAATGCCTCAGCCGCAGGCGCATCGGATCCGCCCAAACTCAAATCCCGGACCAACTGCTCCGGAGCCCGCGTTCCGTCCGGCCCTGCCCCGGTAATCCGCGCAAAGACTCCGCGAGGACGAATCACCGGATCGAGCAATCTCCCGGTCGCCATGCCGTCGCGAAACTCAAGTCGATTCGCAATCACCCACTTCGCGCCTAGATGCCGCGCCAGCGGACCCATCACATGATCCAGCCCCTGGCTAACCAGCACCACATCCGCGCCCGAATCGATCAGTCTTTTAAGCCCTTGAACCCCTTCAGGCTTCAACTGCGGCTTCAACTTATACTGAAAATATTCTTCGCCCAGCAGATCCAACCGGTCGCGGCTGACTCCGCGCAGCACCGTATGAACCACCCGCGTAGCAAACACCCGGTTCGCCGCATATAAGAAAGGACGCAGCAGCGCCATCACCAAGACCAGCCCCCGCCGCATCCAGCGTTCGATAAACGTCTGTCCGTTCCAGGTAAAAAACGCGATCGGACGCACGGTAGTCAGTTCAAGCAGACTACCCTCCACCCGCCAATACACTCGGCCGCCGTCGCCCGAATTGTGATTCGACTTATTCAAAGCCGCGATTCGCCCTCAATGCCTATGAGTGCCAGTCTGTTCCCTACATTGTGGACAAACATCCTATTGTAAACAATAGCGGCCAAAGGACGAAGCTTAAGATAAGGGTACATATTCCTGTTCCTGTCGGACGCCCAAGGGTCAAGAACTAGAGAGATCACGTGGGGAGGCCCGCCCCCGGCTGTCCAGCGAGCGCAGCTCGCAGGAATGTGGTAAGGCGAGAGCCTCAAGCCTGCAGAAAAAGTCGCCCAGACGATCGAATGGGAAGGGCACGAGTTTACTCGCCGTAAAACCCACAGACTCGATACTGGCCCGCAGGGACCAACGCTCTTTACCGAGTCCCTGCTCCTCAAACATTGCACCGTCGCGCATTCTGCCTGCGGCCATGGCGCAAGCAACACTTTGGGGTAGCCGGTACCGTCCACAGGGTCGAGAAAAACTGGCGCACAAGCAGCGCCAGCCAATTCGCCGGGGTTAGAGAAACCAATCGGGTTAGTTCCCCGCTCCGGTCGCGTTTCCGAAATCAGATTTTTTGAAATTCTCGTGACAAGCAGCAATAGGAGAGGATAATATCCTGCCCGCGTGAGGAGAGCCGATGGAGCAAAAGCCGTCTAAATACATTTCGGCACGAAGTGTAATGACCGCGCTATTCGCGATTGGAGTTGTTCTGGTCCTTGCATCGGGAAACCTAAGCGGCCAGGCGGTCACAGACATACACGATTTCAACTGCTCAACCGAGGGTTGCGGCGCGATACCCGCAGGCCTGTTGGCTCAAGGTAGGGATGGAAACATTTACGGGACAACACAATCTGGCCCCGGAAGCGATTATGGGACGGTGTTCAGGATTACTCCTTCGGGGAACTCTATAGTCACGCTTTACACTTTCGACCTTACAAATGGAGCTGAGCCCCAAGGTGGCCTGACCCTTGGGCCCGACGGAAACTTTTATGGAACGACGAGTTTCGGCCAGAACACCAACGGCTCGATTTTTAGAATCACACCCGATCGGAAATTAACCACTCTTCATACTTTTACAGGCGGCGCCGATGGTTCCACCCCGGCCACACCACCCGTGCTGGGAAACGACGGGAACTTCTACGGAAATGCAGAAGGCGGTTTTGAGGCCATTGGATACCGCGTTAGTTCAACTGGAAACTATACAGTCCTGACCAGTTCGATCCCAGGCGGTGGACAGCCCTCGGCACCCCTAATTCAAGCCTCAGACGGAAATTTCTATTCCACAAGTTACAGCGGCGGCACAAGCGATGCCGGGACGGTTTACCGAATGTCACGCGCAGGAGCAGTGACAATTGTTTATAACTTCGATGGAACTGAGGGCTACGGCTATGCCCCGTTAGTCCAGGACACTGAGGGTTATCTTTATGGAACCGCTGACGGCGGGACTTTGGGCGGAGGTATCGTTTTCAAAGTCAGCACGCATGGAAAATTTACTGTGCTACATAATTTTACAAACCAAGATTACAACCACGGCTCTGTTCCGGTCGCGGGCCTCGCATTGGCAACAAATGGCAAATTGTATGGCTCTGCATATAGAGGTGGCCCGCAGAATGGTGGGTCATTGTTCGATATCAACACAACTGGACAATACAGGGAGTTTTATATATTCGACGGAACAGACGGTTCCGGACCCCAAACCACAGCCATGCAGCATACGAATGGGAAACTCTATGGCATGACATCCGAGGGTGGGGCCTATGGCGGTGGAGTCATGTACTGTATAGACGCTGGACTGCCTCCATTTGTGAGACTGGTATTCACTGACGGCAAGGTCGGAAGATCAATTGGAATTCTTGGACAGCAGTTTAAAGGGGCAACGAGTGTTTCTTTTAATGGAACTGGCGCAGCGTTCAGAGTAGTGTCTGACACCTATCTAGTGGCGACGGTTCCTCCGGGAGCGACCACCGGCTTTGTAACGGTCACGACCCCCAAGAGAATACTAGGAAGCAACATGAAGTTCCAAGTACAGAACTGACCTTCATTTGCCACGCGGATTGTCCGATTGCTGTCGTTCCTCCTTGGCCCGGTACGAGATGGGCGCCAGAGGAAAACAACGATCACCGGTGGCTGACCCCCTTTACGTCCTTTGTAAAGGTGGGAACGGCGAGATCTTTTTGCGCGACGGGGCCACCCTCCAAAACAAAAGGCCGCCAACCCTGGCGGCCTTTATATTTCCTTCGAGCGTTAAGAAACTTCCCGAACTAATCCCCCAAAACCGGCTCACCCACTTCCGGCCTCGGCTTGGGCGCAGTCAAAGCCCCCAGCGGAATAAATCCGTTCTCCGCAACCACCGGCTTTTCCTGCAACACGACTTCGCGATACAACGCGGCCATGCGCGCATTGTAAGCCGCATCGTCTTTCTGCGGACCGCGCGCGGCCTGCTGTTTCGCATCGCGCGCCCGCTTCTTCTCTTCGCCAGAGTTCTTGGCAATGCCCAGCTTATCGAGATCGTGCTGCTCTTCGTTGGTCACCAGCTCGTCTTTCAGCAGCAAAGAGTGTGCGGACGATTCCATCTTCACATTCTTCCCACCCGCGAAGATTTCATGCCGCCCATGCTCCTCATACCACTTGGTGAGGGTCGCCGTCATGTGCATCTTCTCGATAATGTTCCGCCAGCCCACGCCAGTGTTGTAAGCGCAGAAAGAAATCTCGCCTTCCTGCGTGGCGTAAGGAATAATGCACTGCTCGGTGCGCCGGAAATCGTAGTTAAACAGATCCTGAAACCACATGCCCGCGATGAATAGGAAATTCCACCGGTCCTGCCGCCGCTTCATCACATCTTCAATCGTCCGGTCCGGACCCACCTTGCCGTAGTTCGTACCGGTCACGTTGTAGTTCTTGTCAAACTTGCGTAGCAAGTCAAGCATCTTGAAATGAGTAGGCGACTGGAACGGATCGTAATTCTTCATCAAACACAACGCCATTCCAAACGCAGTGAGCTTCTTCCCTCGAGCCGCATCATTGACCTTCTGAATGTCCTTAGCCAACTGATCGCCCTTCAAGAAAGCCGTAACCGGAACCGCCTCCTTGGTCTCCTTATCGATCATCACAGCCATCCCCGTCCCGCAATTCGGATGGCAGCCACAGGACAATTGGCCCCAGTCGTTCTTGAGGTCGTCTACGTGCATCAGGTCGGCCCAATCGCTGAAGGTTCCCATGAACGAGATGGGGAACCAATCCCGCGACGGCTCGCCCAGGCCAGTTTGATTTTTCACATCGTGCGCCAAATGAGACAACGTGTAGCGCTGAGCTTCGCGGCGGTCATCAGTCACCGCTTCGTCGCGACCGGTGAAGCTAACGGGTTGGAACGACAGGAATCCGATGCGCTTGGGATTGTCGAGGGCGAACTTGATGATTCTTCCTACTTGCTCGTTGTTGATCCCGTTCACGATCGTCACAACCGGGACAATCTCAACTCCGGCGGTGTGCAGGTTTTCGATGGCTTTCAACTTCACATCGAACAGGTTCCCTACTTTTCTGTGAGCATTGGCCGCGTTTCCGATTCCATCGAACTGCAGATACGCATAACGCATGCCCGCTTCAGCGGCTTGCTGCGCGAATTCCAGGCTCTTGGCGAATTCGATTCCGTTGGTCGCAGCTTGCACGCTGTTGTATCCAACCTTGCGGGCGTAGCGCACAGCATCGAGGAAGTACGGCGACAAAGTTGGTTCGCCGCCCGAGAACTGCACCGACATCTGGCGCCGCGGCTTGATCGTGATGGCGTTGTCGAGCATGGTCTTGATGTCTTCCCAGCTCAACTCGTGGACGAATCCAACTTGGTTCGCGTCCATGAAACACGGATCGCACATCATGTTGCAACGGTTCGTGAGATCGATGGTGAGTACCGAGCCGCGTCCGTACTTTACCGTGCTCGAACCGTGATGGTGAAGCTTCTCGTCGTTGTGCGCAACGATGTCACGGCCTGGAAACACCTCTTCGAGGTGAGCCGAAAACTCGGTGTCAATCGACATTACATCTTCGAAGTGACCATGTTTTTCGCAGTCCTTAACCATGAGAATCTTGCCGTCGCGCTCGATGATCTGGGCTTTGATCTCGCCCACCTTTTCATTCGACAAAATTTCGACCGGGAGCTGACCATCGAGAATCTGCTGCCGAATTTCAGGCACGCACCTCGGGCACAGCGAGTCAGTGGTTCGCGGCCAGCCTAGCGGAGGCTTGGTCTTTTCATACGACTTGAGCAGAGGCTTGTCAGACCACTTCGGCTTGGGAGAAGGATTCTGTTTAATCCGGTTCAGGCGCTCGAATACCGCCCATGCGCCTGTGGCGGCAACGGTAACGGCTTTCTCCACATACTTCACTGGCTTGTGCATTGTCCTCTCGCTTTCCACTGCTTGGGATCATGGCAAGTCAGGCATCTGCCACTTTTCCCCGGGTGAAACTCCAATTCAATTCTGCAAACGGTTGAACCTGTAGAGCCTACCCCTACTAGACCTTCACTCTCGAACCTTCACTACTGAATATCGACCGGAAGGGGCCTTCTCGATAGACCCTGCCTAGGTTTCATTGTGTAACTATCCTATTGAATACAACGCCGTCCTGACACGCACAACCCAATGAAAGGGGCAAAATTGGGGTTTAGCGGTGGAATGGTGCATTGGACGGGCGTAAGTGATTGAAAAGGAAAGACAAGTCTGGCAGCGTCGGGACAATGAGGCATCGGCTTAGACACTAGAGGTAATCTCGCGGACGAACCGGGGACTGGGGAAATTGGCGAAAGACCTAGGGATTCGCGAGCCCAGCTCCTATCCTGAAAGGGTGAGCAATCGAAGCAGACAAGCGGCGCTGGAAACCAGGGTCGAGGCGCAGCAATTCGAGGGAGTGCAACCATGAGCGTGACAGCCATTAGTCCGGTTTCTTTCCTGAACGCGACCTCTTTGATCAATACAGAACAACCTCAGGCACAGATTCCGCTGCAAGAGGACGCTCAGAAAACACAGGCGGATGCCTCGATTGCGTCGTCTTCAGCCTCGCCCCAGGAACCGTCGCCAACAGGCAACGCGATAGCCGTGCAAGCCTTCACGGCGTTTGCACCCGCAGTCCAGCCGATTGCCAGCCTGATCCCCGCGACCGATCTGCCACAGGCTTTACCGGTTGACCTTGGGACTGATTCCAGCGCCTCCACGCCGCAATGGTCCGCGGTCGCGCTGGATGTGTACGCTTAGGACACTCCTGTCCGCCGCCTTTGACTTTTCCGATCGGTTCCTAGTGGGCTGTCGCAGAACAATCATTACTAAGAGCGGGCTATCGGTTTATTTGCTTTGGGGCAGGGCACGGCTTCAGCCACACGGTCAAAAGGGTTGTCTGCGGCTCTCACTTGCAGTCAGAATAGTAGTGCAGTAACGCTTTCACGGACGGCAGCAAACCCCATACTGCTGCCAAAGCCGAAACCACGGACTATGCGCGAGCATGTCGTCATGCCTTCGATTCGCAGCCGAGATGTCGCTTGCGCTCAGCGGTCTGGTATCCGGCACCGCGTAAACGCGCTCCAGCCACTCGATGTCGGCAATGGTCCGTTCAGCGTCCATCCCTCCACAATATCTACCAGAAAGACGGCGAGGTCAATCCGGATCGGCATCTCCAAAGACCCTGACTGAGTGATTTGCCTTCTGCCGGTCGATCGGCCAGCTTTCTGGCTAGGTGAGGTCCAGGGCCATTTTCAGCGCATGGTCCAGTTCGGCGAGTCTGGGTCTGGCTAATGAGCCGGGGAACTGGGTAAGGTCGGTCTTGCGTAGGCTCACGAGGTTGTCGCACATGATCCAACTGGAGTGTTTCAGGCCCTCGTCAGGCCCGACCGGCACCTGAGTAGACAGGCCGTCCCCGTGACTGAACACGGGCGCGCAGACGACGGTAGAGAACTGGGAATCGATGAGGATCTGGCGGCTGACAATTACGAAGGCGCGGTACTGCTTGCGATCGCCTCCGGGCTTGTATACGCGATAGAGTTCTCCGCGCTTCACTCGGCTTCGCCGGACGCCTCATTTTTCAGCGCCTGAGATTCCAGCGCCTGATAATCCAAGACATCGGACGCCTCGGCATTGAGACGCTGGGCGGCGGCGTTGATCCGTTCCAGGTCGCGAGCTTGGATTGCGGCCCGCGCGCGTTGCCGCAAGAACTCCCGCAACACCTGTTCGATAAAAGCGGATCGAGACTGCTTCGAGCCCGCGATACGGTCGATGGCAGCCAATACGTCCCCAGAGAGTGTGATAGAGGTCTTCTCTTTCATACTACCATTATACTACCCTAAATATGAGACGAGAAGTTACTCTTAATCACAAACAACAAACGGTGCCCCATTCTTCCGCGCTCTTTGAAGTGTGGGACGCGAGGACGCCAGCGTTGTTACACGATAGGCGGGGGGGCTCCTCCAGTAACCTTGCCTTGCACTCCGCGTTTACCGATAATCAATTTGTAGCTGGACAGGTTACGCCCCAGGCTGAAACGGCCTGGGGTTGTGTTTTTGGGGTACGACAAAATGGGCCGGCGCCTTGCGATTCTTCCTTTGAACGGCGGCAAGGCAGTCATTCTCGCCTCCCACCCTTCCGCAAAGAACGCAGAAAAAATTGGCTACCCTCATTGTGTGATTAGGTTCGCGGTTAGAGTGGGTCGGCAACCCGCCGCGTCAATCTTCAGCCCATCTTCAGTTGACGTCATCCTGAGTGGCCGTCAGGCCGCGAAGGATCTCGCGCGGATTGGCAGGTCCGCGCGGCCTGGGACTAAACTCCCGCTTGCCTTTCAGCCATGCCCCCAACCCGATTTTGGGTGGCGCAAGCGCTTCAGCGCTCCAATAAATCCCCCCTCTTCGACTAAGGCCCCGCAGGACCATCGCCTCCAACCCTTCCGCAAAGAATCGCGGGAAGGATGGCCACCAAAGATGTAGGCGGCGAAAAGCTGGGCCAGCCCCCGATCACGCGGGCTTCTTTGTCTCTTCCGCCGCGCCTTGGGCCCCTGCACTACCGTCTGTCTTGTTTTTCTTGCGCGATTTTCTCTTCCTAACCGGAGCACCCGCAGCGAGCTTCGCCTCGTCGCGCCAGAAGTCGAGAATCTCTTCTTTCGACGGATGGTCATCGCGCCCACCCTCTTCCATCTCGACCTTACGAAGCCGTTCAATCAGGGTGCAAAAGTCCTGGTAGTAGCTCGGGTCGTCCCTCTGTTCCTGTTCGATGTCTTCCCTGAAATCCGCATAAACGTTGAACATCCAATAAGCGAAGCTGCTCCAAACGTCATCAACGTCTAAGTATTCCCGCCTAACAAGCAGCCCGATTGTCTCGAAGAAGTTTAGGATGTTCTGAGCTTCGGTCGGATAACTCGTACCCCTGACTCGCTTCTCGGCCGTAACCCTTCGATAGGTCGCGAGCGGCTCACTTTCGAACTGCTCGATAAATCTGACCAAATGCTGCACTCTGTCGGACTCGCGTGCTTGCGCGAGCTGGCGTTTCGCATACAAGAGCGCCCATGCACCGGTGATCGCGATAGCACCAGTGAAAACAGCGGTAGCCCCAGCGAATATAACCGTCCACGTGTCTCCGCTCATAGTTCCTTCAAGGGCAAACCTCTTCATCGTCACAATACGGCTTGCCTTGCTTATCGAAATGCACGGCCGATACTAGCTCTCGCTCATGAGCATGTTTCCGAGAACGACATGAATTGGGATGCAGGCCTTCTATTTCGCCTCAGGCTCCAGCACCGCATTCACCTTCACCTGACCGCTCGAAACTGTAATCTTTCGCTCCCAGGCCTTGAAGCCGGTCTTCTTCACTGATAATTGGTGCTGTCCCGGCGCGATTCCGACGGTTGACGGCGTGCTGCCGACAAAACTGCCGTCGACTTCGATATCCGCGCCGTCCGGTGCAGAGGTCACTTGTAGTTGGACCTGCGCGGGGGTCGCGGGAACTGGGTTGGGCGCAACTGCTGGCGTTGCCGGGGCCAGTTGGGCCGGTTGAAACTTCGCAAGATCAAGCTTCATGTCTCCGTTGACGTAAGCTGTGATCTCGGTGCCCTTGGGAATGCTAATGTCTTTGCCGTGCATGAACAAAAAGAACGGCGCGGCCGGAAAGAAAACCAGGCTCGTGGCAACGATGCCCCCGGTCATTGCTCCCGTGTGGCCACCGCCCTTGACCTCACTAACGGCGCGAAGAGCGGCCTTCTCGTCGTCGGTCAGGCGAACGGAGTCGATATTGATGTCGAGCTTGCCGCCGCGCGCCATTCGTCGCTTGGCTTGCGCCTCAGTGACGGTGGCGTAAGCGAGTCCGCCTTTGGGGACGACGAGGACGTTGTTGACCAGCACTTCTTCCAAGACTTCGAAGTCGACCGTGTCTCCGACATGCGCGTCAGCCGAAGAGATCGTGCGATTGATTCTGAGTTTCACCGGCGTTGAGTCTTCGAGAACGAATCCCTTCGCCGACGTGGCCGGCGCCTGAGTTTGCGGCTGCGCCGGTGCCGGTTGTGTCGTGCTTGCGGGAGACTGGCTGTTAGGTTTGGACTGATCCTGACCCTGCACAGAGAGCGCGAGGCACAGGAATATGGCAGGACGAGCGAGTTTATTCATGTGTCCTCCGAACAGACTACGATTTGAGGGACACCCTGGGGTCTGAATTCTGGGGGAAGCGGAAACATACTCCGGGGGTTGGTGGGAGTCAAGGTAATTTGGGATCCAGAGGAAACAGGATTTTGGGTGGCGCAGCGCTTTCCAGCGCTGCGGATGAATCAGCCTCTCTCGACGCAGGCCCCGCAGGGAACAAACACACCCTAAGTGCGGCATTCCCAAATTGGAACTGATCAGCCGTCACGACCGCTTTTCCCTTGATCTCCCTCCTCCCTTCCGATAACATACAAGGGCAGCGATTATCTACAAGATAATCTACGATCTTTGATAACTGACAATTTTTCGGAAGCCGGTCGATCCTCGTGAAGACGAAGGCAGTCAAACCCCGAGATAACTCCAATGTTTCCAAGATTTTGCCTCTAACTACCTTTAGAACCATAGATCTAGGAGGCAGAAAAATTTCCGGTCCTTTGTTTTCTAGATTTTGCGGGGTATCGAGAGTTTTTTATTTGGCTGGCCGCTGGTGGCTTTGGGGATCACAATCGGGCAACACGCTGAAAGTAAACGGACTTAGGGTGGAGCGCCAGTTTCCGAGCACAGTACCGGAACGGATCGCGGATGCTCAGAAACCGCCATAACTCCAATGTTTCCAAGATTTTGCCTCTAACTACCTTTAGAACCATAGATCTAGGAGGCAGAAAAATTTCCGGTCCTTTGTTTTCTATATTTTGGGCGAAAACAAGAGTTTTTTTTGAGGTATTTTCTGCCCCAGAATATGTGCAACTCTCGCTTCAATAAATCATGTGGCCGGGCGCCGAGGTCCGAACGTCCGGCTTCGATGCCATCAGCAACAATGCGCCGATTCGCTTGGATGCGCGCAAGTCCTCGAGGCTGCGAAACGATTTGGTCTGATAGTCATCCGGCGTAGGCGTGTCGTCAGGAATGCGTCGAGCTTCGACGTTTTCGAATCCGTGTTTCTTGAGCAGGTCGATGTACTCCGCTTCCGCCCGCACATGGACCGGGACTTTTAGCTTGTCTACCCATTGCAGTGAGTAGGGATTGTCTTTATATAGGTTAATCAGAATGAAGATGCGCCCGCGCGGCGCCATGACCCGAAAGAGTTCGGCCAGCGCGCGATCCTGATCGGGGTAATAGTAGAACGATTCGACGGAGAGTGTCTTGTCGAAGAAGTTCTCTTCCCACGGAATCTGCTGCGCCGATCCCCAAGCGTAGAGGATGTTTTCGAAGTCCTTCGATGCGGCGCGGGCCTGGCGAATCATCTCATCGGAGACATCGACGCCGACCACTTGCCCGAAGCCTTCGGGGCCATCGGTGACCAACCGCGCCAGCAGCCGGGTGGCCCACCCCGACCCGCAGCCCAGGTCGAGCACGCGATTGCCGGGACGAAGATCCATCAGACGGATGGTCTTGCCGGTGATGTCAAGGTGATGGCGCTCCATGTTTGCGCCTTCGCCGGCTTCCGCCCAGCGATTGAATTCCTGCTGCAGGATCTCGTCGGAAGTTGCGCGCTGGTCAGCCAAGTTGATTCTCCTTTGTGTACGAAGGATATGCTACATTTGGCTTCCCCATGGCTTCAAATCCGCCGCCACCGGTCGAACCTGACGTTCTCTATTGCCCGAAATGTGCGATTGAAGTTTCCCATCCGCTGACCTGCGGCGATTGCTCCGCCGTCATCTGCCGGCGCTGCGGTACGCCGCTCGAGTCAGCTGATGAATTGGGAATGGGTGATTGATGGACGTTCCCGTCGCATCGCCGACATTGCCTGAGAAATCCGATGCCGCGCCCAGCCTGGTGCGCGGGCTGTCGCTTCTGGATTCGATTTTGCTCTTGGTGAGTGGGATCATTGGATCTTCGATTTTCCTGACCGCCAAAGACATTGCGGGACCGCTGCCGCAGCCCATGCTGTTCTTGCTGGTTTGGGTTCTGGGTGCGGTGATTTCTCTGTTCGGCTGTGTGGCCTTCGCGGAGTTGGGATCGATGTTCCCTGATTCCGGCGGCCAGTATGTTTATTTGCGCGAGGCGTATGGCGACCTTCCGGCGTTTCTTTACGGCTGGATGCTGTTCAGCGTCGCCAACGGAGGCTCGATTGCGGCGCTAGCCGTTGCCGCAGCGGCTTACATGGGACAAGTTGTCCCGGTGATTTCGCAGGAGCACGTTGTGCTCGTGTTTGCGGGCATCACGTTGACCCGCGCTCATCTGGTTGGGTTGGTGCTAATCGCCGTACTGACGGCTGTCAACGTGATGGGATTGCGATGGGGGGCGCTGTTGCAGAACGTCTCCACCTGGACCAAATTTGTTGCCATGTCGGCATTCGTGGTTTTGGGATTCGCCATCGGCAAGGGACACTGGTCAAACTTCAGCTCGCATGGTGTTGGCTTGACGATGGGTCTGGGTCCGTCGCAATTGGTGTCGGCGCTCGGAGTCGGGTTGATTGCCGTGTTCTGGGCTTACGACGGATGGGTTTATATCACCTGGGTGGCGGGCGAAGTAAAGGAACCGCGCCGCAATGTCCCGCTGGCGATGGTGTTGGGCACGCTCGCCGTGGCCGCGATTTATATGGCGATGAACGTAACCTATATATACGCGCTGCCAATCGGCGAAGTGGCAAAGCACGAGACCATCGCGCACGCTGCCGCGGCAGCTTTGTTTTCGCCCCATGCCGCGGTTTGGCTTTCGGCGATGATCGCAATCTCTTGTTTCAGCGCAGCCGCTACTTGCACGCTCTCCGGCGCTCGCGTTTGTTTGGCTATGGCGCAAGATGGAATTTTCTTTCGTAGCATGGCGAAGATCCATCCCAAATGGCGCACGCCGGCGTTTGGGCTGATCGGACAGGGAATCTGGGCCGCCGTGCTCGCGGTCAGCGGGCGCTACGATCAGCTTTACACTTACGTCATCTATGGAATGGTGCTGTCCTACACGCTGACCGTGATTGGTCTGTTCGTTCTGCGCTGGAAGCGTCCGGAGATGCCGCGTCCGTATCGTTGCGCCGGGTATCCGTGGATACCGGGGATTTACGTTCTGATCGGCACAGCCTGGACTTTGAACACGATTATCACGCGGCCCAAAGAAGCGCTGGCCGGGACGATGATTGTGCTGATTGGCGTGCCGGGATATTTGTACTGGAAGTGGCGTGGAAGGAAGGCAGCAGAGGCAGCAGAGTAAAACGTCTTGATGGGCGTGCTGCGAGCTTCGCTCGGCTGTAACGGACGACACTCTCGTCGCTCCACAGACCGACTTATACCGGAACTGCGGTCTTCCTGGCGGGATTGAAGAAGGGCATCTTCACTATCTTCGCGGTTACTTTTTGACGGATGGCTTCGATAGTGATTTCCATTTGCAGCCTGGTGCCGAGCTTGGAGTGTGAAGTTTCGATGCTGGCTAGCGCGATCATCTTCTTCAGCACGGGCGACCACGTAGTCGATGTGGCTTTGCCAACTTGTTTCTCGCCGCAGTAGACCGGGACCGCTACGCGCGAAGCCTGGCTGGGCGCGGCGGGCGTCAGGCCGAATTTTTCGTAGCGGTCTTCTACTTCGGTCCAATCGATTTCGAGTCCGACGAATTGCCTTGCGACTCCTTGTTTCTGGTCCTGCTCCAACGCTGCCTTGCCGATGAAATTCTCTTTGTTCAGATGGACCATCTTGGCAAATCCGAGCTCGAAGGGCGAGTACTTCTGTGAGGCGATCAGGGCCTTCTTGCTGCTGGTGTAATCGACTTCGATGAGCAACAATCCGGCTTCGACGCGAGCCACATCGAGCGCCAACATGCCGGCGGCGTGGATGTCGAAACGTTTGCCAGTTTCCATTACCGCGTCCCAGACTTTGACGGCGTCGCTCCATGGCACCCAGATTTCGTAGCCCAGGTCGCCGGTGTATCCGGTGCGCGAGATGTCGACAGGGACGCCTGCAATCTTGCCATGGGTTACGCGAAAGTATTTCAGATTGGCAATGTCGGCCTCGGCTGCGGCCTTGAGCAGCTTGCCCGAGGTTGGTCCCTGCAAAGCGAGAGCTGCGACTTTTTCCGAGATGTCCTCGATCTGAACGTCCATGTTGGTGCCGTTCTGGCGAAACCAGCGCAGGCTGGGATCGGCGGCGGTCCAGCGATATTTGTTCTCTTCCAGTCGCGTGACAGTGCCATCGTCAATGACCTTGCCCTGCTCGTCGCACCAGCAGCAGTAAATTACCTGACCCACCGACACTTTGCCGATGTCACGGGTGATCACGCGGTTCACGAGTTTGGTCGCGTCTTTGCCAGTGATCAGATATTTGTAGAGCGGCGTGATATCGATGAGGGCCGCGGCGTTGCGAATGGCGTTGTACTCGTGCTCGTGATGCACTTCGTAAACACTGACGGTGTAGTATCCCGACCACTCGCGGTAGTTGAGGCTGTGGCAGAGGGGAAAAGTTCTTTCGTGAAACGCGGTTCCTACGGGCACTGTGGTTCCTCGATGATTTCTGGTTGATGGGAGACGTAGCAAGCTACGTCTCTACAGTTTGTCACTCGCTGGATTATATGCAGGGGCAAGTTGCGGGGCAACGATTGTGGTTTCAGTTGTGACTCGAAGTCAGGCCGTCTTGCAGACAAAAGCTGCGCTGCCCAGTAGAATGTTGAGTCCTTTTTCTGCGATAGTTCCCAGATGATGACGTCATCCTGAGCGGATTCGGCCGCGAAGGATCTCGCGCGGACCGGCAAGGATATGGGCGGACGATCGAGTCTGTGCCACTGCGCGCGAGATCCTTCAGGACTGGAAGTTCTTCAGGATGACGGCGGTTGATTCAATCGCGAGAGTTCTTCAGGGTGACGGCGGTCAAAAATTTATGGGCAACTCGAAATACGATGTGATCGTGATTGGCGGAGGCCATAACGGGCTGGTCAATGCCGCTTATCTGGCTCGCGCGGGCAAGAAAGTGCTCGTGCTGGAACGCCGCCACGTGCTCGGCGGGGCGGCTTGCACGGAAGAAGTTTTTCCCGGCTTCAAGTTTTCGGTGTGCTCTTACGTGGTCTCGCTGCTGCGGCCGGAGATTATTCGCGACCTCGATCTTCCTCGCCACGGACTCGAAATCCTGCCGCTCGACGGCACGTTCACTCCCATGCCGAACGGCGATCACTTGTGGCGAGTGAACGACCACGGCAAAACGCATCGCGAAATTGCGCGCCACTCCAAGACTGACGCCGAGGCCTACGACGAGTTTGGCAAGGCAATGCAGGCAATGTGCCGCTTCGTGAAGCCGATTCTCAGCATGGTGCCGCCCGATCCGGCCACGCTGAATCCGAAGGAATTAATGAAACTGCTTTTCCTCGGCCGCCGCTTTCAGGGGTTGACCAGCGAAGACAAATATAACCAGGTGCAGTTGATGACCATGAGCGCCATTGACTTTCTGGATCAGTGGTTCGAGACCGACGTGCTGAAAGCCACGATGTCGGCCTCCGGAATCATTGGGACGTTCCTCGGTGTGCGCTCGCCGGGAACGGCTTACGTGCTGCTGCATCATTACATGGGAGAAATCGACGGCGCGTTCAGGTCGTGGGGATTTGCCCGCGGCGGCACCGGCGCCATTTCCAACGCGATTGCGGATGCGGCTCGCGAGGCCGGGGTGGAGATTCGCACGCAGGCCGCGATCGCGCAGATCATCGTGAAAAATGGCAGAGCGAAGGGCGTGGTGTTGGCGAGTGGAGACGAAATCTACGCTGACATTATTTCTTCGAGCGTCGATCCGCGGCTGACGTTTGTGAAGATGATTGAGAAGGGAAATCTGCCGGATGATTTTCTCGAAGAGATAAATCGCTATAAGTTCCGTGGATCTTCGGGCAAGGTGAATCTCGCGCTTGATGCGCTGCCGAATTTCAAAGCGATTCCCGGGCCGGGCGCTCATTTGCGCGGCGCGATTTCGATTTCTCCCAGCGTCGAATACATGGAGCGGGCTTATGACGATGCGAAGTACGGCAATTTTTCCCGGCGTCCGTATATCGACATGGTCATTCCCACGCTGACCGATCCGTCGGTCGCGCCGCCGGGGAAGCACATTCTTTCCTGCTTCGTGCAGTATGCGCCATACAAATTGCGACCGGGGCTTAACTGGGACGATCAGAAAGAAGCTTTCGGGGACAACGTGATCAACACCATCGCTGAGTATGCGCCCAACATCAGGGACATCATTCTGCACAAGCAGGTGGTGACGCCGCTCGATCTGGAACGCGAATGGGGTTTGAGCGAAGGCAATATTTTTCAAGGCGAGCTTTCACTCGAGCAACTTTTCTTCCTGCGGCCGGTGCCGGGGTATGCGCAGTTTCGCACACCGATCAAAAATCTTTATATGTGCGGGTCGGCCACGCATCCGGGCGGCGGAATTATGGGTGGGCCAGGTCGGCTGGCGGCGCTTGAAATCCTCAAAGACTTCAAGGGAGCGGCTTGATGCCCGACGCACGTGACGTTGTCATCATCGGCGGAGGCCACAACGGGCTGGTTACTGCGTTCTACCTCGCCAAAGCGGGATACAAACCGCTGGTGCTGGAGCGTCGGGCGCAACCGGGCGGGGCTGCGATCACGGAGGAATTCCATCCCGGCTTCCGTTGTTCCATTCTCGCGCACGCGGCGGGGCCGCTTCGGCCAGACATTGTCCGTGACATGCAATTGGAGAAGCACGGGCTGAGAGTGATCACGCCGGAGGTCGGCGTGGTTTCGCTGTCGCCGGACGGGCGCGCGCTGGTTCTCTACAACGACGCGAAGAAATCTGCGCAAGAGATTGCCAAATTTTCCCAGAAGGATGCAGCGAAGTATCCGGAGTTCCAGGTGTCGCTTGCCAAGGTGGGCAAAGTGATTGGCGAGGCTCTGGCGCTGGCGCCGCCGAACATCGACCATCCGAACCGTGGCGATTTGTGGGGCATCCTTCAGACTGGCCGGTCGATTCGGAACCTGGGCAAGAAAGATATGTACCGACTGCTTCGGTGGGGACCGATGGCGGTTGCAGATCTGGTTGCCGAATATTTTGAGACTGAACTGCTGCGCGCGACGATCGCGGCTCGCGGCATCTTTGGAACCTTTCTTGGTCCATGGTCGGCGGGCACGAGCCTGGTGCTTCTGATTCGCGGTGCAGGGGATGCGCATCCCGCGGGCTCGGCCTATTTCGCGCAAGGTGGAATGGGCGCGATAGCGGAGGCGATGGCTTCGGCGGCCACCCATGCTGGCGCTGAAATTCGTAGCAACGCTGAAGTCATTGAAGTGCGAGTGAAAGATGGTGCAGGTACCAGCGTGGTGCTTTCGACTGGCGAGGAGATTAGCGCGAAGGCGATTATTTCGAATGCTGATCCCAAGCGGACGCTGCTCAAGTTGGTCGATCCCATTCACCTTTCACCAGATTTCGTGATGAAGCTGCAGCACTATCGCATGCCGGGGACGGTGGCGAAGGTGAACCTTGCGCTCTCGGGCCTTCCCGAGTTCACCGCGCTGAAGGGATCGAGCGATGTTGACGCTTTACGCGGGCGCATCCACATTGGGCCGGAGATCGACTATCTGGAGCGGGCTTTTGATGAGTCGAAGTATGGGAATTTTTCCAAGCAGCCGTATCTGGAAATTGCGATTCCTTCGGTGACCGATCCGTCGCTCGCCCCGGCGGGCAAGCATGTGATGTCGATTTATATGCAATATGCGCCCTACAAGCTGAAGGGGAGCGATTGGGACAGCCAGCGCGTTGCGCTCGGCGATACCGTGGTCCGAACGCTAGCACAGTATGCGCCGAAGCTTCCGGAATTGATTCTGACGCACCAGATTATTACGCCGCAGGATCTGGAGGATACTTACGGGCTTACGGGAGGCCACATCTTCCACGGTGAGTTGGCGCTTGATCAGTTTTTCACGATGCGTCCGCTGCTGGATTGGGCTCGATATCGCACACCGATTCGGAATTTGTATTTGTGCGGCTCGGGGACGCATCCGGGAGCGGGGTTGACGGGCGGGTCGGGGGCGAATGCTGCGAGAGAGATATTGAAGGATTTGAAAAAGTAGTCCTCGCACTCTTCGAGGTTCAGGGTGATTGCCTTTCTTTGTGAACCTGTCCTTTGTGGTTAAGGCTTTTGAAGGCATCAACCACAAACGACACGAAGGTTCACAAAGAAACCCGGTCTGGGTCGGCACCTGAGCCGGCGTGAACGGCGCTGCCTATGAAGAACTCTGCCATCCTTCTGATTAGCTGTCCCGACCGCAAGGGCATTGTCGCGACGATTTCTGATTTTGTTTTCCGGCACAACGGCAACATCCTGCATGCCGACGAACATGCGGACGAAGAGTCGAATCTGTTTTTGATGCGGGTGGAATTTGATCCGGCTGGGTTTGATATCGATCTGGCAAGCTTCTCCCAGCACTTCACGCCCATCGCCGAGAAATTCGAGATGCAGTGGCATCTGGCTCGGTCGAATTACCGCCCGAAGATGATTATCCTGGTTTCGAAGTATGACCACTGCCTGGTGGATTTGCTTTATCGTCACAAGAGCGGAGAGTTGGCATGCGACATTCCGCTGATTATTTCGAATCATCCGGACAATCAGCCGATCGCGGATTTCTACGGCATTCCCTACCTTACGATTCCGGTTCCGAAAGATAACAAGCGGCAGGCGGAAGAGAAAATTCTAAATCTGATCGAGCAGCACGATCCTGATTTCATGGTGCTGGCGCGCTACATGCAGATTCTCTCGAACGAATTCGTGAACCGGTATCCGCAGCGCATCATCAACATCCATCACTCGTTTCTGCCGGCATTCGTTGGCGCCAAACCCTATCATCAAGCATTCACGCGGGGGGTAAAGCTGATCGGCGCGACCAGCCATTACGTGACCGAGGTGCTCGACGACGGTCCCATCATCGAGCAGGACGTGGTTCGCATCTCGCACCGCGATTCGCTCGACGACCTGCTGCAGAAAGGGCGCGATCTAGAAAAAGTCGTACTGTCACGGGCTGTGCGTTGGCACATCGACAACCGGGTCTTGCTCTACGGGAACAAAACGGTGGTTTTCGACTGAGTTGGGCAATTTTCAGATCTGCTGAACTTCTCAACAGTTTTCACACTCCCGTAACAATCGTTGCGTATAGTTGCCAGCTTCGGGCCGTTGATCTTCGGCCCGAAGTGATCTCATAGTGCGCAAGGAGCCCCATGTCCACTGCAGCGCCTTCAGTTTTAGATTCAAAACTACAAAAGTCCCCGGGAAAACTGGGGATGGCAATCTTCGGTGCAGTGCTGCTGGTCGGCGTCGCCTACAGCGCCATCAGCTTGGTCTCTGATCTATCGGGCTATCACAGCGAGTCCGTCCTGCCCTATCTTCTCCTGACCTTAGCCTTGTTGGTCGCGCTGGGTTTTGAGTTTGTCAATGGCTTCCATGACACGGCCAACGCCGTAGCCACCGTGATCTATACCCATTCTTTGGAGCCTCATATCGCGGTCGTCTGGTCGGGATTCTGGAACTTCGTCGGGGTGCTTACCTCGAGCGGCGCGGTCGCATTTGCCATTGTTTCTCTGCTGCCTGTGGAACTCATTTTACAAGTGGGCAGTAAAGGCGGCTTTGCCATGGTGTTTGCGCTTCTGGTAGCCGCAATCATCTGGAACCTCGGAACCTGGTATTTCGGTTTACCCGCTTCCAGCTCTCACACCATGATTGGGTCGATCATCGGAGTGGGCATCGCGAATCAGCTACTCTCGCCGAAGACTGGGACCAGCGGTGTCGATTGGGGCCAGGCCACTAATATCGGAAAGTCTCTCTTACTTTCTCCAGTAGTCGGTTTCGTCATGGCTGCGCTGCTCCTGCTGCTCTCCAAAGTTTTCCTGAAGAACAAGAAATTGTACGAAGCCCCCGAAGGGACGGAACCGCCACCGTTCTGGATTCGCGCTTTGCTGGTTCTCACCTGCACAGGAGTAAGCTTCGCCCACGGATCGAACGACGGACAGAAGGGCATGGGCCTGATCATGCTGATTTTGGTCGGCACGGTTCCTACGGCATACGCGCTGAACCATGCTGTGACAGCCAAGCAATCTGAGGACTTTATCGCTGTGTCGCAACAAACCGCGGGAGCGCTCAACCATTATGTATCGTCGGACGCGGTGATCGGCGACCCTCGCGACGAAGTGACAGACTACATTCGCACGAAGACTTTCACTCCCAACACCATGTTGGCATTGCGCGAGTTGGTCAGCGACATCGGCAACGAGATGGCGTTGTTCAAAGAACTTCGCAACGTGCCTCCTGACCGGGTTCGCAACTTCCGTAACGACATGTATGTGGTCAGCGAAGCGCTCCGGCTAATGAAAAAGACTGGACAACCGCAGATCTCCGCGGCGGACGACGCGGTGTTCGCCAATTACAAGACCTATCTGGATAAGGCCACACGCTTCATTCCGGGATGGGTCAAGGTCGCGGTCGCGATGGCTTTGGGTCTGGGCACCATGGTGGGCTGGAAGCGAATTGTGGTCACGGTGGGAGAGAAGATCGGTAAGGACCATTTGACTTACGCTCAAGGCGCCGCTGCGGAGATTACGGCGATGTTCACGATTGGAGCTGCGGATTGGTTTGGCTTGCCTGTGAGCACAACCCACGTGCTGTCTTCGGGCGTTGCCGGCACGATGTACGCCAACCACTCCGGTCTGCAGTGGGGTACGGTGCGGAATCTCGCGCTGGCGTGGGTCCTGACTCTGCCGGTGGCGATGATGCTTTCGGGCTTCCTCTTTTGGGGATTCCGTCATATTTTCTGAGAGTGGGGCGTCGTCTCCGCCTGGCCTGTCGAAGGCTGGCGCAAACGTTAATATCTGGGCTGCCATGCCGGGCCGGAAAAAATTGCCGCTTGCCTTCTTACCTATCGTTCGTGGTATACATGTGTGCCGCATTCATTAGAGCTAAACGACTCGGGTGAGGAGAAGAAAGTCAACATGGATCTCTTTCATCGCGAATTACTGCGTAAAGACACGCCTACCGGCCGCGACTGTCAGTTCTGCTATCAAGCTGATCCTGATTTTGCCAAACGTGATCCCATGGATCGGTTAGTTCTGTGGATGTTGGATGACACCGCCGCCGCCCATATCACCGAAGATGGGTACATCAAACATCGCATCGCCGAATTGATGAAAAAGCGCCCGTTCGGCACCAGCGATGCCGGTCTACCGAAGTCGGCTTGATGCCGACATTTCGTCAATAGCTAAGGGGTTGACAACAAGCGACTTAGATGGTCACAAAGATCGGTGATGCTTGTGGAAGACGGCATCCCGCTTTATCCGATACAATTTTAACATTGTGAATATTAATACCGTATCCCCCGGCCAGCAATCAATCGAGCTCCACGAAGTTTGCGTTCAGCTCCAGAAAATGGGCTACGCCGAATCCAAGCGCATACGCATCTACGGTCAGGACTTTGAGGCCCTTTCGAATCCATTCCCAAATGGGGACGGAATCGCCATCCGGGCGTTTTCCAAACGGGAAACGCAGGAACGGACGCTGCAGCTTCCTCTGCCAGTCGTCCAAATGGTAACCAGGCAAAAACGGAAGAAGGCAGCCTAGAAGTTCCTCAGGCTATGGTCTCAGATCCACTTCGGGGCGCGTATCTCTGCATCGCCATGTCCACGATTTCGCCGATCAGTTGCGTGTAGGATCGGCCGGAGGCCTTGGCGGCCATGGCAAATTCTTGCTTGCTTGAAAGCCACGGATTCGGATTGGCCTCGATGACGTACACCTCGCCTTTCGGCGTAAGACGCATGTCAATGCGGCCGTAGTCACGTAGCTTCACGGCGTGATAGGCCGCCAACCCGGTTTCCTGCAACCGTTTCGTCGTGTCCTCGTCGAGATCAGTGACCAGGTGCGACTTGGTCAGTTTGTGGGCTTGCGTATCTTTTTCGAATTTCACATCGTAGCTGGCGATCTTCGGAGTGCCTTTCGGCAGACGTGAAAGGTCGAGTTCGACCAGCGGCAGAGTTTGAGCATGTTCATAGCTGCCCAGGATAGCGGCGTAAATCTCGCGCCCTTCGATGTACTCTTCGATTAAGGCGGGCGAGTCGAACTCATTCTGAATGTATTCCACCCGTTCCATGAGTTCTTTCACACTGTCCACGACAGCATCGGCGCTGATGCCGATGGAACCATCTTCCGAGACTGGTTTCACAATCAGGGGGAACGAGATGTCGTGGGCGTGCTCGATCCGGCCGCGATACGAAGTGGCAAAGAATGGCGTCTTGATCCCGTGAAACTCGAACATCTTCTTTGCAGTGCCTTTATCTTGCGCCAGGAAATGCGCATGCGGACCGCCGCCCGTGTACGGCATATCCAGCAGGTCCATGTACGCTGCGACATTCATCTCCTTGGTGTCGTCGCCGGCAAAAGACTCGGTAAGGTTGAAAACCAGATCAGCGTCGCACTTCGCGAGTGCGGTTAAACACTGTGGGCGACCGTCAAGCACTTGATAGAACGGTTCATGGCCAAGCTTCTCGAGAGCTTCGAAGATCTCTTCCCGATCTTCTTTTTCGGTTCTCGGCTTGCGCTTCGGTTTTGGTTTAGGCTTGCGTGCCGAAGTCTTCTCCTCTGCGACAACCTCGGCTGCCGCCGTCTCGTCTTCCCAGACGTCGTAGAGTACGGCAACCTTCAGCTTCGCGCTGGTCATTGCGGCCTCCAGCTTCTATCAGAATAAATCTTCATTCTCATTTCAGACTTCTGACTCACAAAAATCATGGATGCACGAACTTTCCCCGCGCCATATAATTCATGGCCAGAGCCGTGACATAGACAGTGATCTGGATCAAGTGTTCGGACTCGCGTGCTGTGTCGGCAAACAGACCGAGTTCCTCGATTCGTTTCTCGATCACCTCGATCAACTTCTTGATCAGTGGCCTCTGCGCCCCGGTCCAATAAGCCACTTTGTCCACTACCGCTTTTCTCTGAGCATGCAGGAATTCGCGCGCGGGCTTTGCCGTCTTGCGCCGTTTGGATGCATCGAAGATGTCGCGCAAGTCGGTGTCCAGTGCCAAGTCCGCCAGCGGGATGTCATCGTTGGTTCGCTGGTAGAACTCAGCAACTGTTGCTTCCATTTCGTCGACGGTGATATCCGTGCGCCCGCGGCGGCGAACCGGGTCGACATTGCCGAGCTCTTTGGCGATCCGATTCATATACTGCAGCTTCGCCATCGCGCCCCAGCCACGGTAGCGCTTGCGCCAGGCAGAACGCGGAGTCAGCCATACGGCGAAGGTTTCGGCGAAGTCTTCATCTGGATGCTTCTGCGCGTACCATCCAGCCAGGTGGCGCACATAGTTTCGCGAGAATGGAATGGGACGATAGTTGTCATGATAAGGGCGCCGAAACGGACCGAAGAGCTGTTTCCATTCGGGCGTCCGGTGAAGCTTGTAGGCGTAGTTGAACGCGTGCCCGGCTTCGTGACGAAGATACATCATGACCTCGCGAGTATCCTCGAGGTCGTTCATCTCTTTTTCGAGATGAGCCAGGTCCGGATTCGCCAGATAGAAGGGAATGCCAATCACCGGCTCACCCGAGGGACAGCCCCATTCGTCGGTGAGATAACAGAGCGGGCGGAACTTCATCAATCCTTTTTGTTCGAGCTCACGATACAACTGTTGCACCAATCGCTGCAGTGGCGAACCTTCGATGGTCAGACCGAGGTCGCGAATGGGTTTATTCAGGAGATCCTGCAAACCGGGCCGGGATTTTTCGAGTTCCTGCATGCCAGTCTTAAGATGTCAATTTAGATGAAGTCGCGAAACAAAAGGGGAGGAGGAAGGGACAGTCTGCGCTCATTCTAAACATTATCAAATTGCACGGCGTGGTTCGTAGGTAACGACCGATCACGGACTAAAGATTGGTACTGCGTCCGGGACTAAGCGATATTGTATCAATCGAGAACGCAGATTTCAGGCAAACGGATCGGACACAGGTTCTTCGCTCGATGGGATCGATCATTCGAGTGCACCAGACAACTGCAGTCTCGAGAAGTCCTCCACACTCTTTGTGAGATCTTTCTCGGTGAGATCTTTGGATCCTTCACATCACGACTGAACACTATGCACCCCGACAAACTCGAATCGCGATTCGCGTAACAAGCGAGTTGAAACAAATCTTGTCCGAGAATGTGTTGTCAGAGAAAGTCTTACAGTTCTCGCTAGTCATTTGTAACTTTTATCGCAACACGATATATCGAGCTAACGATTCTTCCCGTGGCTCGTCCTATGGCGCAAGCATCGAACCGATGCGCGGGCTCATTCTCCGCAATCTAGTTTTGATGCCAACCCTCCGCGGAGGCAGCCACCATGCGCCGTCTGCTCGTCCTCTTGACTTTGTTTCTTGTGCCCTGTCTCTACGCTCAGTCTCGCCTTGACTCGTTAAATAGGACCGGCAGCATTCGAGTTCGAGTGACCTCTGGCGACCGCCGCACCTGTGACTTTCAAGCTAGCGTTTTGCTGATGAGTATTTCGGGCGCTCGTGTTGCCGAAGAATTGACGAATGCTGATTGTGAAGTCTACTTCGAAAATGTGGCAGCAGGAAGTTACCACGTAACCGTTTCCGGCCGAGGAATCGAAGACTCAGATAGTGGGAGATTCGACTTTGATTCCACCAGCCGCCAGGATCTTGAGGTAAATATTAAACACAGCGGACGTCCAAATCAAAACGCTACGATCGGGCCAACTTCTTCGTTGGTGGCGGCAGTGGATCTAAACATTCCTGAAAGCGCGCGCAAGGAGTTCGATAAAGCCAACCAGTTCGTCGCGAAGGGAAACTGGCAGAAAGCAATCGAACGACTGAATAAGGCGATTGCGATTTATCCGCGTTACGCCGAGTCTTACAACAACCTCGGAGTGGCCTACGGTCACCTAGGCGATGGGGCCCGGAACGTTGAAGCGTTGCAAAAGGCGATTAGCCTGAATGACCATTTCGCCGCGGCCTACTTGAACTTGGCCCGCGTCGCGATTGTGGATCATGACTTTCCCCGGGCTGAGGCCTTGCTGAATAAGGCCACTGCGATCGATCCCGCCGATCCCCAAATATTGGGGCCTCTGGCAAACATGCAACTGCTCAACCACCATTTTGATCAGGCGCTTGCCACCTGCCGTAGGGCACACTCCGCGTCACAGGGAGGGCACGCCGTTGTTCATTACGTCGCAGCGCGCGTTTTCGAGCAAGAAAACCGCCCCGCGGAGGCTTTGGCCGAATTGCGAATCTTCCTCTCGGAGGAGCAATCTGGTCCGCGCGCAGATGCAGCGCGAAAGGAAATCACCGCTTTGCAGCAAAGTTCCGGCCCGATCGAACTGGCCCGATAATATTTGTTTGCATCGCCTCTTCGGCCGCCCGCATCTGTTGCACTAAAGTAATCTTTGACAGTCGCTTAGTTGGCCCCTAGAATGGGAACATAATGTTAGACCAGTACCAGAAGAGTTTCGACTGCATGTGCTGTTGTACTTGTTGTTGTGCAGTCGTGTCTTCTGGCGCCGGGAGGTTGCTGACTTAGAGATTTCTTAAACCCAGCAATTATCAGCCCACCGCCAGTAGAAAGCTGGCGGTGGGTTTTTCTTTTTATGGCACAAACTGGAACTGCACAAGAGACGAAGGCACAGCGGGTCGAGCGCCTGAAGCGGGAGAAAAATCCCTGGGAGTCCCTCGCCGAGATTCGAGGCTTCGCGCGCACCGGCTTTGATTCTATTCCGCCCGAATGGCTGGGTACCTACTTTCGCTGGTGGGGCGTTTACACCCAGGGAGACGGCGCAGGCGTGGTCGGCGGAAAAGGTGGCGAAGGCAAGGCATTGCCGTGCTTCATGCTTCGCATCCGTATCCCCAACGGCATTCTGAATTCGTCTCAACTGCGAACCATTGCGGAGTTGACCCAGCGCCATGCGCGCGGGATCGCTGATCTCACCGTGCGCCAGAACATTCAGCTTCACTGGATAACCATCGAAGCACTTCCGGAAATTCTCGAGGCACTGTGGCAATGCGGCCTGAATACTATGGGAGCTTGCGGCGATGTCACACGAAACGTGACCGGCTGCCCCATGGCCGGCGTGGATGCCGACGAAATCTGCGATGCGTCGCCGCTTGCACTTGCTGCGACCCGGATGCTCGCTGGGAATCCTGATTTTTACAACCTGCCTCGCAAATTCAAAATCTCGATTACCGGCTGCCGCGTTTGGTGCGCCTATCCGGAAATCAATGATGTTGGTTTGACTGCAATCACGCGCACGCTCGACGGAAAACCGGAAACAGGTTTTTCGTTGCGTGTAGCTGGCGGACTCTCGGCCGAACCCCATCTCGCGGCCCGTCTGAATGCGTTCGTTCGCTGGAATCAGGTTGAACCAGTAATCGAGGGCATTGCTGAGCTGTTCCGCGAGTCAAGCGAGTTGCGCGAGCATCGCGAGCGGGCGCGGCTCAAGTTTTTGTTCCTGAAGCACGGCTGGACCGCCGACGACTTCCAGAAAAAGTTGGAGCGACGAATTGGATTTCGTCTGGATCCCGCAGTCGATGAAAATGCACCGGCTGACGTTTACCGCGATCACATCGGAATCCATGCTCAGAAACAGCCCGGCTATTGCTACGTGGGAGCCGCAGTGCTACGAGGGCGAATCACGGCCGAGCAAATGCGCAACGCCGCTGATCTCGCCGATCGGTTCGCCAGCGGCGAATTGCGGACCACGAATATGCAAAACCTGCTGGTCGTGAATGTGCCGCAGTTTCAAGCCGAGCCGCTGGCGAGGGAATTGGACACCATAGGCCTGCGAGTGGGCGGCTCGCCGTTCTGGCGCGGGGCGGTTGCCTGCAGCGGCACTGAGTTCTGCAAGCTCGCCATCACCGAGACCAAAAGCTTTTCGCGATGGCTGGTCGAGGAACTGGAAGAGCGGCTCCCCGGTTTCGAGCAGCACCTGAAGCTGCACGTCACGGGATGCCCTAACAGTTGCGGTCAGCACTGGATCGCCGACATTGGGATTGAAGGCAAGAAGTTGAAAGTCGATGACCACATGTTGGACGCGTATTACTTCTGCTTGGGTGGCGCGGTTGGCTTGCATCAGTCGATTGCGCGGCCGGTCGGTTATCGCTGCCTGGCCACCGAGGTGCCGGACGCGATTGAGCGTCTGCTGCGTCGCTATTTGATCGATCGTTCCAGTAACGAGAATCTGCGCCAGTTTTTCGCGCGTCACGAAGACGCCGAGCTGCGTGCGTTTTTGGCTGGAGAAATCGTAGAGCCGGTTCCTCGGGATCTGTCGCCGGGGCGCGTTCCGCACGGAATCGAGGGTTAGTCAGAGACGAGGTGAGATGCGATGAAGAGTCTATTCCCGATGTTCGTGAAGCTGGATGGCCGCCACGTGCTTGTCGTCGGCGCGGGACGAGTCGGCGAGCCCAAGATTCGTGGGCTCCTGCCGACCGGAGCCAAGATTCGCGTGGTTGCGCACAAAGCGAGCGAAGCCGTGCGAGAGTGGGCGCGCGTTGGCCAAATCGTTCTCGAAGAGCGCGATTTCGTTCTGTCGGATTTAGACAATGTCTTCCTCGTCGTAGTGGCCACATCTTCGCGCGATCTGAATGAGTTTGTATTTGGTGAAGCGCAATCTCGCCGCATTCTGTGCAATGTGGTCGATGTTCCCGAACAGTGCGATTTCTATTATCCGGCTGTGGTTCAGCGCGGCGATCTGCAGATTGCGATCTCGACTTCAGGGCAGAGTCCGTCGCTCGCCCAGAAAATCCGGCAACAACTGGAACGTCAGTTCGGATTGGGATACGCGCGTTGGGTCGCAGAGCTGGGCGAGACTCGACGAAAAGTTCTGGCCAGCAATCTTGACCCGGAACGCAAGCGGGATCTGCTGCAATCGCTCGCAAGCGTCGACGCATTCGAGGCCGCGCTCGCGGCCGACTCAAACACGAATAAAAGAGGTGCCGCCGTATGACAGGCAAGGTTTATCTCGTCGGCGCTGGACCCGGCGATCCCGAATTACTCACGCTGAAAGCCCTCCGCGTGCTGAAACAGGCGGATGTCGTTTTGCACGATGACCTGGTCAGCGCGCAGATCCTTCAACTCGCTCCGGCGTACGCGCAAATCCGCAATGTAGGCAAGCGCTGCGGGAAGAAGAGGATCAGTCAGGAAGAGATCAACTTCGTCATGGTCACTCAGGCGGCATCGGGATTGCAGGTGGTGCGGCTCAAAGGCGGCGACCCGCTCATCTTTGGGCGTGTTGGCGAAGAGATTGCGGCATTGCGCAAGGCGAACATCGAGTTTGAAATTGTTCCCGGCATCACCGCCGCGCTCGGGGCTGCATCGACGGCGCAAATTCCCCTGACCCATCGCCAATCTTCTCACGCCCTGGTCTTTCTGACAGGACATTCGGCCAGCGGAGCCGATTCGACCAATTGGCGCGCCCTGGTTTCGTTAGGGGCAACGGTCTTGGTTTACATGCCGGGGCACCACTACTCGGAGCTTGCCCATAAGCTGAGCGCTGCTGGGCTGCCGGCCGAAACGCCGTGCGCGATTATTTCGCGCGCCACGACATCGGAAGAACAAGTCTTTTCAACCGACATAGAGCGCCTAGGCGATGCACCGCGACTGCCTGCGCCAACGTTGCTTGTGATCGGAGAAGTTCTGCGCCATGCGGGCGATCGTTTCTCTTCCGAAGAACTCGGATCTTCGAATTTCAGATCCTGGAACGGTTGGCCTCCGAGCGAGCCTTCTTTGGCGATGCAAACAGATTCAGAACTTTCACGCAGTTCAAACGCCGCACTCGGAAATGAGGAGCAGGGAGCATGAAAGACGGAGTGGAAAGAATTCATCAGTTGGTCGAGCAATGGAGTCCGGAAGACTTGTTGCGGTGGGCTTTCGTAACTTTCGGAGGCTATGTCGAAATTGCATCGGGCTTTGGACCCGAGGGTGTGGTACTCATTGACATCGCCGCCAGAGTGCAGCCCGCTTTCCGCATCTTCACGCTCGACACCGACTTTTTGTTTCCCGAGACCTACAGCCTGATGGAGCAAATTGAAAGGCGCTACGGGATCAGAGTGGAGAAGCTCAAGTCAGATCTGACACCAGCAGAGCAGGAACGATTGTACGGACAGGCTCTCTGGAGCCGCGATCCGGATGCATGCTGCGATCTCAGAAAGGTAGAGCCACTTCGTAAGAAGCTATCCGGGCTGCGGGCATGGGTTACCAGTATCCGTCGCGAGCAGACCCCAGCCCGGGCCAGCGCGCTCAAAGTGGAATGGGATGCGAAGTTCCATTTAGTCAAGATAAACCCACTCGCCGATTGGACCACAGGAAAAGTTTGGCGCTACATTCATGACCACGACCTGCCCTACAATCCTCTGCACGATCGCGGCTATCCCAGCATTGGCTGCACGCATTGCACGAGAAGCGTACAGCCTGGAGAAGATGCGCGAGCTGGGCGCTGGTCCGGTTTCAACAAGACGGAGTGCGGGTTGCATACTCCAGCACAAAGCAGCAGCTTGGTCTTGATCAGCGATCCGGCGGCGGGTTAGCGCGACCGAGGCGTCATCACTCTCAATCGCGTTCGAGTAATACCGCGGGGATACGAATCACGACGACTTCCGCGCCATCCGCTCTTTCAAGTCCTACCACTCCCTTGCCGATAGACCCCAAAGCGGACCTATGAGCGATAATCAACCTGCCGGCGCAACCATGAAGCCGTTAAACGACTCGGCTACCGCGAAAAGTGGGCACAGAGAGTGGCTCCCGGTAATGGAATTGGCCACGCGCGAAGTATTCGAGATGATGCTGGGTTCTCAATTGGCAGTCCCGGACCTCACGGTAGACGCCGCTTACGACACGACCTCCATCGTAGGGCTGGCCGGAAAATTGTGTGGCACGCTGACAGTTTCCTGCGGGACCAAGTCGGCCACGCTCATGGCCTCCAAGATGCTAGCCATGGAAGCCGTCGAGGGCAGCCGGGAAGTGTCCGACGCTCTCGGTGAAGTCTGCAACATGGTAGCTGGCAACTTTAAGAACAAGATTCCCGGACTGGGCGACGGCTGCATGCTCTCCGTGCCCATCGTAATTACGGGCAAAGACTATAGTACGCACTCTCTGGCCAACTCCGCTGTCCTTGACCTCACACTATTACTCGAAAGCATGCCTTTTTTAGTCCGCCTCCAGATCCGGGGCTAAGCAAACTCCAATAGAAATCAGCGCGGAACAAGAGTCAGCTTCGCGCTGGCGTGGATCCGAACACTGTGGCGACCAAGGCTTGGATCTCTTCGACCGCTTCATCCAGTTCAAAGGTGAATCGCACCAGGTCCACGCCATCCAGATCGCGGTGTTGCTGCAGAAGGATAGCCCACGCCGGATCGGATACCAGATCTACCTTGTGGCGCTCGTAGTATCCGTAGCCCAGGCCGCGCATGCGGCACAGAAGATCGCTCAGGTGCACCAGAGCCACGAGCGGCTGCGCCTTCTGGCTTTGCTCGACCGCGTGATGATGCGCGATCACATCGATGACGTCATCCGACAGCATCCATTTTTCCGCCAGCGCCTGCCCGGTCTCGCAATGGGTGAATCCCATGGTGGTATGTTCCGCTTCACCCAGCGGAATCTCGTCGCGGCAGGCTCGCTCCATCGCCGCGGCAAATTCCTTAGGAAAAACCAGGCAGTTCACCATGAATCCGATGTCGTGCAGCAGGCCGGCCATGTACGCCTTCTCTTGGTCCGCGGCCGCTAGCTTCTCGCTGAATTTGCGGCATACCAAAGCGCATCCCAGAGAGTGCTTCCAGAACACAGCTGGATCCAGCACCCACTTCGTGGCCGGGAAAGCTTGCCCCATGCAGCAAGTCAAAAGAATGGTTTCGACTCGCCGGAGCCCCAGGCTGATCACCGCTGACTTGATGGACTTGGGCGGTTGTGCCATGCCGAATAAGGGCGACGCCGCCACCCGCAGGCATTGCGCGGCGACAGTATTGTCATAAGACACAAGACGTACCACGTCGTCCACCTTCGCGTCCTCCGCCGAACCACTCAGCAACTTCAGCAGGGGCACGAACACGGCCGGAATGGCGGGCATGGTTTCGATCTGCTGTACGCGTTCACGAATATTGACGGTAAGGGATGCGGTCATAGCTTGCCACTTTTCAGGGATGGCTTCCAGTACGCGATGGTCCCGGGAAAATGGACCAAGTGAAACTGCTCGTTCAATTTCATCAGCGATTCCGAGGTTCCAAGAAAAAAGTAACCGCCAAAATTAAGGTTGCTGAAAAAATGATTGATCACTTTCGACTTTGAGACTCCGTCAAAATAGATCAGCACATTGCAACAGAAAATCAGGTCCATGCCCTTCATGAAAAGCATTTTGGAATCATCCTGCAGGTTCAGGCGGCTGAAAGTGATAAGCTTTTTCACCTCCGGACGGACCTGCAATTTCTTATCATCGATGGTCACGAAATATTTTCGCTTGTAGTACTCCGTCGTGTTGCGCACCGCGTAGTCGCCGTATATTCCGGCCTTGGCGGTTTCCACGGAACGGTCGTTGAGGTCGGTGGCGAGTATCTCCACCGTCCAGCCTTGGAGCAGCCGATCTTTTTCCTCGAGCATGTTCATGGCTAGGGTGTACGATTCCTCGCCGGTAGAGCAGCCCGCGCTCCAGATGCGTAACCTTTTTGTGGTCTGCTTGACTTTCTCTCCGACAATCTCGGGCAGGATGACTTTCCGCAGCGCGTCGAGCTGGGGCTGGCTGCGAAACAGGCAAGTTTCGCCGATGGTGATTTCGTTCAGCAGTTGCCGCAGTTCTCCATCGCGGCTGGGCTGCGCCGTCAGCTGGTCCCAATAATCTCGTGGGGTCCGTGCCCCCAGTTGTTTCATCCGCCGGCCGCAGCCATCGGCCAAAAGATAAAGTTTGTCCTCGGCTTTGTAGATGCCCGAAACCTTGTACACCAAGTCGCGGATTTGCCGATACACGGGGTCCAGAACGTCGCCTTTATTCACTGCCGGCGGGGCAACTGCGGGTTGAGTCACGATGGTCATTTTGCGGTCCGCTCCAACGTCGCGAAACTCTTGAAACCCGCGCCCGATTGAGAAGCGCGGCTCTGCAGTACACGGCGCGTGATCTCCGGCGCCAACTGATCGAGCGGATAGGCGGCGTCCGCCAATCCCGAAGCGTGCACCAGCCCCGGCATGCCCCACACTACCGAGGAATTCTCGTCCTGGATAATGACGACTCCGCCGGCGTCGCGAATGTCTTGCGCTCCGAGCACGCCGTCCGAGCCCATGCCGGTCATTACGACGCCCAGCACATTTGCACCGTAGGCCGCGGCCACCGAGCGAAACAGGACATCGACAGCTGGGCGGCAAGAATTCTCTGGCGGTCCCTGATTCAAGTTCAGACGAGGAGTCAAACCTGCGCGGATCACCTTCATATGGAAATTCCCCGGCGCAATCCAGGCGTGCCCGGGTGAGAGGATTTCCCCGGCTCTCCCCTCTTCCACGGGAATCGCGGAGCGGCTGGCAAGTCGTTCTGCCAGCAAGCGGGTGAAAATAGGCGGCATGTGTTGCACCACAACAATGGGAACGGGAAAGTCGTTCGGAATCCGCGGCAAGACTTCCGCCAAAGCATTCGGACCGCCCGTCGACGTTCCGATAGCCACAATTTCGATGCGCGGATTGGACTTTACCCGAACTTTCACCGCCGGCCGGGACCCCGGTAGGGGCAGAAGTTTCAGAGGGGCAACGCCACAGAGCGCCTTGATCTTGGGGATGAGCTCGGCGCGAATGCGTTCGATCGCAACTGCGGGACTGCCCGTATTGCTCGGTTTGGTGGCATAGTCGGATGCTCCCAACGCGAGCGCATCGAGGGTCGCCGCGGCGCCGTGCTCGGTGAGGGTGCTGAACATGATGACGGGCAGCTTGGGATAAAGTTTGCGCACCGCTGCGAGAGTTTCCAGACCGTCCATCACTGGCATTTCGATGTCGAGCGTAATCAGGTCGGGTTTGAGTTGCGGAATCTTGGCCAGAGCAATGCGTCCGTCGCTGGCCGTGGCAACTACCTCGAGCGCCCGGTCTCCGGACAAAGTCTCGGAGAGCAGTTTGCGAATCACGACCGAATCGTCCACGACCAGGATGCGAATGGCAGTCATATTAATTCGTGTGTATCCATTTCATAGTCGAGGCGGCCAGCCGCGTCCACATCAAGTCACGCGCCGGCATGGGCCACCTTGCTCAACGCTGGTTCGTCATACCGTGTGACCGCCTGATCGCCACTGGCGCGGAGATTGAATTGCGACACCAGGGCGCGCAGTTGCGCGGACATTTGCACCAGTTCTTGCGCCGCCTTCTGAGTATCGGCAGACCCTCGCGACGTGCTCTGCGCTGCTTCCGCAACGCCCGCGATATTGCTGGTAATCTCGCCGCTGCCCTGCGCCGCTTGCGCCACGTTGCGGGACATCTCATTCGTAGTCGCATTCTGCTCTTCCACCGCGGTAGCGATCGTGTTCGAAATGTCGTTGATCTGGTTGATCACACCGCTGATCGATGCGATGGCGTCCACCGCCGCTTTGGTGTCGCTCTGGATGGCTTCAATCTTGTTGCTGATGTCTTCTGTAGCTTTCGCGGTTTCCTTGGCCAGTTCCTTGACTTCATTGGCTACCACAGCGAAGCCTTTGCCGGCCTCGCCCGCCCGGGCGGCTTCAATGGTCGCGTTCAAAGCCAGCAGGTTGGTCTGCTGCGCAATCGAAGTGATGACTTTAATGACGTTACCAATTTCAGTCGACGAGTCGCCCAGCTTCGACACGGTGGCGGTGGCAGTTTCGGCAACTTTGACCGCTGAAGTTGCGACCTTGGCCGCTTCCGTGGCGTTCTTCGCAATCTCTTTGATGCTGGTGCCCATTTCTTCAGCACCGGTCGCAACCGTCTGCAGGTTCTGGCTGACCTTCTGCGTAGCGTTGGAAACCACGCCGGCCTGCGCCGAGGTTTCCTCGGAGTTGGCGGTGATTTGCTGGCTCGTAGTACTGAGCTCCTCGCTGGCGCTGGACACGTGCTCGGCGCTGGCTGCAATCTGGGTCAAAAGATCGTGCACCTTCTCGACAAAGAGATTCAAACATCTGCCCAACTGTCCGATTTCATCTTGGCGCTCTTGATCGACTCGGGCAGTGAGGTCGTTGGCTTCGGCCATCGCCTTGAAACGGCTGGAAAATGAGTCCAATGGGCGGGTGATACTGATCGCGACCCACGTGCCAACCACCAATAAGAGCACCAGCGAGAACCCGCACATCGCAAACATTGCTCGTGTGGCCCGCTTGGCTTTGCTGGTTGCATTAATGACGGCCTGCTTTCCGCTCTGCGCCAATTGGTCGCTGCTGTCCTCTATTTTTTCCTGGACACCCTGGTAGAGTCGGAAGCACGGTCCCGAGTCGGCTTTGGATGGATCACGCACGATGTCTTTGGAAAGCGCATCAGCGGCTCTCAGATACTCTTGAACCAGCCGGCCTTCTTCGTCCAACGCCGATTGAATGGCGGGGTCGGTGGCCGACTCTCGGGCCGTGGCAATCCCTTGAGCCAGCATTTTGGAGTGCAGGGCAAGGTTGTCCACGTTGTCTTGCTGCTCTTGCCCCTTTTTCGCAAAGACCGCGGAAATATCAGCCCAGGTCATGTCGTTGAAAGTGCCGGCTTCGATGTGACTGCGAATTGCCATACTAGTGGCAGTAACTTGGGTCGTGGCTTGCTCGACCGACGTAATACCCCAATAGCCGGTCGCACTCACGGCAGCCACAAATACCAATCCGCTGATGGTCAGGGCGGCTAAGCGTTTCTTAATTGTCCATTGCATTGCCTGTCTCCCTAGACCTCCTGACCCATCCTGCCGTCCGATCATTTAGTTGGCGCTGCGACGCTGCTTTACGCACCCGCGTGGGCCGCTTTGTTCCGCGTCTGATCCGCCGTCGCGCCTTCTTCACGGCGATTGCCAACGTTAATCTTGAACTGCTCAACCAAGCGGCGGAGTTGCGCCGACGTTTCTACCAGTTGCTGTGACGCCTTCTGCGTGTCGGTGGCTCCTCGCGTCGTGCTTTGCGCCGCGTCTGCCACGCCTCCGATGTTGCTGGTGATCTCGCCGCTGCCGTGCGCTGCTTCAGTCACGTTGCGTGACATCTCGTTGGTAGTTGCGTTCTGTTCTTCCACCGCCGTCGCAATCGTGCCGGAGATGTCATTGATCTGGGTGATCACGCCACTGATCGACGCGATGGCGTCCACTGCCGCTTTGGTGTCGCTTTGAATGGCTTCGATCTTGCGGCTGATGTCTTCCGTGGCTCTGGCGGTTTCCTTGGCCAGCTCTTTCACCTCATTGGCGACGACAGCAAAACCTTTGCCCGCTTCGCCCGCTCGTGCAGCTTCAATGGTCGCATTTAGGGCCAGCAAATTGGTCTGCTGCGCAATCGAAGTGATGACTTTGATGACCTGGCCAATCTCGTTGGACGATTCCCCCAGCTTGGACACGGTGGCAGTCGTCGCCTCAGCGACCCTGACAGCCGAGGTTGCGACCTTGGCGGCTTCGGTGGCGTTCTTGGCGATTTTCTTGATGCTGGCAC
>Ga0209010_1000049_pt1 | contig 51408 bp, 43 predicted proteins | sample BlaSpr_A8_OM1_O3_FD_187985 | JGI IMG/M metagenome (GOLD analysis project Ga0209010, IMG submission 187985) | Forest soil microbial communities from Thunder Bay, Ontario, Canada - Black Spruce, Ontario site 2_A8_OM1_O3 (SPAdes) (version 2) | ecosystem: Environmental > Terrestrial > Soil > Boreal...
CTCCGCCATGCCGCCCCGCGCCCGGACCGAGGTCGATGACGTAATCGGCGCGGCGAATGGTTTCTTCATCGTGCTCCACAACTAAAACCGTGTTTCCCAGGTCGCGTAGATTTTCCAGCGCGGTGAGCAGGCGCCCGTTGTCGCGATGATGCAGGCCAATCGATGGCTCATCCAGCACATAGAGCACGCCCCGCAGCTTCGACCCAATCTGCGTCGCCAAGCGAATACGCTGCCCCTCGCCGCCAGATAAAGTCGCCGCCGAGCGGTCGAGCGAGATGTAGTTAAGGCCCACCGCATTCAAAAACTGTAATCGCTCCACCACTTCATGCATCACGCGCCCGGCAATCTGCGCCTCGCGCCCCGCCAGCTTGATTTTCTGCGCCACTTCCAGCGCGCGCGCCACCGGCATGGCCGTGAACTCGGCAATAGACATTCCGTTGACTTTTACGGCCAGGCTCTCCGGCCGCAGCCGCCTGCCATGACACGCCGGACACTCCGTCGCCGACATGTGATCCATCAGCCAGTCGCGATAACCCTCGGAAGACGACTCTTCCAGATTCTGCCGCAGGTAGCCGAAGATTCCATGGAATCCGGTCTTGCCTCCGCGGCCCGGCTCGCCGTTCAAAAGAAAATCCTGAACCTTGTCGGGAAATTTTTCGAACGGAGTGCTCAGGTCGATGCCATACGCCGCCGCCGAAACATTCAGCATGTGAATCAATCCCTGCGACGCCGAACCCGGCCCCAGCCCGCCATCGAGAAGTGGCTTCGACCAATCGTTGATCACCTTCGCCGGATCGAAATCGTATTTGCTGCCCAAGCCGTGGCACTCGGGACAGGCGCCGTACATACTGTTGAAAGAGAACGAACGCGGCTCCAGTTGCGGCACGCTGATGCCGCAATCGGGGCAGGCCAGCTTTTCCGAATAAAGCGTCTCCTCGCCGCCCACCACCGCAACCTGCACCAAGCCGCCCGCCAGCTTCATCGCCAGGCCCACCGACATTTCCAGGCGATGCTCGATTCCCGGCTTCACCAGCAGGCGGTCGACCACGACTTCAATCGTATGATTTTTGCGCTTGTCGAGATTCTGGTCGTCATCCAGATTCACCAGCTCGCCGTCGATGCGCGCCCGGCTGTAGCCGTGCTTGACCAACGTTTCCATCTCTTTCCTGAATTCGCCTTTGCGCCCGCGGACTATCGGCGCCAGCACCATCACGCGGTCTTCCGGAGTCAGCGCCATCACCCGCTGCACAATCTGGTCGGCAGTCTGTCGGCTGATGGCGCGTCCACACTTGGGACAATGCGGCACGCCGATCGAAGCGAATAACAAGCGAAGATAATCGTAGATTTCCGTGATCGTTCCCACGGTCGAGCGCGGACTGCGGCTGGTGGTCTTTTGTTCGATGGCAATCGATGGGCTCAGGCCGTCGATGGCGTCCACGTCGGGGCGCTCCATCTGGTCCAGAAACTGGCGCGCGTAGGCAGAAAGCGTCTCCACGTAGCGGCGCTGGCCCTCGGCGTAAATCGTGTCGAAAGCCAGCGAAGACTTGCCCGAGCCGCTCAGGCCGGTCACTACGGTCAGCGAGTTGCGCGGAATCTCAACGTTGATGTTCTTGAGATTGTGCTGCCGCGCCCCGCGTACGGAGATTTTGGTAATGGCCATTTGCCGATTTATCTCTAGAACCCTTGTCTGGCGCGGATTTCCCTTCCGTAACGTGGACAGGCCCACAGAGTTGAACGAAGGTAGGTGTACGCAGCTCTACTCCGTATCTTAGTTGTCAATAATGTTGGGCGTCAATGCGGGGTAGAGTTGAGCACTCGGGAATCAGCACTTAGCATTCAGCAATCAGCATTCAGCCCTTGGGCGGCAGTGGCCTGGGCGCAGAAAGCTTTGAAAGCCGGGTTTTGCACGAAGCGCAACAAATGTTGCAGGGCCGAATGCTGACTGCTAATTGCTAAGTGCTCAAAAAGCAGCTATACGCAATCCGCACCAAACGCATCTGATATTTCGTTCATAAGGATTGGTGGAAACGTGATTTCGCTCTTTGTTCCTCTCGTGCTCTGCTTCACCGTAGTCGGATCGGTCGCGCTGGGAATTGTGGCGACTTACGCCAGCGTGATCGGAATTCTGCACGCCTTCGGTCGCGCCTCGCAGCCGGAAGTGGCACGCCAGCGTCCAAGGCTGGTGCTGGTGCCGTCGCAAAGCCAGGCTGGCGGCGACTAGCTTTTTCGGCCCATCATTGGTCATCACTGGTCCTGCCCTACCGCCTTCATCCGCGTTTCCACATGCGTGTGTTCGAACGCCGTGTTGGCCAGCGACACGGAGATATCACGGTTGATAAAGAACAGCACGCGAATGCGGAATTCCGTGCCGAAGCTGGCGGGGAACCACACTCCATCCGGCTGGCGTTTGTAGACGACGTTGAAGCCGACGCCGGGCAGGTCTGTCCCTAGAATGGTTCGCACCATGAAGGGCATGCGGCGCGAGAGATTGGTGAACACCCGCACTGGCTGGAAGTCTTCGGCATCAATGAAGGCCTCGCCTGCCCACGTTATCTCGTTCTTATCTTTGGGACCGAAGCCGATGTGGTAGACGCTGCGGCCATCCTGCATTTCCCGCCCCAGCAGCTTGAATTCGTAGTCCTTCTGTTCGTCGGTGGTTAGCGGAAACAAGTCGCGGGCCAGGCCATCCTTGGATTTCTCATTCGATAAGTCATCGCGGAATTGCCGGACCAGTTGACCATCCAGGCTGTCGCCCTCGGGTGCCGGCTCGCCTTTAAAGTCCGCGTACTTGCCCTTGCTCCAATAGCTGCCGGTGAGCAGCTTCAATTGTTTCTGTGTGCCCTCGGGCATGGGGATCACGTCGTAATCGGCGGTCTCCTCGCGCAGCATCCTGCCTTTGGGTTTATGGGTGACGACGTGGATGTGCTGCTTGTAGACGTATTCCTTGCGCAGGATCTCGCTGCGGTCCTGATTGGCGGCCACGCGGGCCATGATGGCGGCGGCGGTCAGCGCGGTATCGCCGGGGGATTTAGCTGCCTCCTGCGCGGGCGCGCTATAAGCAAACGCGGCGAAGGCGAGCAGCACAAGTCTCATGGAGCGGTTGATCGCCATGCGAGGATCTCCTCTGGAGGTTACGCAGAGAATCAGAACGAAGTTCCCGCATTCGCAGGGAATGATTCAGTAGATCAGCTTCAGCGAAAATTGAATCTGCCGGGAGTTCCCCGCAGTTTTGCTGATGATGCCGAAACCGCTGCCGCGCAGGATGTTCGACGGCAGGCCGAAATTCACGACATTGAAGATGTTGAAGAATTCGGCGCGGAATTCGATGTTGCCGAATTCGGCCGCGCCGCGACGGCCGAAGGGAGTGTCTTTGATCATCGCGATATCGAAGTCGTGGAATCCCGGCCCGCGAAAGGTGTCGCGGCCCAGCGTGCCGAAGCGGCCCTGATTGGGGCCGGTGCCTCCGGGGAGGTCGATGGGAATGTTGAAGAACGAGGCGTTGTTCGCGCCCAGCCCAAAATAATCTTCGCGGACGGCGTGGTTTGTCGAAAAATGCGGCTGGGCGATTTCGTCGGGACGGTCCGTGCCTGCCACGCCCGCGCCCGTCTGTTGCACTCCGGAATAAACACTGAAGGGCGAGCCGGTGGTTAGCGTTGTAATGTTGAGAAACTGCCAGCCACGGGTGAGCGTCGGGGTCACAAAATGCAGAAAGCCGATGCGGTCGAGCGGCAGCAACTGAATCACGCTGAGATTGAAGGCGTGCGTCACATCGAATGTCGAGGGGCCTTTTTCCGCCTGCGGGTCCCAGGGATTTTGCGGCAAGGTTTGCAACACCACTCCGGCGGTTCCGAAAAGCCCGCCCAGCACCGCGCTGGTGTCGTCGAGCGACTTCGAGTATGTGTAGCTGCCCTGCAATCCCAGGCCGGCGCGCGGAGAATTCTTGCTGACGCTGGCTTGCAGGGAATGGTACGTAGAGTGCGATTCGCTGCTCATCACGGCTTCCGGACCGAAGCCGCCGACGGGCTTGCCCGTGGAATCGAATTGGGTAAAGGGTGCGAAACCTGGAGACGCGCCTCCATAACTATTGGGCGAGTAGGCGCTGGAGAGATGCACGCCCGCGGTGGCCACGTAGGCCGCGCTGAATTTGACATCTTTGAAATCGTGATCCACGCCCGCGGTGTAGCTGCCAATGTAACCGTTGTGAAAGTTTTTGGCGAAGCCGCTGATGTTGAATAGCTGCACTTCGTGCCCAGGCGTGAGCGCGGTGATATCGGCTTGATAGCGCGGCAGATTGAGCGGCGTGTTGGCCGGAACGCCCGCGGTTTTGCCGTTGGCGAAAAGTTCCTGGCCGTTGGTCGAATAAATTGGCGGGAGGTTCACAGCGATCGGGGAATTTTGAAAAGGCAGCGCTACCGTGGGAGACGCGCTTTCATACAGCGTTACCGCAAGGGGCAATGCGCCGGTCACGAAATTGTCCTGCCACAGGTTGGGCAGCATGGTCGTGATCGCTCCGCCGACGTGGAATATTGTGTGACTGGTGGCGGCGTAATCCACTGCCAGGCGCGGACCCCAGCCTCGCCAATCCTGGTTATAAGGCGGCTGCGGGTTGTAAATAAATTCCTGCTGCGCGCTGTGATCCCAATAGGGAACGTCCTGCCCGTTTGCGCCGATGAACTTCGGTAGCGACGTGCGATCCGCGGCCTCGTGAATGCGGCTGTTCACTTCGTAGCGCAGACCATAACTCACGCTGAGGTGCGATGTCGCCTTCCATGCGTCTTCGAAATAAAATTCGTAAGCTTCGCGGCGCACCGCGGCTTCGTCGAAGCGGTCGCCGGCGGGAGTTTCGCGCGATGCGGCCACCACGCTGTAAGAGTAAGGAGTCGCGGTCAGCAGGCCGGTGAGGGAATCGGGCAGCGGATCTCCGGGATGAATATCGTGCGTGCCGCTGGCCGAGGGAATCAGCACCGGAGAATACGCAGTGCCTCCGCCAAACGAATATGCGCCGTTGGGATTGGTGCCGAAGATTGTGGCGTCGCGATTGAAGCGGATTTCGGCTCCCCACTTGAAGACATGCGTGCCGCGCGTATAACTCATGTCCTGCTTGAACTGGTAAAGATTGCCGAACGAGCCGAGGATCGATCCATCCGCCGAGTTGTAGCCTTGGAACAGACCGTCGCCAAAGCCGAGCGCAGGCTGCACATGATTGGCCGCCGGAAAAAACGGAGTGCTGCGAATGTATCCCAACGAAGTGTCGGAGGTGAAGTGCGAAGAAATCGCCCGCGTGTAGCGCACTGCGGCGTTGCGCTGGTGATCGAAGAACTGGACGCCAAACGTTGGATTGATCGCCGTCTGATCGGGATTGGTCAGCGGGCCGGTGACTTGATCCAGACTGAAGCGGGTGAGCAGCGAAGCTTTATCGGAAATTTTGTGATCGATGCGAATCGAGAATTGATCGGTGGTCGTGGTGACCTTCGACGAGGCCGCATAGGTACGGTCGCCATATGCGCCACCAGGATCGTTGGGCAGGGGATAGCCTTGCAGCACAGGCATGATCGCCGGATTTACCGGGACGGTGAGCGTATCGCCGGGAAAAGTCTGCGTGTCGATGCCCTGGCGCTCTTGCGCGGTCGGCACAGGGATGACCTGCGTCGTGCCCAGCACCTGGCGGAATCCCTGATACTCGCCGAAAAAATAAGTGCGGCCGTGGCCGTCGTAAATGTGGGGCAGCACGACCGGCCCGCTAATGGTGAATCCAAACTCGTTGCGTACAAACGGAGGGATGCGGCGAAAATTATCGGCCAGGCTGGGATGATCGAAATAATTGCGGGCATCGAATGCGGCGTTGCGCACAAATTCAAAGGCGCTGCCGTGAATCTGGTTGGCGCCCGACTTAGTGATGACATTGGTGTAACTGGCGGCGCCGTGGCCAATATCTGCGGGCATCACGCCGGCGCTGCCCTGCACTTCCTGAATGGCGTCCACGTTGAAGTTGGAAAAAGTCGCGCCGCCCATCTCGGGATCGGTGGTATCGGAGCCATCCAGCGCAAACACCGTGGCCGCGCCGCGCTGCCCGTTCACCGCGAACTGCTGCGTGAAGTTGGCGGCGCCGTTGGTATCGGTCATCGTGCCTGCGGCCAGCAAGAGCAGCTTGCTGAAGTCGCGCTCGTTGAGCGGAAGGCTGGAGACCTCGGCGCTGGAAAGATGTCCACCGCCGCTAGCCTGCGCAGAGGACTTTTCTTTCGGCGCAACGAGCCCCGCAGAGACAAAATTCAGCATCTGACCTTGCGAAGAAAGTTGCAAGCTCACGGTCAGGACAGAGCCTTCACTTACGGCCAGCGGAGTTGCTGCCGACCAATTTTTATCGGCCACTGTCACCGAGACTTCATAGTGCCCGGCAGGCAAAACGGTGAAGGAAAAATTCCCGTTCGCCTCAGTGGTCGCAGCATAGCTGCGACCTTCGGTGTCGCGGAGTTTTAGAAGCGCTCCGACGATTGGGTTGCCTGCGGCATCGACCAGCGTGCCATTCCATGCCACTCCGGACGCACCATTGGCGAGCGACGCCAACAGGAAAGCTGCCACGAGATAGAGTGCCAGTAGCCGCTTGCAGGAACATAAGAGCATTGCACGGCATTATAACGGCGCGCAGCGACGTTCGCGGTCTCGTAGTGTTAGCATTTTGGTGAGCGTCAGCGTTTTGTTCCGATTCGCACTTGCATGCGTATACCCCGCAATCACGGCCTTCTGTTTACACTGCTCATCGCGGGGGTCGCCCTGTGGCTGTGCGTGGGCGGTGGTTTATCGTTCGGCGCCGAGCCAACCCCCTGGCTGGAGCTGCGCTCCCCGCACTTCACTGTCATCACCGACGCAGGCGAAAAAAGAGGCCGCGAAATTGCTTTGCGCTTCGAGCAGATGCGGGCTGTTTTTGCGATCTTACTGAGTAAAGACCGGCTGAATGAGCCGCTGCCGCTGACCATTCTCGCGCTCAGGAATGACAAAACGTATTACCAGACTGCGCCGCTGAATCAAGGTCTGCCCATCGGCGTGCCCGGCTTTTTTGTGCCCGGCGAAGATCAGAATTTCATTGTTCTTAACTCGTTTGAAGAAGAACCGTGGCGCGCCGTGGCACATGACTTCTGCCACTTGTTGCTAAACGCCAACTATCCTCCGGCGCAGGGATGGTTCGACGAAGGTCTGTGCGAATATTTCAGCTCCATGCGCGCCGATAACAAGCAGGTCGAGATTGGGGGCGATCCCGAACTTCAACCCTCGGTCACCACGGATCTATTGCAAAACCAGGTTGCCGCGCATCCAGATAAGTCCCTTACCGAACTTCTCGGCGCGCAGGTCTGGATCGCCATCCCCGATTTGTTCACCATGAAGCACGAAACGTCTTTTAACAACTCGACATCCAACGAAGGCACGCGCCACACGCTGTATTACGCGCAATCGTGGATGGTGATGCACTACCTGCTGCATGAGAAAAAACTTGCCGAGACCGGCACGTATTTCGATCTGGTGCTGAATCAGCACGTGCCTGTGGAAGACGCGATCCAGAAAGCCTATGGCATGAGTTCGGATCAGTTCGAAAAGGCGGTGAAGGACTATTTCCATTCGCAGGCGGCCCTGCTCACTGCCCTGGACGCGGCCCGCAGCGCCGATCCCAATGCCGTGCGAAATGCTGCACAGGACTATCACTTTCCTGCGCCCGTGGGTCCCGAAGATTCCGCCATTACAGCTAAACCCGTGCCCGAAGCCGACGCCCAGGCGTTGCGTGCCGGCATCGAAGTGCGTATCGCCGACCGCCGCGAAGCCGGCCTGAAAGAATTGCAGGCGCTCGCGACCACGCCCGCACCGGTAGCGCCGCAAACAAAATCTCCGGTCAAGATGATAGGGAAGAAAATTGGTGAGATTGGCCAGAGCGCAAATAAGCCGGATGACGACACCGACAGTGAGCATCTTGCCCCACCGACGGTAGGAAACGAGAGCGCGCATCGCTTTCTGGCTTGGGATCACATCGAGCATGGCGAGTTCGATGCAGCAGTGCCCGAATTGAGCGACGCTGCCATTCTCGACCAGCGCGACATGTGGATTCGCTACTACCTTTCGGTCTTGAAGTATCGCCAGGCGCAGAGCAAGCACGGCGAGATTCAGGGACTCGCAAACATGATGCAGGACTTGCGCGCCGTACTGGACTGGTTTCCGGAATTTGCCAACGCTTACGATCTGATGGCCATGGCGCGCATGGAAGGCGGAGGAGGGACCGCCGCCATGCAGGCGGAACGCGCCGCCATGCAACTCAACCCGCGCGACGAACGTTACGTTTTTCATCTGGCGGAGATTTATCTCGCGGCGAAGAAGTGGGAAGCGGCACAGGCGCTGCTCGATCGGTTGAAGAGCAGCAGCGATACGCAGATCGCCGCGCTGTCGAAAGAGAAACTCACGCAGATCGGCTCCGAGCGCAAATACGGAATCGCGGGCGTTTCGACCACGCAGCCGCAATTCACGACGCAGAAATCTCCCTTCGAAATACTCGAGCAGGACGCCGCCGCGCGCGCCGCCGCTGACAAAGCTGCGGATGCTTCCGCGCCCGCCGACAAGCGTGTAACCAAGTTTTTCAAAGGACGCCTGGTGGCCGTCGATTGCTCGGCCGCGCCGACCGCGGTTCTGACTGTAACCTCGGAAGGCGTTGTGCTGAAACTGCGCGCCGTGGATTACCGATCGCTGGTGCTGGTGGGCGCCGACATATTTTCCTGCGACTGGAAAAACCGTGCAGTCACCGTCAACTACAAACCCGGCGGATTGACGGATGGAGATTTGGTTTCGCTGGAAGTGCGGTGATGTTCGCAGAGGTGGAAGACTGAACTATGAGTCAGCCCGACAGATGATCGAGCACTCCGACGACTACGTGCAGTACTGCCGCGAGACGGCAAAACGCGCCCGAGATCCTCATGACCTGGCGCTGCGAGGCCGGGACAAGCACGCGCTCACTCAGCGCATTCACCAGCAGATCGTCGAAGCCGTCGGCCTGTGCGCGGACGACGACCTGGTCGATATCGGTTGCGGCGACGGCACGCTGTTGCGAATGGCGCAGCAGGCGGGCGCAAGAAGCGCTCTGGGACTATTGGCCACCGACGAAGAAGTATCTATCCTGCGCCGCTCCAGACTGAATGTTAAACAAGGATTAACCGACCAACTCCCTCTGCCCGATCAATGCGCTTCCGTCATCGTCTGCAACAATGTTTTGCTGGTCGTGCCGCGCGAAAACATTCCCGCGAGCCTGCGCGAGATGCATCGTATCGCCAGGCCGGGAGCGCGAATATTCGTGGGCGAGATTCCATTCATCGAACCGTCCGATCCCTCGCCCAAATTCGCCAGCCGAAAGGAAATGCTTTCTTTCCTCTATCGCGAACATGGCGTGAGAACCTGGTTTGGAATGTTTCGCCGGATGGCCTATTGGCAGGTTACGGGAAAGCCGGCGGTCATCAACAGTGGAACAGCAACTTCTTTCTGGGCTGTTCCGGAAGAATTCATCGCCTTAGCCGAGCGCGCGGGTCTTGAGACCATACGCTATTGGCGGCATGAAGATCCAAACACCCGTAACAATTACCTGTTGAGAAAATCGGGGGTGACTTAGTTCGACGCGGCGGTCATCGCCCAACTTCCGCCGAACCTCGCACTACTTACGTCCCTTTCACCGCTCGTACGCTGAAATTCGCCGCGAATCGATCGTTCGAAGTAATGTGCAGCCTCTCGAATCCCAGACCGAGAAGATTCAACATTGGGCACATCGATAATCTGTAAATCCGTCTCGCGCTGCTATATCGAACGAACGTATCAAGAGCCAGATTGACGGTACGAATCATGCTGCGCAGACTGTCCAGTTCGGCAACAATCTCCACCGTCGAGAATGGCTCCAGCATGGTTCTCAACCCCGAAGGCAGAAATCTCCAGCGCTCCTCATCCGCAAATCTGGGAGCGCAGGAGGGAACGCTGGCCAGGAGAACTCCGCCGGGTTTGAGCAGACTACTTAGGTTATGTACGGCTGCGACGGGGTCGCGAAGACAGTCCAATACTTGTGTGGCAATGACAACATCGAAGCTTTGCGGCGCGAACGGCAAGGCCTGACCGTCCGCCACCACGGAGACAAACTCAGTTTGCAGCAAATCAACGCCGATGTAGCGATGAACCCGATCGGCGAAAAGAGATCGATAGGGCTGGTAGCGGCCGCCGATGTCCAATGCAACGAGCCGATCACCATGCAGTCTGCCGGCCCATTCCTCGAAAATCCTGCGCCGCGCCCGAAGCAGCAAATAGCTGGGATCGGTAATCGGAGGATATAACCGTCGCTCGGCTATCTGGGCAAGGGATTCCATGGTCGGCACTGCTCGTTTCGTGACCTACACTGTAACAGGCAGATTCCGATACCCCGCCGCTGAACGTGCCACACGCCATCGCCCCCTGAAAGATGAGAATAAAAAACCCTCCCGCTCGGCCGGGAGGGTTCCCACTTATCGCTTTCCTATCTCTTTATCCCCGCACAACGTTTGCCGCCTGGAAGCCTTTGGGGCCTTTCAGCAGATCAAACTCTACGGTTTCGCCTTCGTTCAATGACCGGTAACCGTTTTCTTGAATGGCAGAGAAATGCACGAAGACATCCTCCCCCGTAGAGCGTTGGATGAAGCCGTAGCCCTTCGCCCCATTAAACCACTTCACTGTTCCTTTCTCTCTCACGGCAGAAACTCCTTTTCCCATATGAAGAATAGTTCCCCGGATTCCCCTTTCGTAAGCCCCAGGCAGGGCCAGGGCACCCCCTCAAGAGAGCCGGTGGAACTCGGCTGCATCGTTGCCGCCTGGAACATCGCCACCAAAGACAAAGGACTCCTCAGTTCGCTGCCGCGCTTTTCAAACGCGGCGTGAACGTCAGGAGCCCGGATATTTGGAGCTTTGCTACACCCAGCACAGACACAACCTGTTATCAACGGACTCACCGTCAGGTGGTCAGTCCGCTAATGAGCACCAGATAATAAGCAGGTTTGGGCAAGATGGCAAGAAAAATTAGATACTACCCTAATGAAACGTTTCACTAGTGCCGAAAAACTCCGGCACGGGAGGGGAAGTTCCGCCCCATTCGGCACCTGACTTTGGTTTGCTTAGAATCCACCTAAAAATCCGGAACTCTTTGATAACATTGAAGAAAATACGGTGCCCGAAATCGCCACGATCGTTCCTCAACCGCTGCCGCCTCCCGCCCAGGAGCGGCCGAAGCGCCGCCCCGGCATGGCGCTTTCGACGGTGCATTACTTGATGCGGACCGAGGTTCACACCTTCGCTTTTTCCGTCGCCGCCAATTCCATTCTGTCGTTTTTTCCCTTCGTCGTTTTGCTCATGACCCTGATCCGCAACGTCTTCCACTCGCGCCTGATGTATGACGTTGTGGTCGAACTTCTGCGCGACTATCTCCCCACGGGACAGGATTTTGTGATCCGCAATCTGACCGCGATGGTGAGCGCCCGGAACCGCATCCAGATTGTTTCGCTGGTCATCTTGCTGGTGACTTCGACGGGCATCTTTGTGCCGCTCGAAGTGGCGTTGAATCGCATCTGGCACTTTCCTGACAACCGTTCCTATCTCGGAAATCAGCTCATCTCGCTGGGTCTGGCATTCGCCTGTGGCGTGCTGGCGCTGATCTCCATCGCGCTCACCGCGAAAAACGTTTCGTTGATGGAATCGCTTTTACACGGTCACACCACCGGCCTGATCCGCCTCATGGGATTTCTGCTGATGAAGGTTTCGGCTATCGCCGCCAGCATCGCCATATTCTTTCTTATTTACTGGCTCCTGCCCAATGGCAAAGTTCCGGCACGAGCGGTGCTGCCGGCCGCCTTCATCATGGGGCTGCTTTCCGAAGCGCTCAAGTATGCCTACATTCTGGCCTTGCCCTGGCTCAACTTTCAGGAAGTCTACGGCCCTTTCGCATTGTCGGTCAGCATGATGTTCTGGGCGTTCTTATCCGGATTGCTGTTGCTGGCGGGCGCAAACCTTTCCGCGGAAGAACATCTGCGTCATTCGTAGTAATTTTTCGTGCGGGGCGGACACTCCCTTCGACAAGCTCAGGGCAAGCTTTGTCTGCCTGCCGAACGCGGGAAGCTGATTGGAGGAAGTCAGCCCTAGTAATCCACAGGCTCGATGTGACACTCGTCACAGCGCGGTTCTTCAGTTCGCGTTACGATTCAATCTCCCAGTCTTCCTCCGAGCGGATACTCGATTTAAGTGTGCCGAATAATGAGAATCCGCAGGATTGTGTTTACGCTGGTCTTTCTGTTTCCGATGACTGCCGCTCAGTTCAGCGGGCAAGCGGAGATCGTTTCCCTTACGCCGCATCTGGCGCCGCCGATCACGGCGACGATCCCGCTTCCGCTTGCGCCGGGATTCGTCGCGCCTCCCACGCGGCCTGCTCCAATAACCCTGCCCCACATGATCCATCTCGCAGGGGCGATTTTCGCCGGTACGGTCACCGCCATCAATCGCTCACCAGTCTCCACGAAAGATGCCGTCGCGACTGTTGCCATTACTTTTCATGTGGATCGCGGAATCAGAGGAGCGATCACTGGCCGGGATTTCACGTTCCATCAGTGGATGGGACTGTGGAACAGCGGCCAACAGCGCTATCGGGTCGGCGAAAAAGTTCTCCTGTTTCTGTATCCCACAAGCAAACTCGGGCTCACTAGTTGGGTTTCCGGCTCTCTGGGACATTTCACTTTTGACAGCCTGGGCAGGGTCCTGCTTTCGCCGGAACATGTTTCGGCGTTTCGCAATGATCCCGTCCTGGCTGGGAAATCAAATATCAGCGTTGAGGGTTTTGATTGGGCAGTTCGGCGCGCCAGTGCGGGAGAAGGGATCGGAATACGGCCATGAAAAAACAATTCGCATGGTCCACTCGCTCCCTTCTCGTCCGCCTGGCTATAGCCCTGGCCATCGTCCTCTGTTTCGCCCTGTTGAGCCGAGCCGGTGGGCCGGAGTACGTCGCCGGAACCACATACTTCACTTCCGCGCCGGGCCAGCCGCTGGTCTGGGCCGGCGGACAGATACTCTACTTCACCGATCAGGGCGACCTCAGTCCAATTCTTCCCAATGCTTCGGCGAACACCTTTGTCGCCAATGCCTTCGCGCAGTGGACTTCTGTGTCGACGGCCGCTGTCTCCGCCACCAGTCCCGGCACACTGGCGGAGGACGTGAATGGATCGAACGTGATTCGCAACTCCGACGGCTCGCTCACGATTCCCGCCGATATTCAACCCACCGCCACGGGAACGCCAGTGGGCGTCGTTTACGACTACGACGGCACGGTCACAGACGCATTTCTCGGCACCGGAGCCGGCGACTCGAGCCAGTGTTTCGAGGACGCGGTGTTCGGCGGCATCGATAATTTCAGCGCGGCCGCCAACTTCCTGCATGGCCTCGTAATCATCAACGGCCAGTGCGCACAACAACCCTCACAATTAACCGACGTCGAATACCGCTTGGTGCGCACTCTCGGGCAGATTTTGGGACTCGCATGGTCGCAGGCCAATCTCAACGTCATCACCGGCAACCCGGCGCCAACCGCCGCAGATTATCTGGGTTTTCCCGTGATGCATTACAAAGATGCAACCAGCTGTGTGCCGATCACGCTTTGCTATACCAATCCCTACCAACTGGCAATGGATGATATAGCGTCGCTCTCGCGGTTGTATCCGGTAACCGCGCAAAATCAGTCGAGCTTTCCCGGGAAGCAAATCCTCGCCAGCACTACCGCAGGCATTCACGGCTCAGTCTGGTTCACAAATCCCGCGGGTCAACCCACGCAACCGATGCAAGGAGTCAATGTGGTCGCGCGCTGGATCGACCCCAGCACGGGCCAGCCTTCGCGCCAATACGCAGCGTCGGTTGTGTCGGGGTCGCTCTTCACCGGCAACGCCGGCAATCCGATCACCGGCTTCTACGATCCTCTGGGCAATCCGTTGAGCAATTGGGGGTCGAACAACGCAATGGCTGAAGGATTCTTCGACATCACAGGGTTGCAGATTCCCAACGGCGCAACCACCGCCCAGTATGAACTGAGCGTGGAAAGCCTCGATCCGCTGTGGTCGATGGGAGTGCAACCGTACGGGCCGTTTCAGGTGGCGCTCTCCGGACAATCGGCGCTCACGGTAGTGAATGTGGCCTTGGGCACCGACGTCGAGCAGGACATCCTCATGGCAGGCAGTGCGCAACCGGTGCCAGGCTGGTCAGCGTCGCAAACCTGGACTGTGCCCGCACCACTTTCCGCCGCCGCCGATTGGACCGCGTCGTTGAGCGGTTACGGCGACGACCCCTACTTCTCCTTCCCGGCGCAGGCTAACCGCACGCTCTCGGTTGCCGTCACTGCGCTCGATGAAAACGGCAACCCCACGGCTGTTAAAGTTCAGCCCGTAATCGGCATGTGGTCGGCCAGCGATCCGGAAGGCACTCTTCCGCCCGCCTTCACTCCGTCGGCGCTGAATACGCCGGTCGTGGGCCTGACGCGCCTCGACGCGCAAATCCTAAGTCCCACGAATTTCCTCGTCGGCATCGCCGACATGCGTGGCGATGGCCGTCCCGACTATCGCTATCACGCGCACGTGCTTTACGGCGATTCGGTTATGCCCGCGCGTATCGGCGCCAGCGGCGGCGCGGTCACCGTGCAGGGGATGGGATTCGCACCCGGACTGAACACCACCGTAGGCAGCTTCAATGTGACGCCGCTGGCAGTCACTGGCGGCCAGATGATTTTCAACATTCCCGCACAGCCCGATGGCACCCAGAACATCACCGTCACCGATCCCGTGACCGGCTCGTCTTCGGTTATGACCGGCGTGCTGACTCTGGGCGCGGCCGCAACCGACAACATCCTGCTGATACGCGGATTGAATCCTCCGACTCCAGTTGGAACGCAAACGGTCAACCCAGTGACTGTGCAGGTGGTGGCCGCTGACGGCGTCACGCCGGTTGGGGGCGCGACTATCGCCTGGAGCAGCACCAACAGCGCCGCGCTTTCCGCCTGCGGCGGTTCATTCGCATGTTCGGTGACCAGCGACGAAGTTGGCTACGCCTCCACCTATGTCGTCCCCGATCTTGCGGGAGTCGCAACCGTCACAGCCGCGCTTGCGCCGCTTTCTTATAGCTCGTCGAAGTCGGTATCGGCCACGGTGCTGGGAACGATTGCGGCCTCGCAGATCGGCGTCGCCACGCCCTATCTTTATATCGCGCAGGGCGCATCGCTGACCGTGCCACTCACCGCGCGTATCCTGAGCAATGGGATTCCTCAGAACCCAGGCACCGTCATCTTCAACCTGACCACTGGATCGGGGTCACTCAGCGCAACCAGCGCGCCGACCGATATCAACGGCTATGCCACCGTAAACCTCACGCTCTCGCAATTTGCGGCGACTGTAGAAGTGAACGCATGCGTAGGTCCGTCAAACGCTCCCTGCTATCCCATGTATTTCAATCCTGTCCCGCTGGCGCAGCAAAATCTTCAGCCGGTCTCTGGAGAAAATCAGGTCGTCGCCCTGGGCCAGAGTTTTCAGCCCATCGTCGTTCGCGTCATTGATTCTTCGTCGCCTCCCAATCCTGTGCTGGCCGCGACGGTGGCCTTTGAAAACATCGTAGAGCGTCCGCCCGCAACTTCCGAAGGCAGCCCCGGCATGCCCAACATTCTGAGCGTGAGCCAAAGCAACGCCCAAACCGACATAAACGGTCTGGCCAGCATTCAGCCTTCCTATGGTTCATTCAACGGCATGCTTGAGGTGGATGTGCTGGCAACGGCGGGGACCGGCGCAATGCTCAACTACGTGCTGGAAGCGCTGCCCGCGCCTGTGCCCTCAGGATCGAACACGGACGATCCCGTCGTTCCTCCGGCATGGGCCAGAGGCAATCCAGCACGCCCGCCGAAAGGTTGGCTGGGACATTAGTAAGCGCTCGCCGGTCCTCGCAATTACTTTTTCTTTGGAACTGGCCGCCGCGGCCGTTGTTTCGCGGAAACCGCCCGGATCACCAGCTTGCGGCGCGCCTTCGCGGGCATCGGCACCTTGGCGCGGTTGAGCGCCATATTGATCAGGCTCAGCACTTCGGGATCGTCTAGCACCTTCGCATCCGCAACCCCGCTGGTGTACAGCCGGATATTCCTCACCACATTGCCGCTACCTTGCAAAAGCCGCGCCGGATCAGGCAGCCCCGCTCCTTGCAAAAAGCACAGCGTCACTCCGCCCGGAGGCAGCACCAGGGAAAAGATCGCTTCCGAAGGACGCTCCGTGGGACTGAAGCCGATGACCAGCCAGTTGTAGTTGTCGTAGACCATCTCGACCGCGCCAGGAACCAACTTACGCATCTTGACCAACGCGCGGCGGGCAAAGGCGTCAACATCTGGCGCGTACTTCGCAAGAAAAGAATCAAGCAACCGCTGCGCCTCAGCGGCCGAGAGGTCAGCAGGGGCCTTCGTTCCGCGACTCGAAGATTTCGCCTTTGGCATAGGATCTCCCTCGCCTTGTCATTTCGAACCGAAGCGAAGCGGAGGTGAGAAATCCGCTGCTCGTGGCCACCCCTAAAGTTTGAAGCTAAAGGCTAAGAGCTGCCCCTATTTCGTCCACTGATCCACCCACGCATTCACCGTCTCATACCACAGCTTCGAATTCTGCGGCTTCAGCACCCAGTGCCCTTCGTCGGGGAAATACAGCATCTTCGAGGGCACGCCTTCCATTTGCAGCGTGGTAAACAGTTGCAAGCCCTCGCTCACATCCAGTCGGTAATCGCGCTGCCCGTGAATGACGAGAGTCGGCGTCTTGAAATTCTTGGCATACCGGTGCGGCGACCACTTCTCATAACTCGCCCGGTTATCGTAAGGAGTGCCTTTGAACTCCCAGTCGTTGAACCACAATTCTTCGGTCGTGCCCCACGCGGATTCGGCGTTGAACATGCCATCATGCGTCACCAGGCACTTGAAGCGGTCGGTATGGCCCATAATCCAGTTGATCATGTAACCGCCGTAGCTGGCGCCCAGCGCGCACTCCCGGTCTTTATCGATAAACGGATAAGTCTTCTCCGCATAGTCGAGCCCCTTCATCAGGTCTTCAAACGGAGCGCCGCCCCAATCGCCATTGATGGCGTCGATAAACTTCTGCCCATAGCCCGGCGAACCGTGAAAGTTGATCATGATGACCACATATCCGCTGGCCGCAAAAAGCTGGGCGTTCCACCGATAGCTCCACTCATCGCCCATCGGAACCTCAGGCCCGCCGTGAACGATAAATTTCAAAGGATATTTTTTGCTCGCGTCGAAGTTCGGCGGTTTGACGAGAAAACCTTCGACCTTGTCGCCGTGGGCGCCCGCGAACCAGAAGGATTCTAGTGGGGACATGGCGACTTGGGAAAGTATGGCGTCGTTCAAGTGGGTCAACTTTGTTTCTTCGACACCGCACATATTCGCGGAGGTCTGGGATCCCTCACCTGTGCAGGATGATCTTGCCTTGTAGATTGCCGTTGGTTCGGTAATGGACATCCTCGTGTGGAAAACCCCTTGACGCGTTACTGCAAGGTCGTCGTCGTATCCAGAAGGTCGATTGAACGGATTGTGATCCGAGCCAGGAACAGTCAGGACAATGTTGCTAATTGACGAGGTGCCAGCCCGCTCTGATACGTAGTAGACCGCTGTCGAATCTGGAGACCATGCGATCGTACCAACCCACTGATCGAACCCCTCCGTCAGATTCTTCTTGTCGCCCGTCTTGCGGTCATACAGCATCAACCGGAACCGGTCGCTCTCGTATCCTGGCCTCTGCTGGGCGCGGTAGGCGATGTAGCGGCCATCGGGCGAATAGAGCGGCGACGAGTCGCTGGCGGGATTGTCGGCGGTGATGTTCTTCGCTTGTCCTCCACTGACCGGGACGATCCACAGATCGTTGTTGGTGGAAGCCGCCGGATTCTTATCGTGATTCGAGGCATAACAAATCTCCTGCCCATCGGGCGAAAAGGCATAGTCATCCTGCCCGCCTAGCGAGAACACGGGCGCGTCGTAGTCGCCGGGCGTGAGGTCACGAGGTGGAAACACGAGGCTGGCAGTATCGACCTCGACCACACCCGGGGAACGCTCCTTACCGATCGACGGAACGTTCTCCACAAAAATGTGGCTCCGCTTACCATCTTTGTAGGCGTTCCAATGCCGATAAAGCAGATGCGTGAAAATCTGCGCCTTCACTTTCGACGTGTTCGCTTGGTTTAACTTCTTCGCATTGCACGCGAGCTCGTCCGCCTGTCCATCGCATTCGGGATAAACATCCGAAGTAAATACAATGTTCTCACCGTCAGGCGACCAGAGTTCGCCGCTGGCCTCAGTCGCAATGGAAGTCAACTCATGCACGCCAGTCACCGCTCCGCCTGCGCCATCAAAGTCCGCAATCCAAACCTGCGAACCCTGTTCTTTCGTCGAGATAAACGCAAACCGCTTTCCATCCGGCGCCCAGCGCGGCCGGTCCGCATCCTGATCGGCAATGATCTCCCGCTCCTGTCCTCCAGCCGTAGGCACGATCCACACATGCGGCGTCTTCGTGTTGGCTTTGAGATCGACATCGACCACGCTGAAGATCACCCACTTGCCATCCGGCGAAACCTCCGGCTCGCTCACCCGCTTCAGCTTCATCATGTCTTCAAACGTGAAGGGATGCTTGGCCTGCGCATAAGCAAAAGACGCGAACACGATGAAAGCGAAGAGAGAAAAGAAAAGACGGCGCATGAGGATGCTCCTGGGCACACGAGCTTGGCAAACGGAAAAGTGTAGCAGGTTTGCGTAGCCCCGCCGTCCCGGCGGCGTCCCGTCACCGCAAAAGCCGGTGGGACGCCGGCGCTACGATGCGGCCCAGGGATTCACCAGCCGCACACCGTATCCTTCGAAATCAGCGGTATTGCGTGTGGCCAGGTGTGCGCCGCGGGAGGAAGCAATGGCCGCGATCTGCGCATCAAGGTCGGTGATAGGGCGGCCTTGCGCGCGGCGCCGGATTGCGATCTCCGGGAATGCCCGCGCTGCGTCCTCGTCGAAAGGCAGAATGCGCCCAGCCAGGACCTTGCCGAACATTTGTTCCGCTCCCGCAAGCAGGGCAGCGCGGCGCTTTCCGTGCGGCAAAAGTTCTATTCCGAACAAAATCTCGGCCACTGTGACAGTCGTGATGAACGGCGCGCCGGGTTGTTGTCGCGACCACCAGATCAGGACAATTGCCGATGGGGAAGGCCGTATCGATTCGGAGACGACATTTGTGTCCAGGATTGTAACTCCGGAAATCACTTAAAGCTGACTTCGCGGATTTTGCCGCGTCGCGGAGGAATTTTCAGTTTGACCCCGCCCAAGGGAGCAAAAATACGGCGGATCGCTTCTCCGAGATTTTCCGGTTCGGCATCTGCGCGTGCCAGTCCGGTTTCGAGCAACTCCCGCGCTTCCTGCTCCATGGAGCGCCCGTTGCGGGCCGCACGGATGCGCAAGCGCCGTTTGGTATTTTCGGGGAGGCGGCGAATTGTGATGCTAGCCATGATTGCAAAGATAGCACTGCAATCATTGATTGCACAGACAGAATTCGGTCTGATTCAGGACGGAAGCGCGGAGAATCTCACCCCAGCAATCTAGCAGCTTCTTTGGCGTAATACGTGAGGATGATGCTCGCCCCCGCGCGGCGAATGCTGAGCAGCGACTCCATCATCACGCGATCCCGATCGATCCAATTATTCCGGGCCGCGGCTTCGATCATGGCGTATTCTCCCGAAACCTGATAGGCAGCGAGGGGCAGATCAAAGCGCGCGCGGGCTGCGGCAATCACATCAAGATAAGGCATCGCCGGTTTAACCATAATCATGTCGGCGCCTTCTTCGATGTCGAGTTCGATTTCGCGCAAGGCCTCGCGCACATTGGCGCCATCCATTTGATAAGACCGGCGGTCGCCAAATTGTGGAGCTGAGTCCGCAGCCTCGCGAAATGGCCCGTAAAATCCCGATGCGAATTTGGCTGCGTAGGAAAGTATCGGCGTATTCATGAAACCAGATGCGTCGAGGCCGCGCCGGATCGCGGCCACGCGGCCATCCATCATGTCCGATGGCGCGATGATGTCGATGCCGGCCCGGACCAGCGACACAGAAGTACGCGTAAGTAATTCGAGGGTCTCATCATTTAGAATTTCGTAATCGCCCTGACTCGCAAGCGCGGCAATACCCTCGGCCAGTTCGTCAATGCCCCGCTCCTTGGTGTTTTCGTCCGCCACTATTACGCGAGCCGCCGCGCCCAATGATTGCGCTCCCGAGGTGGCTTTCACAATTCCGCAATGTCCATGCGACATGTATTCGCAAAGGCAAACGTCCCCGATCAAAATCAGGGCGGGAATCTCGCGTTTGAAAGCGCGCGCAGCCTGCTGCACAATGCCGTTCTCTTCCCAGGCGCCCGTCGCGATCTCGTCTTTCGTCTCCGGCAGACCGAAAAGGATCACGGCGGGCACTCCCAGCGCTTGCGCCTCACGCGCGTCCTTTACGGCCTCATCCACCGAGAGATTAAACACTCCCGGCATGGAACGAACTTCCTTACGGATACCTTCCCCCGGGCAGACAAAGAGTGGATAAACGAACGCATCCGGAGACAGCCGTGTTTCCACAACGAGATTTCGCAACCCGGCAGTGCGACGTAACCTGCGAAGACGTGTGATAGGAAACGCCATATCGGCAACTCTGCTTTCCGTCAAGATTCTACATCTCGGCAATCTTGGCGTTCTCTGCGACGAATAGATTTTTCCTGGAATGCCTGCCAGCCGGTGACGAAAGTAACCGAAACCTGCCAAAGATCGGATTGGAATCCCAGATTGGCTCTCTAAAATTATAGCTGGATGAGTCTGTTCCAACGCCACCGTTGGTTTGTTGCCGCGGGCGGGATCACTGCGGCATTCGCGGCCGTGTCACTGGTCGCGCCCCGGAGCCCGGGCCTGACCGCATTCGCCGACATCTTTGGCCTGTGTCTCATGCTGGGCGGCGCCAGCATCCTCGTGTTCAACGCTATCGCCAAACCCGGTGCGGAACGCATGTTTTGGGGACTAATGGCCGTCGGCCTTGCCTTGTGGGCATTCAACCAGGCAGCTTGGACGTATTGCGAAGTGCTCCACCACAGGGAAGTCCCCGATCCCTGTTTCGCGGACATTATCCTGTTCTTCCATCTCGTTCCAATGATCGCCGCCGCCGGATGGCGCCCGGATGTCGTCAAGACCGAAGCAAAATTCCGTCTCGGCGCTGTCAATTTTCTAATGTTGTTGGTGTGGTGGATCTTTCTTTATGCCTTCATAGTCTTTCCTCATCAGTATGTCGTCCTCAACGTCGAGGCTTACGACCGCAATTACCTTCCCTTATATGACATCGAAAACATGTTGCTGCTGGTGACGTTTTTGTTCGCCGGCTTTACCAGCAAAGGCGCGTGGAGAAAACTGTATATGAATCTCCTGGCGGCTGGAACGCTGTACACCGCCGGTTCGCAGTGGCTGTACACCGCCACAGTGAATCACGCCTATTACTCGGGCAGCCTGTACGACATCCCTTTGATCGGCGCGATCGCATGGATGGTCGCAACCGCCCTTGCGGCGCGCGAGTGGGAACCGAAAGCCGAGACGCAAACCAACGGTTGGAAAGTGGGAACAGTTTCCCCTTACCTCGCCATGCTTGCGATTCTTTCTTTGCCTTGTTTGGGGTTGTGGTCCCTGGTGGCCGACCATTCTCCCTCCCCGTCCCGCGTCTTCCGCATGTTCGCCACCATCGCCGCCATGGTGGTTCTGGGCGGCTTCGTTTTTCTGCGGCAGTATTTGCAAGACCAGGCCCTGATCCATCTCCTCGAAGAATCGTGTAGCGGATTTGAAACGCAGCAGCGCCTCCAGAATCAGCTGGTGCAAAAGGAAAAGCTAGCCTCATTGGGACAGCTTTTGGGTGGCGCAGCGCGTGAGATCAATCATCCCCTGGCCGCGGTGATGGACTATTCCGAACAACTGTGGTCGCAGCACGGACTGAGCCCCGAACAAGACGCCATGGTCCGCAAGATCGTCAATCAGGCGCAACGTACGCAGGAACTGGTGTTGGATCTGTTGAGCTTTACGCAGCAGACGCCCGGAGAAAAAGCGCTGGTGGATGTGGGTGTGCTTTTGCAGCGCGGCGCTCAGATGCTGGAAGCGCAACACCACGCCAGCCACGTGCGAGTGGAAGTTGTCATTGCTCCGGGATTTCCTCGCGTGCGGGGAAATGCCAACCAGCTATTCCAGGCATTCGTCGAAATCATCGAAAACTCAATTGACGCGCTGGAAGAACAAGGCGGAGGCTCGTTGAAAATTACCGCGGAAAGACAGGGCGAGGACGCCCTGTTGCGGTTCACTGACACCGGCCCCGGCATTCGCGATCCGCAGCGCGTCTTCGATCCTTTCTACACTACCAAGGCGGTTGGCAAAGGTACGGGCCTCGGTTTGAGCGCCGTCTATGGCGTGGTTCAGGATCATGACGGACAGATTACCTGCCAGAACAATCCAGAAGGCGGCGCGCTATTCACCCTTCGCTTTCCGGCCGGAGCCGAAGCCGCGCGAGCTGCCGAAGCAGCCAAAGCGTAAGCCGTCTTGTCATTCCCGAACGCGCGAGCAAGCGCGGGTGAAGAATCCGCTCTCGCCCACCACCGCTTGTGTCCTTTCGCAGTGCGCCTTCCTGTAACATTAAACCGCATGTCCGGCGTGAACTCATTGACCCATCCCTTGCTCCACAGCTCGGGCCGCGTGCTGGAATTCGAATCCCTGCGCGGCCTGGTGCGAGGTTATGCCTCGTCGCCGCTCGGACAAGCAAAAATCGCCGCGCTTGCACCCTCCACCAACCGGGATTGGATCGCCGAGCAGCAGCAACTCACGACCGAAATCCGCGAGTTCCGCCGGGTCGGCGGCCGCTTCGATTTCTTCGGCCTCGAGGATATTCGCAGCCGTGTGGCAAAAGCCCGCATCACCGGAGCAGCGCTGGAGACGACCGAGATTCGCGACATCATCGCCCTCGTCGACCGCACCGCCGAGTGGCGCGAAATCGCCCTGCGTCCGCCCGCCAGCATGCGCTCGGAATGGCGCGCGGTCGCGGAACTCTCGCGAGGCGTCTCCGACTTCTCCCTATTTCTCAAATCGTTCCGCAACAAAATCCAGCCGGATGGAACTCTGGAAGACAACGCTTCTCCGCAACTCGCGCGCATTCGCCGCGAAATGGAAAAGCAAAGGCGCTCGATTCAGGAATCGCTCCGAGGCTATCTGCGCCGCTTGGCTGACGACGGCACGGTGCAGGATGAGCTCATTACAATTCGCGGCGAAAGATTTGTGATCCCTGTCAGGACTGAACAGAAGCGCCGCGTACAGGGCGTGGTCCATGGCGCAAGTTCGAGCGGCCAAACCGTTTTCGTCGAGCCGCTCGAAACAATCGAGCAGAACAACGAACTGGTGCGCCTGCTGGAGGAAGAACTCGTCGAGATCCATCGCATCCTGGTGGAGATGACCGAGCAAATCGGCGAACGATCGACAGAGATTCTGGCAGCCGTGGAAGTGCTCAGCGAATTGGAACTCCAGTTTGCCAAAGCCCGCTTCGCCGAAGACTACAACTGCATCGCGGTGCAGTTGAGTGGAGATATTTCGCAGGGAGACAAGAGCCCTCGCCTGCTGCTGCATAATGCTCGCCATCCTCTGTTAGAACGCAATCTGAAGTTGAAGGATTTAAATGTAGTCCCGGTCACGGTGGAACTCGAAGGCGACCGCCGCCAGTTCATCATTACCGGCCCCAACACGGGAGGCAAAACCGTCACCCTGAAAACCGTCGGCTTGCTGGCGCTGATGGCGCAATCCGGAATCCCCGTCCCCGCCGACCGCGCCGAACTTCCAGTCTTCGATGCTGTTCTCGCCGATATCGGCGACTATCAATCCATCGAACAAAATCTTTCCACGTTCTCCGCGCACGTCACCAACATCGATTTCATTTCGCGCACCGCGACCCGCGATTCCCTGGTGCTTCTCGACGAACTCGGCTCCGCCACCGATCCTGAAGAAGGCGCAGCCCTGGCCGTCGCCATTGCCGAATATTTTGGCGGCATCGGTTGTATGACCGTGATCTCCACCCATCACACCTCATTGAAAGTCTACGCGGCGAATACGCCAGGAGTTGTAAACGCTTCCGTGGGCTTCGACGAAGCCACGCTGCAACCGACCTACGAATTGAAGGTCGGCTTCCCCGGCGCCTCGGCGGGCATTAACATCGCGAAGAGACTCGGCCTGAATCCCGAAATCATTACCAGCGCGAGATCGCGCCTGGGAACGCAAGCCCGCGATGTCGGCGAATTTCTCGATCGTCTCCACGCTCAATTACGCGAGGCGGACGCCGAGCGCCTGCGCCTAAAGGCTCGCGAGCAGGAACTGGAAAAAGAAAAAGCTCACCTCGCCACCGAAGGCAAAAAAGATCAGCAGGCCAAAGTCCGCGAAATGGAAAAGAAGCTGGAAAGCGTCCTGCGCGATTTCGAATATCACGCACGCGAAGCCATCAACGTAATTCAGGATCGCGCCGCCGCGCAAAAGCTCTCCAAAGACGCGGAGCGCCGCGTAGCCAAGTTGCGCCGCGAATTCCGCGAACAGTTCGATTCCACGGTAGTCGCGCACTCCACCGGATCGGACCAGGGCGATCCCAACGCGCAACCGCAAATCGTCAAGCTGGTCTATGAAGGCGACATGGTCAAGCTGAAGTCCACGGGTCGCCCCGCGCGCATCGAGCGCAAAATCGACGATCAGTATTTCGAGGTGCAGATAGGCGCGATGAAAATGAAGATCGCGCGCGACGATATCGCCGAAGTGCTAAGCAGTGCAGGCGCGGCGGCCCGCGCCGCCGACACTCCGGTGAAAGCCGCCCGCGCCCGCGGCATTTCCGTCTCGCTCGAAAACGAGGGAGCAAACGTGGCCAGCGAAATTAACGTCATCGGACGCACCGTGGACGACGCCATGCGCGAAGTCGAACGCTTCGTCGACCGGGCCTTCTTGGCCGGCTTGCCCCGCGTCCGCGTCGTCCACGGTAGCGGCATGGGCATCCTCCGCAAAGCCCTGCGCTTGGCATTGCAAAAACATCCGCACGTCGAGTCGGTAGCCGAACCACCCCAGAATGAAGGCGGCGGCGGGGCGACCGTCGTGGAGTTGAGGGTTTAGCCGCAGACTTCGCGCTATGGTATTCGTAGAACAAGCCAGAGCGTAGACACTTCGGGAAGATTTGCAAGGAGATTTCGGACTCGTGTTAGTTCTCTTTATTCAAGCTTTCTGAGGGAACAACTCGATATCGCGTCCCGCGCATCATTGATCCATCCCTGCGATACATCCCGCCTTTGCCAACGAGTCGCCTCTCTGGGCATAATGAATGTCCGCTTATGAGCACCGCTCCAACCACAGTTCAGGCCCGGCGTTTTATCGCGCGCGGGCGTGTGCAGGGAGTCGGCTTCCGCTGGTTTGTGGAGCGCGAGGCGCACATCCTCGGTATCGCAGGTTGGGTGCGTAATAATCACGACGGCAGCGTGGAAGTTCTGGCGCAGGGTACGCGCGATCAGCTATCCGGCCTGCGTTCGCGGCTGCATCAGGGGCCGCGTGCGGCTCGCGTGGACGCCGTGGAGGAGCAGGAAGCCGCGCCGGTTGCGGGGCTCAACGCATTTCGCATTGAAGGAGCGTGGTAGATGGCATCGCATCCCAGCCTGAATTCCGATCAGCTCAAGCATTTGATTCGCGAAGTCCCGGACTTCCCTAAGAAGGGCATTCTGTTTTACGACATCACGACACTGCTCAAAGATAAGGTTGGGTTCGCCACTCTGATCGATAAATTTTCCGAGTACTACATCGGGCAGAAAATCGATGTGGTGCTGGGCATCGAGGCGCGCGGATTTATTTTTGGTCCGGCGCTGGCCTATCGGCTCAATGCGGGATTTGTGCCAGTGCGCAAGCCGGGCAAGTTGCCGGCGGCGACGGTCAAGCAGGATTACGCGCTGGAGTACGGCGTGGCCACTTTGGAAATGCACAAAGATGCGTTGCAAAGTGGACAGCGAGTTCTAATCGTGGACGATTTGCTGGCTACGGGCGGCACCGCCGAAGCGACCGCGAAATTAGCGGCATCGCAGGGAGCGGAGATCGCGGGACTGGGATTTGTGGTGGAGTTGGATTTTTTGAATGGACGCGAGAAGCTGAAGGGTTACAACGTGATGTCGTTGTTACGCTACAGCAGCTAGAGCATGATGGGAATCGGCGAGCGGTCAGCGCAAGCTGGCGATAGCCATTCCCATTCCAGCCCAAAAGCCGGCACTCGCGCCACCTGCCACTAGCAATCCAATTAGGAAATTCCAATTAAATTTCCCGCGCGGGCCCTCAGAAGCGAGCGTTGAATCGTAGGCCAGCCACGAACGCAGGAAACTTGCATCGGTGGCATAAGCGGCGGGAAAACGCCAGCCGCCTTGAATACCCAAACCCTTAGCGTTTACTGACCGTAATCCCCGGAGTGAAGCTTTATGGCTCATATGGCCCTCCCACGCAAGGTCGTGCAACTCTTGTGCCATACAACGCAAGCCAAACTTAAAACCTCTGCAATTAAGAGAGCCATTGATTGGAAAGAGGTTGCTTTTAGGCGGAGTCGAGTTAGGAGTTCCTAAGATGAGGCCAGTAGGTCCGCGTCCTGTCGTGCCGTGCATTCTCGCAAAATGATGGCTTCATGTCAGGGATAGACCTGAGTCCTTCGGCAAATATCCCTTACGCCGGAACCAATCCTCCATCGACTCTTTCAGCCGGTCAACGGGCACGTTCGATCCGATCTCCATCTGCCCGTCGGCGACCGGGAGCGTATCGTCAAAGTCGCTGGAGTTGGTGAAGTTGCGCATGGAGAAGCTATCCAGCCACTTCAAGGGGCAGGGACGCTTTTGACCGTCCACTTCGTATTCGACACGAATCTTGCGGGCGAACATTTTATTTTCGCTAAGGCAGAAAAAACGCGACCTTGACAGCTCTATGGTACAGGCATACTCTCCGCAACGCGGTTCCTATTCCGGTTATTGCCTCGGCAAGACCGGAGTGCGTTCTGCGGTCGAGTTCTCCCAGGAGGAACGATATGGGATTTATCGCTTGGATCATTGCCGGCCTGATTGCCGGCTGGGCTGCTGGACAGATCATGAAAGGCGGCGGCTACGGCCCGCTGATGGACATTCTGCTGGGCATTGTTGGTGGAATTGTTGGAGGATGGATCTTTAACACGCTGGGCATTTATCCCGGCGGCGGCATTATCGGGAGCATCGTCGTAGCGATCATAGGGGCGGTGTTTCTGATCTGGCTGACGCGGCTGATCAAGAAGGCCTGAACCGCGTTACGCTCCGTTCTGCCCAACGGCTCCCAGCCATCTCAAAACGCACGGCTTGCATCCTCGGCTCCAGACACCCTTCGCAGGTGTCTAAATCCTTGCAGAGGCCGCGCCTGCGCAAGAAGAACGGCTCATCGCGTTCTGCTTGTGACGAGCGGCCCGCCGCTCGACGGAGGAGCCATGCGTTCTGCCAAAGTTGCAGTCCTGTGGTTGTCGCTCGCCTTAGTTTCATCTTCGCAGTTTTCGATTGCACAAGTTCCAGCATCTGCAGGAGATTCAGCGCGCCTGCCTGTGACTCGCGTTGTCCTTTACAAAAACGGCGTCGGCTATTTTGAACACGCCGGACGCGTGCGCGACAGCCAGGATGTCAATGTGGATTTCACCACCGCGCAATTGAATGACGTGCTGAAGTCACTGACCGTGCTCGATCTGGGCAAGGGGCGCATTACCGGCGTGAGCTACAACTCGAACGCGCCGCTGGAAAAGCGGCTCGGCTCACTGCACTTGCCGGTGGGCGAGAATCCAACCACCGCGCAGTTTCTCGACGCATTGCGCGGGGCGCGGCTGGAAGTGCGCAGCGGTTCGGAGAGCGCATCGGGACGGCTGCTCAGCGTGGATGAGCGCGAGGTTCCCATCAAGGGCGATCAGAAAGTCACCATCGATCAGGTTTCGATTGTGAGCGACAGCGGCGAGGTGCGCGTATTCGATTTGACGCCTTCAACCAGCGTGCGCGTGGCCGAGAAAGAAGTGAACGAGGAAGTTGGGAAATATCTTGGCCTCGTGGCATCCACACGCGATCAGGATCTGCGGCGCATGACGATTTCTACCGCAGGCGAAGGCGAACGCAACTTGCTGGTGAGTTACATCAGCGAAGTTCCGGTGTGGAAGAGCACGTACCGCATCGTGATTCCGAAGGACGGCAAGCCGCTGCTGCAAGGCTGGGCGATTGTGGATAACACTGTGGGCGAAGATTGGAAAAATGTGGAGCTGTCGCTGGTGGCGGGCGCGCCGCAATCGTTTGTGCAGGAGTTGTCGCAGCCCTATTACACGCGGCGTCCGGTAGTGGCCCTGCCGGAGAACGCGATGATCACGCCGCAGACGCATGAAGCAACGATGGAGGGGCAGACGGAGACGATGAACGCTCAGATGGCCGCTCCCTCGGCAGGACCGGTGAGCGGAGCGGCAGGCGGAATCATTGGCGGAGTTGTGAGCAGCGGCCGAAACACAATAGCATTCGGCTCAGGCGGCGGCATGGGGGCAGGCAGCGGAAATGGCGTAGGCCCAGGGGGCGCGGCGGCGAAACACTGGCTGGCCCGTCCCGATGCCACCGAAGTCGCCGATGCTATCGAAGGCGCGACCACCACCGCGCAGACCCGCGATCTCGGAGATTTATTCGAATACAAACTGCAAGATCGCGTCACCATCCGCAAAAACCAGTCGGCGCTGGTGCCCATTCTTCAGACGCGCATCGATGCGGAAAAAGTTTCCGTGTGGAATCCTTCCGAAAGCGCCGTGCTGCGCGCGCTTTGGGTTGACAACACCAGCGACCTCACGCTCGATGGCGGCAGCTTCAATGTGCTCGAAGGCGACGCGTTCGCCGGTGAAGGGCTGATGGACCCGATCAAGCCCGGAGAGAAGCGGCTGCTGTCTTACGCCGCCGACCTTGGTGTTCTCGTCGACGCCAAACAGCGGGCCGAGAATCAGCGCGTCACCCGCGTCGTAATCGCGCACGGCACCATGATGCAGTCAACGCAGGAACGCGAAGAGCACACCTACATCATCCGCAATCGCGATGCCGCGGCGCGAACCGTGGTGATCGAGCACCCAGCGCGGCCCGGCTGGAAGCTTACCGACGAGGAAAAGCCGGCAGAAAGTTCGACCTCGTTCCATCGCTTCCGCCTGACGGTCGAGCCGAAGAAAACCGAGACGCTGCTGGTCAAGGAATATCGTCCGATCACCAACAGCTATCAGCTCTCGAATGTGGACGACAGCCATATCAAGTACTTCCTCGAGCAGAAGATGATCAATCCGCAAATCGAGCAGGCGCTGCGCAAGGTGATCGCGCAGAAGAATAGCGTCGCGGAACTGGATGCGGAGGTGGCGTCGCGCAAATCGAAGATCTCCAGTATTGGCGACGATCAGCAGCGCGTGCGCGAGAACATGAAGGCGCTTAAGGGCAGCGCAGAGGAAAAAGCGCTGGTGGAACGCTACGTTCGCGAACTGAACGAGCAGGAAGACCGCGTGCAAATGTTGCATCGCGAGATGGCCGATTTGCAGCAGAAGCGTGAGGCCGCTCAGAAGACCCTGAATGACATGATTGAGGGATTGCAGATGGAGGTGACACTGTAGAACTAAAGGCTTGCGGCCTTCCGCCGCTTGGCCTGAGCACGCCGGGCATTGGCCCTGGAAACTTTGAGCAGTTTTTTCGTGCCCGCAGTGATCTCGGCAACCAGTTTCTTTTGTTTTGCCCAGCGCGATTCAACGGCCTTGCGGGCAGCTTCGGCTCTTTCTTCCGGCGTCCGATTTTTGGCCGTCGCCTTGCCGCCCTTGCGTCCCAGGGAAACAGCTGCCGGATTCTTCCGTGACATCCTGCCTTTTTACCATGCGAATCCTCCAAATCATACGCAGCGCTCTGTAAGGCACTGAAAGTAGGCCGGCTAAAGTTCTTGACATACGCAGCGCTCTGTATAGACTATTGCCATGGTTAGCCGGAGGGCTGTATGGACATCGACGAAAGGCTGGCGGCGCTGACTCAGACCGTGGAATTGTTAGCGTCCTTTCACAGGGACGGCGAGAAGCGAATGGAACGTCTGGATCAACACATGGAGCGTCTGGGTCAGCATATGGAGCAGTTCGCTCAAGCCACCAAAGGCCTAGCCAAGCGTAACGACCGATTAGAGAACTTGGTCACCGACATTGCCGAAGGCACGGCGCGGTTGCTGCATGTGGCCGAAGTTCGTGAACAGCGTATCGGCGATTTGGAAGGAAATCAGGCTCAACAATAAGGGCCGCGCACAGTCGAGGGCGGCTGTCTCCCACAAGCGAACTTACTTTTGCGCTTTCGGCCCCGCCGCTTTCACTTCCGGCGGTGCGTCGAATTTTTCAAAATTCCGGGCAAAGCGGTTGCACAGATCTTCCGCGGCCTTGTCATAGGCGGCTTTGTCTCGCCAGGCGTTGCGCGGGTTCAGCACCTGCGGCGGAACGCCGGGACATTCTTTCGGAATGCTGAAGCCGAAGCTGGGTTCCACTTCAAATTCCTGCTTCGCCAATTCACCTTCCACCGCGTTATCGACCATGGCGCGGGTGTAAGGGATGGCCATGCGCTGGCCGACTCCGTAGGGTCCGCCTTGCCAGCCGGTGTTGACCAGCCAGCACTGAGCGTGATGTTCGCGCAGGCGGCGGCCCAGCATCTCTGCGTAAGTTTTTGGCGGCAGGGGCATAAAGGGCGAACCGAAGCAGGTAGAGAAAGTAGCTTGCGGCTCGTTTACGCCGGCTTCCGTGCCCGCAACTTTCGCCGTGTAGCCCGAGAGGAAGTGGAACATGGCCTGCTCCGGCGTGAGCCGCGAGATCGGCGGAAGAACACCGAAAGCATCCGCAGTCAGGAAGACGATGTTTCGCGGATGGCCGCCGACTCCGGGAATTACGGCATTTTCGATGAAGTTGACCGGATACGCGGCGCGGGTATTTTCCGTTTTGCTGTCGTCGTTGTAGTCAGGGACGCGTGTGGCCGGATCGAGCGTGACATTTTCGAGGACGCAGCCAAAGCGCAGCGCCTCCCATATTTGCGGCTCGTTTTTCTGTGAGAGCTTGATGCACTTTGCGTAGCAGCCGCCTTCGAAGTTGAATATTCCGTCCGCGCTCCAGCCATGCTCATCGTCGCCGATCAAATCGCGCGAAGGGTCGGCCGAAAGCGTGGTCTTGCCAGTGCCCGAGAGTCCGAAAAATAACGCGCTCACGCCATCGTGCCCTACGTTCGCCGAGCAGTGCATGGGGAACACATTGCGCTGGGGCAATAGAAAATTCATCACGCTAAAAATACACTTCTTCATCTCGCCGGCGTAGGAGGTGCCGCCGATCAAAACCGTGCGGCGGGAAAAGTTCAAAAGGATGAAGACCTCGGAGTTGGTGCCGTCGCGCCGCGGGTCAGCCTTGAATTCGGGAGCGCAGATCACGGTGAACTCGGGCCGGTGCGACTTCAATTCCTGCCCTGTCGGACGGATGAACAACTGGCGCACAAAAAGATTGTGCCACGCATATTCGTTCACAAAGCGGACAGGCAGCCGGTAGCTGGGATCGGCGCCACAGAATAAATCCTGAACAAAAAGTTCCCGCCCATGCAGGTGCTCGATCACGCGGTCATAGAGAGCGTCAAAGGTATCCGGCTCGATGGGCTGGTTGACCGCGCCCCAGGCCACTTTGTCCGCGGTGCTCTCGTCTTTGACGATGAACTTATCTTTGGGCGAACGCCCGGTCCGATTTGTGTAACCGACTAAGGTTCCGTTGGCAGCGAGCAGGGCCTCATTGCGGCGGATCGCATGCTCCACCAGAATTGCCGGCGACAGGTTGAAATGAGTCTCGCCGTCGTTCAGCAACTCTGCGACATCTCCAACATGCATCATGGTCGCCATAAAAGTCTCCTGAGTTACCTAAGAAAAGTTACCCGAAAAAGTTGCTTAAAAAGTCACTGTGAAAAGTCATCTGAAAAAATTGCCTGAAACGCAAACGTTGTATTCTCCCTTAACATCGGGCTCCTGCCAAGTGATCGAAATCACGATAGGTTGTCGTCCCCGGCACATCGCCAAAGCGCGTAATTTCACACAGATAGATTGGTGGCGCAGGCGAAGGAAATAAAACGAGCGGGGCGGAAACAAAATAAGTTCGGACGCGACCAATGCGACCTTTCAGGCGGATGCTGCGGCCTGCATCTCAGTCACCACGCCGTCGAGATGGGCCAGAGTCTCGCCGACCGTCAAAGAATACATCTCGCGGCCCATGCCTTCGCCGGTTTCGAGGGCCGTTTTCAGGTAGTGTCCGGCGATTTCCACAGCCAGAGAATCGGTAATGGCCTTACCGGTACGCTTCTTGTATTCGATCCAGGCCGGATGAGGCAGCGCCACCCAGACCCTGCGCCCGTCGACCAGAAACTTAATATCGACGGCGTCGGCGTGCCGCGTGGCAATGGCGACAATCAGGGCCTGGTAAACGCAATGAACGGACTTCCGAGTCCAGCGGTCGAGGGCGGTGAAGTTATCGAACATAGCCTTAACCAATGATATCGAAGCGCCTATACCGCGGGCAAATGCCAGGCCACCCATCATGACGAGCCGTTAACCAAAACGGGACTCCGTGCTTAAGCTGAAAGCCGATAGCTGACAGCTTATTTGTCTTTCTTCCGCGCCCGCTTCGCCATAATCTCCCGCATTTCGCGGCCCAGGTCGGTGCGATTCATTACCGCCTGCGAGACAATCCCAATCAGGTTGATCTCCGCGTAGTACAAGTTCAATCCCGCCGGAAGATTGAAGAAGATAAAACCCATCATCAGCGGCATCATCCAGGTCATCATCTTCTGCTGCGCCGGATCCATGCCCGCCTGGGGCGTCATCTTGGAAGTGATCAATTGGCTCACCACCATCGCAATGGGAAGCAGGAAGATAGGATCGCGCGCCGAAAGATCGTGAATCCACAGCCAGTGCGCATGGCGCAAATCGAGCGCCGTACTCAGCATGCGGTAATAGGCAAACAAGAACGGCATCTGGATCACCAGCGGCAAGCAGCCGCCGGCGGGGTTGACGCCTTCTTTTTTGTAGAGTGCGCTGACCTCTTCGTTCATCGCCGCCTTGCGCGGGTCGCGTAGGCTGTATTTCTTGTACTTCTCCTGGATGGATTTGATCTGCGGCGCCACGCGTTGCATCTTCAACATGGACTTCATCTGCGAGACGCGCAGCGGAAGCAGCGCCACACTGATGATGAAAGTCTGAAGCACGATAGCCCAACCCCAGTTGGGCACCAGGTGGTTGTAGGTCCACTTCAGCCACAAGAACAGCGGCCGGGCGATAATTCCCCACCAGCCGAAATCGACCAGGCCGCGCAGGTCGGGACTGGTTCCGGTGATGCCGGGGATCGCCACGGCTTCGAGCGAACTCAACTCTTTGGGTCCGACGAAGATGCGCTCCACCGTAGGGCCATGCAGATTGCCGACCGCGGCGCCGACTATCTCGAATGGATGCTTGGCGTCCTGCGGATTGTCGATGGAGTTGTGCAGCTGCACCATCGACGCCGCGGCGGGATCGTCAGGAATGAACGCCGCGGCAAAATACTGATCTGCCGGTCCAGCCCAGTGGAACGGTCCGGAGACCGTGTTACCGCTGCTGATCTTCTTGAGCGCGACGCGCTCGATTTTACTGTCGTATTGGTAATCGATCAGGCCGGATGCGTAATTGGCCGGCGTTACCTGGTCGCCGAATCCCGAGGGCCACGCGGGCAATGCGGCGAGCGGGCTGCCTTTGTAGGCGACCGCAGTTTCCACGTGCAGAACGTATGTGTGATCGAACCGGAAAGTCTTGCTGACGGAAAGTTCGGGGTCGGAGTATTCGAAAGTGATTTCCGCCGGCGCCGTTTGAACACCCTGGCTCGATGCGACATAGAGTACACCGTTCAGCTTGTTGCGCAGCGATTCCTCATACGTCCACAGCGAGAGCGGGTAGCCATATTTCGCCGACGCCACCGGATTGACCAGATCCAGCGGTGCGTTCTGCGCCTCGTTATTGAACTTCTTCAGGATCCACGATTTGACCTGCGCGCCGCGATTGCTGAAGGTGACACGATAAAGATCATTCTCGATGACCGTGTCGGTTTCCGACGACGCCTGTTTAGTTCCGCTGGCAGCAGGGATTCCCGGACTCGCAGCGACATTGGCAGCCGGCGCGGAAGAAGTTTCCGGTTGCGGCTGAGCTGCCTGGCTTGGCGGCGGAGTCGCCGCAGATTGCGGCCCGTACTTCTTGAGCAGCGGCTGGAACAGCAGGATCACTACAAATGTGAGAACAAAGACTAAAAGTAACCGGCGTTCCGAACCCGGCTCCTGCTGCGGATTTTGAAAGTCTGGCAAAGTTTAGGCTTTCCTGAAAGCGGTCGCCGCTTGTATTTCGCACTCATGAATTTCGCCCTCAACAGCATGATCGTGGCCGCCCCTCACCACCGGATCGTAACCGCCGCGCGCAAAAGGATGGCATCGCAGCAAGCGACTCACGGCCATCAAGGTTCCGCTCAAAGCCCCATAGCGCTCGACCGCCTCCAGGGCATATTCGGAGCAAGTAGGAACGTAGCGGCACGACGGAGGAAACAGCGGCGATACCGCCCACTTGTAGGCTCGCAACAGTTGCACCGTGACGAGTTTGGCCATCTTACGCAAAGTGATGTTACGCGAAATGAAGTTACGCAAAGTTTAGTTTCGCAAACTCTAGTTCGGCTTCCGGCTTCCGGTTTCCGGCTTTCGTAAATTCTCGGCCGCGGCCTGCGTCATACCCAGCTTCTGTTCAATGACTACGAAGGCCCGGCTGACTTCGTTCACAATGGCGGCGAATTCCGCCGTCAACAGTGACTTCTTAGGGTTGATCACAACGTCCACGTCAGGTGCCGTCGCAGATCGCGTGAGTCGAACCGCTTCGCGCAACCGGCGCTTCATGCGATTGCGCTGCACGGCGCCGCCTAAAGCGCGTCCCACCGTGAATCCGACGCGTAATCCGGAAGCGGCCTTTGCTCCGGCTTGATCTCTCGCCGCTTGATTTTTAGCCGCTTGATCTCTTTCCGCCGATTGCCGCTGCAAATAAAAAACCGTCATCAATTGCGAGAAGTGCCGTCGTCCCTGCTTATAGACACGTTCGAAATCGGCGTGGCGCAAAAGCCGCCCGCTGCGCGGAAAGCGAACCTTCCCCACCGGCAGCGCCGTTCCCTGGTTTCTCTCTTCTCGGGGAGCGAGCGCGGTCACTGCGGCGATCCCCGCTGGCAGCGCGGCGAACACGCGGACGGCAGTATCCGCGCCACACGCTCGCGTGACACGATCTTCGCAAAATAGTATTTCCGCCACACTTTTATTCGCGGAAGCCGGGCTTTACGGAAACCCGCTTGCGCCCCTTGGCGCGACGGCGGGAAAGCACCTTCTGGCCGCCCTGGGTCTTCATGCGCGTGCGGAATCCATGCTTCTTGACTCGCCTGCGCCGGTTTGGTTGGAATGTACGCTTGGGCATGAAAAAATACCGCTCCTCACTGGGTCAAAGTTCTTAAGGGCAAACCAAGAGTATAAACGACAGGGCGCGGTTGCACCAAGTCGAATGCGGCCCGGTAGTATCCTAAACTCGATTCGGCCTTCCTTCGCGGCCTTCGCGAATCCTTCGCGCGCTTTGCGGTTAAAGGCTTTGTGCGAATCTGGGATACTTCCGCGGGCCCAAGGGGTTGCGGTATGCTCACGCACAAATCGTCTGCCGCGCCGCGCGCACCAGTTACTCCGCTTCCCCAATCAACCTCTGCACCGTCCTCGTTGCAGTTATATTTTCGCTACTTGACAGCGATGCCGCTTCGAGTTCTGAATGGTTGTTCGCGAAAAGAAAATCCTGCGGAAGATTTCCACACAACGAAAAAATTTGTGCTACTATGCCGGACTGTTCCAGCTTTAAAAGTTTCCGTTATTCTGGCAGCCGCGTACCGCGAAAGCGGGCGTTTTCCGCAACAGACAAGGGATTCCATTAACCGCTCCGAAACGGAGTTTTGACAGGCGCTCCCAACCCAGCCGCTGGGACGCAGTGGCGGGCATTTCATAAATATGTCAGTTCCAAGCACAAGTCTCTCCCCTAATCCGTGGGCGCGCATTCTCGATGCGCTGGAAAAGAAAATCAACCGCCACTCCTACGACACTTGGCTGAAGCCAACTCGCTATAGCCACGCCAGCGGTGGCGTTTTATTTGTTCGCGTGCCGACCGTCGAATTTCGCCACGCCGGCGACAAGTATGCCGACCTGATCCAGGAGGCCATCGACAACCTCGGCATGGAATTCAACGACGTGAAGTTTGTCACGCCCGAGGACGATCCCGCCGCAACACCAATGCGGCATGACGGCGGCCTTTCGGCTCCGGTGACGGCGCCGCCGGCTCAGTCGCGTTTCGATTGGGATGGCGCTGCGCAGTTGAACGCGCGTTACACCTTCGATGCTTTCGTCATCGGATCGAGTAACCAGTTCGCGCACGCCGCATGCCAGGCCGTCGCAGAGCGGCCCTCGAAAGCCTATAACCCGCTGTTCCTGTATGGCGGCGTTGGCATGGGCAAGACTCACCTGATGCAGGCCATCGGACACGAGGTCAAGCGCCGCCAGCCGCAAGCGGCCATCTGCTACATATCGAGCGAGAAGTTCACCAACGATATGATCAACTCGCTCCGCTATGACAAGATGACCAGCTTCCGCGACAAGTTCCGCAACATGGACGTGCTACTCATCGACGACATTCAGTTTCTCGCCGGCAAGGAACGCACCCAGGAAGAATTCTTCCACACCTTCAACGCGCTGCACGAGTCGATGAAGCAGATCGTCATCGCCAGCGACCGCTCGCCGAAAGAGCTTGCCGAAATTGAAGACCGCCTGCGCAGCCGCTTCGAGTGGGGCTTGATTGCCGACATACAGCCTCCCGACCTGGAGACTAAAGTCGCCATCCTTCAGAAAAAAGCGGAGCAAGAAAAAGTAACTCTGCCGACCGATGTAGCTCTTTATGTCGCTTCGAATATTCGCTCGAACGTCCGCGAACTGGAGGGCGCACTGATTCGGTTGGTCGCGCACTCTTCGCTGATCGGGGCGGAAATCACTCTGCCTTATGCGCAACAGGTGCTGAAGAACTTTATCGATTCGCAGGCTCGCAAGGTCACTATCGAATCGATTCAGAAGACCGTCGCCGAGCAGTTTGGTTTGCGGTTGGTCGAGATCAAGGCCAAAAACAATTCACGGGCGATTGTTTATCCGCGGCAGATTGCCATGTATCTGGCCAAGCATCTCACCGAAGCGTCGCTGCCGGAAATCGGACGCCAGTTCGGCGGCAAGCATCACACCACGGTTCTGCATTCGGTGGAGAAGATTGAAGAAGTTCGCAAGAACGATAAAGATTTAAACAGGCTGCTCAACAAACTAACCGAGCAATTAGGCGGTTAAACGCGCGCTTGGGTGACTTTTCCACGAAATCGTCATGATTTGTTTGCCTAGCCTGTGCAAGCGATGTGGAAACTGTGCATCGTGAGTGGGTACGAAAAACGGCGGCGGATTTTGCTAGGCGCTCCGGCGAGTTGCGGTCCGATTTTTAACATCAACGTGCGGGCCGGATCGTGATGAGAACAGATGGGTTGGAAAAGTTTTCCACTTCTCCGCACCGCCTACTGTTACTGCTGGTTTTATAGGTTTTGCATTTGATATAAGGGAAGTACTAAAAGTCGCACGGGAGTTGGATTTCACAGGGAGACGGATTTATGCCGGTCGAAGCCGCAGTTGCAGCGGAGACGATGACTATGGAGATCACGGTCAGCAAAGGCGAGTTGCTGAGGGAGTTGACGGCCACTCAGGGCGTGGTCGAGCGCAAGACCACCATTCCCATTCTGTCGAATTATTTGTTCGAGGCCGGCGGCGACAAGCTGTCTCTGACCGCAACCGATCTGGATCTGAGCCTGCGAACTTCCTGTAACGCAAAAGTGAAAAAGGAAGGCTCATGCACGATCCCGGCGCGCAAACTTCACGACTACGTGAAGCTGCTGCCCGACGCCGATATCACCATCAAGCTTCTCGAAAACCACTGGGTCAGCATTCGCTGCGGCCGTTCCAACACCAAAATGGTGGGCATGGCGAAGTCGAATTTCCCCACCCTTCCGGCGTTTCCCACAGCCGGCGCAATCACGATTCCGGCGCAGGTTTTGCGCGGATTGATTGCCCGCACCGGCTTTGCGATTTCAAACGAAGAGTCGCGCTACACGCTGAACGGTGCGCTGATGCTGTTGAAGCCCGAATCAATCACCATGGTCGCGACGGATGGCCATCGCCTGGCGCACTGTGAACGCAGCGGCGAAAAATTCGATGGCGTCTCCGGTGAAATGAAAACGCTGGTGCCGAAGAAAGCAATGGACGAACTGAAATCGCTGCTCGATTCCGAAAAAGATGCCGAGACAATTGAATTCGCAAAAGACGAATCGACGCTGTTCTTTCGCATCGGATCGCGCCTGCTGACCTCGCGCCAGCTCACCGGACAGTTCCCCAACTTCGAAGCTGTCCTGCCTAAAGACAACAACAAAATCATCCCCATCAACGCCGAAGAATTGAACGCGGCAATCCTCCGCGTCGCCCAGTTTGCCGACGAACGCTCGCGCGCCGTTCGCCTGAAGCTGGAGAAAAGCGAGTTAAAAATCTCCGCCTCCTCCACCGAATCGGGCGAGTCCGAAGATTCCGTCGAAGTTCCCTACACCGGCGACCCGCTCACCGTCGGCTTCAACGCCGCCTATCTCGTGGACTTCCTCAAAGCCGCAGGCTCCAGCGAAGTACGCCTGGAGTTGAAAGATCCGCAATCAGCTGGCCAGCTGCGCCCCGCCGAAGGCGACGATTACAAGTATCGCTACATCGTCATGCCGATGCGCATCTGAGGCACTCCCATGAATTGTCATCCTGAGCGCAGCCGTTTTTCAGGCGGAGCGAAGGATCTTGCGCGCACACGACTTCCACCGGAAGCTGACTCAATCGGCTTGACCTTACCCCGTTCCTGCCGTACATTTGCCACCAATCGCATTTCTGAGGGCGGCCTATGCTAGACGGGTTTAAGAAATTCATCCTGCGTGGAAATGTTGTGGATATGGCCGTAGGCGTGGTCATCGGCGCCGCTTTCGGCGGAGTCGTCACCGAGCTGACCAAGGCTTTCCTCACGCCGCTGATCGCCCTGATCGTCGGCAAACAGGATTATTCGAATATCAAGTTCGCCGTTCGCGGGACAACGTTTCCCATCGGCGAGTTCATCAACGCCTGCATCTCGTTCTTCCTGATTGCAGCAGCGGTCTACTTTTTCGTGGTCCTGCCGATCAACACCTTGATCGCGCGCATGCACCGCGGCGAAAAGCCGCCCGACCCCACCACGAAGAAATGCCCCGAATGCCTGAGCGAAATACCCATCGACGCCCGCCGCTGTTCGCATTGCACGCAGCCGGTGCTGGGCAAAGCGGCATAACAGACCGACAGAATCCGCGCGAAAGCTCATAAATCCTCCCGCGCGGGGTTCGTTTAACATAGGGCATGCGGTTGCCCAAGGTTGTCGCCGGCCTTACATTCTTGCTGTTTCTCTCTGCGGTCGTTACCTGCACGGCGGCAGCCCAATCCTCGTCCAGTTCCAGGCATGGCGAAAAACCGCTGCCCGACGCCGACCGGCCATTGCCAGCGGGATCGGTCAGCAACGGAGCTTACCGCAATCCCGATCTCGGTTTCTCCTGCAAGATTCCGGCAGGCTGGGTCTTACGCACCGCGGACATGAACGCGCGCGACGCGGAACAATCAGATGTCAAGGTCAATAAAGACGCGCCCTCCGGCAGTGGCCAGGTCCTGCTGGCTGCCTTTTCGCGTCCTCCGCAAGCCCGCGCCAAAGATGTGAATTCTTCGATCCTGATTGCGGCAGAAAGCGCAGCAGCATATCCCGGGTTGAAAGATGCTGCACAGTATTTCGGCCCGTTGACCGAGATCACTAAAGCTCAAGGCTTCGCCGAAGTAGGCGACCCGTATGAGTTCCCAGTCGGAACCAAGATCCTGCCACGCAACGATTTTCAAAAAGATGTAGGAACGCGCGTGATGCGGCAGTCGACGCTCGTCATGCTTGCGCGCGGATACGTCGTGTCATTTACGTTTATTGGCGGCACGGAAGATGAAGTCGAAGAATTGATCGGCGGACTAAGCTTTCAGTCCGCGGCTGCGAAAAAGTGATTTCGGATCGCACGGCATCTGCTACCATTTGCCGCTACGCAGCGGCTACAAGAAAAGGAATCCTTGGCCATGAAAATCGCAGAAGCGTTGGCTTTGCGCTCGGATCTGCAAAAACGCATGGAGCAGTTGAAGCAGAGGCTGGTCAAGAATGCGCGCATCCAGGAGGGCGATGTCCCGCCGGAAGACCCCGCTGCGTTGCAATCCGAGTTGGAAAAATCGGCACGGGAATTGGCCTTGCTTATTCAGCGCATCAACCGCACTAACGCGGCTACACGGTTCGGGGCGCAGACGCTCGCGGATGCTCTTGCTGAGCGGGATGTTCTGAAATTACGCTACAACGCATATCGTGAACTGGCGAACGCGGCCTCGACCGCGCAGGGCCGCACTACACGCTCCGAGATCAAATTCGTTAGCACGGTGAGCGTTGCGGCAACACAACGGAAGGCGGACGATCTTGCCAGGGAGTATAGGGAACTCGACACGCGTATCCAGGAAGCGGATTGGTTGACGGTTCTATTGGACTGACCAAGGTCGACACAAAGGACGAGAAGGTAGTTGGCGTACCGGGAAGCGAGCACAACCCTCCGGCGGGGAAATGCCGATCTGGGTAGTGCGAGGGCAGCACTAATACGGTTCGAATCCGACCCGCACAGCGTATGCCCTGTACTGCGCACAAATGCACGGCGTATTGAAACCGTGTACTACCACGTGCTGGTCTCGGAGCGTCGGCGAGGGTGGGGAAGGGGCACTCGTCCATTAAGCGCAAGCGGAATCTGTCGCTCCGCCGTCAGTCCAGCGGCTCCGGCTCCAGCGCAATATTCTTCTCGCCCGCCGCTTTCTTCTCGGCGTACTTCTTCATCCACGCTTCCCAACTCTTGCCGGCGGCCGTATCGCGGCCGGTAAAAGCGAGCGCGGCGATATCCGCGTAGGAGATGGAAATCTTCTCGTTGGCATTCTTCGGATACAGCCGCACGATAGAATCTTTCAAAGTCGAAGCGTTGCGCCGGTCAAAAAGATAGCCTTCGATGGTCGATCCGTTTTTGCGTGTAATAGTCACATCGCCGCGATAGTCAAAAGCCTTTTCCAGCGCAGCACGAATCTCCTCGTCCGTAGCAAGCGATGGAATCCAGCCCTCGAGCTTCTCGTGGACGGTCCCGGAGGCCAGCTCCAACGAATCGGGATTCACAGCATTGGCGTGCGGAGGAGTACCCTCCGCCGAAGCGTGATCGATGTGTCCAGCCTCTTTGCCTGTCATGATTTTTTCAACCGGAGGGAAGCCTACACGCGGGTTTCCTGCAACGACTCGCTGCTCGTCGTAATCTGCACCAGCGGATGCGCCGGCGTCAGCGGCTCATCCAGCATGCGCAGCGCTTCTTTATCGCGATAGCCGGTAAATAGTGTCCCCTTCACCGTCGCTAAAAATCCACCCAGCGAACTGAAAGTCGCGTGTACCGCCGAAGCCTCATATCCGCTATGTACCATGCAATTCGCGCACGCAGGATTGCCCGACTCCGTACCGTAGTTCTGCCACTCCGTGGTCTCCAGCAACTCGGCAAACGTATCCGCGTAGCCATCCTGGAGCAGGTAGCAAGGCTTCTGCCATCCGAAAGCGTTATACGTCGGCATGCCCCATGGCGTGCAGGGATAAGTGCGCTTGCCCATCAGAAACTCCAGAAACAGCGGCGAAAGATTGAAGCGCCAGTTCTTCTTGCGGTTCGACAAAATCGCGCGGAACATGCGCCGCGTGCGGGCGCGGCCCAGGAAATGTTTCTGGTCAGGCGCCTTGTCGTAAGAATATCCCGGCGAAAGCATCATGCCCTCGACGCCCAGGTCCATCATCTCGTCAAAAAACGCCCGCACCGACTTCGGATTCGCCCCATCAAACAGCGTCGTGTTAGTCGTAACGCGGAACCCGCGCCGCAGCGCCTCTTTCACCGCATCGACCGCGATGTCATATCCGCCCTCGCGGCACACGGCCAAGTCGTGCTCCTCGCGCTGGCCGTCAAGATGCACGCTGAAGGTCAAATACTTGCTCGGCGTGAAGAGATGAATCTTTTCCTTCAGCAGCAGCGCGTTGGTGCACAGGTAAATATATTTCTTGCGCGCCACCAGTCCCGCGACAATCTCGCCGATCTGCGCATGCATCAGCGGCTCGCCGCCGGGAATTGAAACCATGGGCGCGCCGCACTCGTCCACCGCGCGAAAACATTCTTCCGGCGTAAGATCTTTTTTCAAAATGTGCGCCGGATACTGAATCTTGCCGCAGCCCGCGCACGCCAGGTTGCAGCGGAACAACGGCTCCAGCATCAGCACCAGCGGATACTGTTTGCGCCCCGCCAGCTTCTGGCGCAACACATAGGACGAAACCGTCCACATCTGAGATACAGGAACTGCCATCCGAGTCGTCTGCTCCTAAGCCTCTATCCTATCAGCTTGAATAGTTAGATGAAATGTTCCTGCTCCCGGCTTCGAAAACAACCGCGGTCAGATGTCCTCTGTCCTTCCGTGAAAACCTCGGTGCAACCCCGTGTTAAAGATGTTGACCTTGCGCACGAATGTCACACTCTATAGAACAAAACCCTCCCCGTCGGATCCAACTGTTGCAATAAATCAAAATCGCCCACGTTTCTGGTGAGTACCGTACAGCCATGCCGCCTCGCGGTCACAAAGATCAGAGCATCGTTCATCAGCCGCCGCCGCTGACCTTTGTCGTAACCTTGCACCCGCGCCAGAATGCCTGAGAGAATGCCAGCTTCCCTCCAAACAATTGCGTTGGGAACGATCGTGCGGTGCACCCCCCGCTGACTAATGCTGGTCGCAATCTGTTCGATGGCTTTGCGGGTATTTGGGTGGGACGGGTCGAGCGAGCCTGCAAGCACGGCCAATTCCGCCTCTGTCACGGGGGAATGCCAGGGATTCACAGTTCGCAAAACGAATCGACTCTTTTCTGGAAATCGGCCTCGGAGGGTGTCTACATAAACCATCGTATCGTAAAGTAATTTGCCTGGAATTTCGGCCGTCTCAATAAAATCCAGCCGCGCGTCCGGGCGTCGCTGTAGGGGCTGGTTACGTCGCTCCGGCTTGTAACGTCGGAGGCTCCCCCATACGTCAATATTCAAGATCGATCTCTGGGTCGATCGTACCGCTCTGCGAGAGCAGCCATTCCCCATAGTTGTCGCTCATGGCAATATTGGCCAAAGCAACTTCGATCAGTTTGGTCTCCGACTTGATGCCGGTGCGCTTTTTCGCGGCCGACACCAGAGCCTCCGGCATGCGCCCGCGAACAATCTTGGTGCGGCTGCCGCGAAGCAGTCCTTCCTGCTCCGCCATCACCAGCACGTCCCGAAATTTCCCCGAACCGGCGCGGCCGCGCTTCGTTTCCGAAATAGTAGAAAGCTTGGGCAAGAATCCCTCCGTCTGTAGCACAAATATGTCGCTATTGTAGCACGATATTTTAGCCCCCTGCCTTTCCGTTGACTTGCCAGCTTCCCCCTGCGATTACCGTGTTTGCTCCAAAGCGAGATTCAAATGTCGTTGCCCTATCGGCCTAGGTCTCGCAGCGACGACGGACGCCATGCTATAGAATCGTTCGGCCGCTTATTCATCCAGTGATCAGTCGCCTTCAGTTGCGGTCCGCCATCCATCCAGCTACATTACTCACGCTTGTTCTGCTGTCCGCGTCTTTCGCCGCGCCGCAACGGGCCGCCGATGCGAAGGCTGACGACAAGCAAGAAGCGAAGAAACCCGAGGACTCCTCCGCGGCCGCTACAAACCAGCCCGCGGCTAGTTTCAGAAGCCGTTCAGACCTCGTTCTACTGCCGGTCGTGGTCCGCGACAACAAAGGCCACTACGTAACCGGACTCTCCCAGGACGCATTCCATTTGGAAGAAAACGGAAAGCCGCAGCCCATTACTTATTTCGAAGCCATTCAGGCGCCAGTCCCCATAGCCCCATCCCACGTAGAGGATCGCGTTTATTCAAATCTGCTCTTCGATAGAGGCAGCCAGCAGCAGCTCAGTATCGTTGTCCTTGATCTTTTGAATACAAGTCCGCTTCAGCGAACTGACGGTAAAGACCAGCTCGTTAAATTTCTCTCCAGGTCTCTTGCGCCGAACCGGCAGGTCGCGGTGGTCTGCCTTACCAGCAAGGGTTTGAAGTTGGTTCAATCACCTTCCGCCGATGCAAAACTTCTCGCCGGGGCGCTCAGCCAAACTCCGTCCGGCCCGGAGACGATCATCGGCCACTGGAACTCGGCCGAGCTTACAATCCGCGAGCTTCGCGACGTCGCGCAGGCCTATACCGGCGTCCCCGGCCGCAAGACATTGCTTTTCGCCGCCGGTTACATTCCTGAACTCGCTACCGAGCGCGCGATCAATGATTCCAGCCCGCTCGCCATGGAATTGCGCGCCCTGTGGCAGAGCTTGATCGATGCCAATATTGCCGTATATCCCTTTCAGATCATGGCCTGGTCAGCAGATCCGTCCGGCCGCGGTTTCGCGAGGCGGACAACCGATCTTTTACTGCGTCAGTTTGCCGTGGCGACCGGCGGCAATCTGTGCGAGGAGAGCAATGGCCTTTCGAACTGCCTCGCCGAGGCTGTCGAGGACTCGCGCTCTTACTACACCCTTGGCTTTACGGTTCAACCCGGCGACCGCAAACCCGGCTGGCGTGATCTGAAGGTGAAAGTCTCAGCCGAGCACGTTGACGTGCGCTCCCGCGACGGCTTCTATTACGGAGTGCTCGCTCCCGCAGATGCGAAATCCGCGCGCGACCAAGAAATCTCCGCGCTCGCCTCGGCTGTGCCGTACACCGCCGTTGCCATGTCCGTAAAAGTAATCCCACCCGCCGCGGCACAACCCTCGGCTTCCGCCAACAAGATTGCCGTGGAATTTCTACTTACAATTCCGGCGAGCAGTATCAGCGTCGATCCTTCTCAACCCAATCCTCTAGATCTTGACGTCGGCGCCATCGCGCTCACCCGGGACAGCCGCGAGGCCGCCGAGTTCCTGCAACCCGTGCGCGGCAACCCCAGCCAGGAAGTGCATAAAGCGTGGGCTCGTGATGGAATCCGACTGCGCGAAAAGCTGGACCTGCCTCCAGGTTTCTACGATCTCCGCTTCTTCGTTCGTGATAACAACTCCAGCCAGATCGGCACCATCGTGTTTCCTTTGACCGTTCCCTAAGCGATCTTCAGCAAGCAATATTGACGGGGATGTGGTGCCAAGAATGATCGCCGAAACCGTTCCGCCGACTGGAAGATTTCATTTCCCAAATGTCTGTCTATCGAGTTGATTCTGCGTGCCCTAAGCAGGCTTCCAGATGCGCTGTTTATGGTATAATGATTTCAGTAACAAATTGACCCTAAGTATTAGAAATTTCAATGACTTGAGCCGAGTTTCGATGTGAGACACAGCGTTTCCAATCGAAGCCTGTCGAGCGCGTTTTGTGGTGCCCTCAAGTCGGCTTCTTGAGAAAATATTCGGGGCATTTTCGCGGAGCGGAATGGCCACTAAAGAGATCAACACTCCCATCGCAGAAACCATCACAAAAAACGGAAAAGTGACTCCTATCAGCCCCGGCAACGGTGGAAGCAACGGCGACTACAATGCCGATTCCATCAAAGTCCTCGGCGGCATGGAGGCGGTTCGCAAACGTCCCGCCATGTATATCGGCTCGACCGGAGAGATGGGCTTGCACCATCTCGTCTATGAAGTCGTCGATAACTCTGTCGACGAAGCCCTCGCCGGCTTCGCCACCAAGATTGAAGTCACGATTCACATCGACAATTCGATCACCGTGATCGACGATGGCCGCGGCATCCCTGTCGACGACATGGATATCGACGGCGAAAAAATTTCCGCCGCGCAGGTCGTTATGACCACGCTGCACGCGGGAGGCAAATTCGATTCCTCCACCTACAAGGTTTCCGGGGGATTGCACGGCGTCGGTGTTTCCTGCGTGAACGCGCTCAGCGAAGATTTGGATCTGGAAATCTGGCGCGAGGGCGCGACCTGGCAGCAAAATTATTCCAAGGGCGATCCGACGAACAAGATGAAGAAAACCGGCGCCACCAAGAGGCGCGGGACAAAAGTTCACTTTTTGCCCGACCGCTCCATCTTCACCGAAACCGTATACAACTTTGACACGCTGGCCCAGCGCCTTCGCGAACTCGCGTTCCTGAACAAGGGGTTGCTGATCACGCTCACCGACGAGCGGACCGCCGACGCGAAAACCGGCGAGCCCAAGCACTCCGAGTTCAATTACAAAGGCGGCATCGCAGAATTCATCAAGCACCTCAATCGCGGCAAACAGGTGCTGCACGAAAAGCCGATCTACATGGAAGCGGAGCGCAGCGGCGTGGTTATGGAAATCGGCATGCAATACAACGACGCCTATTCCGAAACCGTCTTCAGCTTCGCCAACAACATCAACACCGTCGATGGCGGCTCGCACCTTTCCGGCTTCCGCATGGCCCTGACCCGCACGATTAATTTCGCTGGTCAGCAGATGGGATTGTTCAAAGACGTAAAAGAAAACCTCACTGGCGACGACGTGCGCGAAGGTCTGGTCGCAGTGATCAGCGTGAAGCTGCCGCAGCCACAATTCGAAGGTCAGACCAAGGGCAAATTAAATTCCGACATCGCGGGAGTCGTGCAGGCCTTCGTCAACGAACGCCTCGGCGCGTTCTTTGAACAGAATTCTCCGGTCGCGAAAAAGATCATCAACAAAGCCATCGACGCTGCCCGCGCCCGCGAAGCGGCGCGCAAGGCCCGCGACCTCACCCGCCGCAAAGGCGCGCTTGATTCCGGCGGCCTTCCCGGCAAACTCGCCGACTGCTCCGAGCGCGATCCCAACCGCTGCGAACTCTTCCTCGTCGAAGGCGAGTCCGCAGGCGGCACCGCCAAGCAAGGCCGCGACCGCCGCTTCCAGGCCATCCTCCCGCTCAAGGGAAAAATTCTCAATGTGGAAAAAGCCCGCTACGACAAGATGCTGGCCCACGAAGAAATTCGCGCCATGATCACCGCGCTCGGCACCGGCATCGCCAAAGACGACTTCGATCCCACTAAAGTCCGCTACGGCAAAATCATTCTCATGACCGACGCCGACGTTGACGGAAGCCACATCCGCACGCTACTGCTCACATTTTTTTTCCGCCACATGCAGGAGCTGATCAAGCGCGGCAACATCTTCATCGCCCAGCCGCCGCTCTATTCCATCAAGAAGGGCAAGACGCTGCAATACATCAAGAACGACGACGCCTTCGACAAAGTCATGCTGAAGCGCGCGTCCGAAGCGCTGACCGTGCGCTACGGCGACGGCGCCGCCAAACTCGAAGGGGCCCCGCTCTCGAAGTTCATGACAATTTTGAAGGAGTATTTGAGCTTCTTCGATAAGGTCGACAAGCGCATTCGCGACGAGCGCGTCACGGAACTTTTGCCCAAGCTCGATCTGTCGAAGAAATCCGATTTCGAAGGCGACAAGACATCTCCTCCCACGAAATTGGAAAAGCTGGAGAAGAAATTGAAGGCGATGGCGAAAGACCGCGCCTTCAAAAGCGTCGAACTGAAATTCGACGACGAGCACAACTTGTGGCAGGCCGTCTTCGTGAACTCGCAGGGCGCCGAGCACGTCATCAACTGGGAACTGGCTTCCAGCCCCGAGTTCCGCCAGCTCATCTCCAAGTTCAAGCAAATCGAGATGTACATGGAGCCGCCCTTCATCATCGAAACCGCGGTCAAGCGCAGCGCCGCGGAAATCGCGGAAGAAGAAGCAGAGGCTGAAGGCTCAGAGAACGAAGAAGCGCAGACAGTCGAACAAAAGGCCGCCGCGAAAGACGCCAAGAAGCCCAAGCGCAAGGCCGAAACCGAAATCGTGGAAAAGACCAACGCCCGCGACCTCTTCGAGTACGTGAAGAAAGAAGGTAGCCGCGGCTACGACGTGCAGCGCTACAAAGGCCTGGGCGAAATGACCGCTCCGCAGCTCTGGGAAACCACCATGGACCCCGAGCGCCGTACGCTTCTTTCGGTCAAGCTCGAAGACATCGCCGAGTGCGAAACCATCTTCACCACGCTGATGGGCGAAGATGTAGAAGCCCGCCGCAAGTTCATCGAAGAGAACGCGCTGGACGTGAAGAATCTGGATATCTAAGCTTCTTCGTCAGTCTGTCATCCTGAGCGAAGCATGACCGTCCGCAGGATGGTCATGCGTAGTCGAAGGATCCCTAGCAATGAGCATTCGCACAAAGCGCCTGAAACGCTCAAAGCAGCTCACTGAGCGGGAAAGCGCCCGCCGGTTGGCGTCCCTCGGCGGATCAATGCCTGCGCTGAGCAATATTCCCCGCCGCAGACCCGGCAAGACCAAGCCGCGATGAAGAACATTCCCGAATCGGGAAATCTCTTGTCAATAGCTAGAAATCGCATGAATCCCGCTAACCTCATAAAACAACAGCAAATAAAAAATCTAATTTAATGTCCAGATTACCCCCTCCAATTTGATATTCTGGATATAGAGGGCAAAATTTAAGCCAGAAGGCGCGATCTTCAGATCGCGCCCTTTCTTTTGCTCGAGAACCGCTCCAGCCGCGCTCCCGAATATATAAAAGTGCCGGTCTTCTCGGGGAAGGGTCCGTCCAGCAGCAGCGAACGCACGACAGGAAACGCGCGGCCAACGCGGATCAGAGCGCAGGTCAAGATGAAAGGCCGGCAAACTTCGAGGCAACATGAAATATTGGGAGAGATTCAGGAACTACAAAGAACGTGGCGAATGGGTCGAGCTGCAATTCATGGCGCAGGCCGCAAAGCGCCGTTTCGACATAAGCAGGCCCTGGGGAGACACGCGCTCCTACGATGTGGGCATCGAACACGGCCAGAACTTTCTGCGGGTGCAGGTGAAGTCCACCGTCTACCGGGTGGGTGCGGGCTATCTCTGCCAGTTCAAGCCCAACTACTTGAAGAAGCAGGATTACTCACTTAAACAAATCGACCTGTTCGCCGCCTACGTAATCCCCGAGGACGCATGGTACCTGATCCCAGCCGTGTTACTGCTGGGCGAGCGAAGAAAAACCATGGCTATGCTCTGTCCCCAAAAGCCGCCGGCAAAAAAGGCAAGTTACTGCTACGAAGGCTACCGCGACGCCTGGGCGCTGCTCACTAAGACGCGCAGCGATCTCGTCGCCTACCGCGGCGATGAAATGCAAAATCACACGCCGAGCCGCGCACAGAAATGATGGATCAACCGATGCTGCAAGCCAGGCCGACATAGAATTTCTGGCGAATCACAAACTAAAGGCGTCCATCCCGAACGGAGCCGTTCTTCAGGCGAGATGATCGAGGCACGCCGGCTTTACAACCTCGGCATTGGCCTGAACCGACACATTTGATTGCTTTTATGATAATTCGGGCAAGAGCGCGCGAAGAGTGGGGAAAAAGCGATTAACGAATCATTGTTTTTTTCGCTTGCGCTTGGGGCGCGGCCCGAAACCGGTGGCGTCACGTTTCACGTTTCCGCTTCCAAGCACCACAGCGTCTGGGTCGTTTGGGCCTATTTCGTCTACGTGGCGAAGATGAATCGTATTCTTAAGAATGCCTAGTTCAAACAGTGGCGTTACTTGCGATCCGTCCGGTTTCAGTACTGCAGGCACCAAAAGATAAGTTTTTTCATGGAGATATAATCGTTTGAACAACTCAAGATTGCCGGAACCAGCAGCAGGATTCATACGGTTTAGACGGCTGATCATCATAAACATGGAACTCTTTTCGTCTACGGCCAGACCCGCATTTTTGTATCTTTTCAAAGTATTCTCAAAATCGATGCCCACGTGAACGGTGTATCCCGGGAGCTCACCCTTCACGTCCCCTTCGACAATTGAAATTCGTAACTCTTCAAACTTGTCGCGCTCTCCATAACGCCTGTGCCATTCCTCAAAGATCTGACGAGCAGGTTTTTCATTTAAGAATGCGAGGCCGAGAATTGGTGGCCCTCCTTCTGGGAAGAATCCCATGAATGTTCCGCGCCATTTCGCTGCGTTCCATAGGTCCACGTTAATTGGGCTCGTCACATAAAGCGAGAGATTAGTTTTAACCTCCTTTTCGGGAAGCGGACGTACCCGCCCTAACTCCGGCTTGGGCACGCCAGGCCTGTTTAGTAACCGAGCATAAAGTTTGTCATAGTCAGCATTCAGGACGTAACGAGTTGCTGACTGCAGCGGAGTCGGAATAAATTTTTGATCTTCTTTTCCGAAGAGGACAGGTATGAACTTATGGTTTGCTCCAGCATTGTACATGTGCTGGTAAATGAGTCCGCCCTCCCACCTCACCCCGGTTCCAGCGTCTGGGCTGTCGTCGCCCATTAGACGCTTGTAATACATCTCTGTACAGATGCTGATTACAAGCCGTGCGTCCCGTATTTTGCGGTCCATCCAGCGAGGCCATCCCTCCGGCGGAGACTGCTCGTATTGATCCAACACGCAGTCGACGCCTTCGGAACGTAATTTGTTGGAGAGGGCGAGCACGGCTTCTACATGGTTGTCGTTATCCCAGCTGTAGCTGATGAACACTTCGCCCGGGGGAGCCTTTGATTCGGGATTGTCGTCGGCCATGTCCTACTAGAATACGACCGGGCGTAAGAATTCGGTAACTCGGCAGGAACCACTGTAGCCACTCTTACTGAAGCAGCGTTCCCCCATTGCCCCCATTTGGCTCTTCTTCCGGCGCGATCACTACCGCTGCCGCTACGTGGTCGCCGGGTTCCAGGTGCAGCAGGCGGACGCCTTGGGCGTTGCGGCCGGATTCGCGGATGGTCTTGGAATCCATGCGGATGATTTTGCCGTAGTGGCTGATCAGCATGACTTCGGAGGACTCGTCTACCTGCGCGATGCCCACGACTTTGCCTACGCGGTCGGTGGTCTTCAAGTTGATGACGCCTTTGCCGCCGCGGTTGATGAGACGGTATTCGTCGGCGTGGGTGCGCTTGCCGAATCCGTTCTCGGTGACGGAGAGAATCAGGTCGCC